>Ga0182214_1000051_pt1 | contig 13473 bp, 23 predicted proteins | sample G5R1MG_23_FD_128380 | JGI IMG/M metagenome (GOLD analysis project Ga0182214, IMG submission 128380) | Switchgrass phyllosphere microbial communities from Michigan, USA - G5R1_NF_03OCT2016_LD1 MG | ecosystem: Host-associated > Plants > Phyllosphere > Phylloplane/Leaf | place: USA: Michigan...
CAAGATGGGCCATTGTTCTGCCTTCTACCGTTACCGGCTATGACGCCCAACAGACGCCACGCGTGCAACATGGTCACGATTATTAGCAGCAATCTTGCCGGTTTCAATAACCTGTCGGACTTGCCCCTCGATTTCACCCGCAATCTTGTGGGCCATGCCAAGCGCCAGCAATTTATCGCGGTCACTGGGGCTGAGTTGGCCCACCTTCAGGAAGTAATCGGTCTTGAGCCGGGCAAACATGTCGTAGAGGCCGCCTTCCTCTTCCGCGAAAGCCTGCCACCGCTGCCCACGTGCAATGGCGTCGGTGCCGTTGTTGACGCGGGGGAGCGGGGCCGGGGCGGCGCGAGTGTAGCCGAAATACGCGGCGATGCGGTCAAGCAGGGCCATCAATCTTCCCCAAACATATCGCGCAACATCATGCGTTGCGCCCGCACGAACATGCCAAGCCGTTCATTGGAAGACGCCGGTCCAGAATGCATGACTTCCATCAAGTCAAGACTATTGTCGCCATCCGGGCTGGCATCTAATCCAATAATCACCATGCTATGAATTTGCCACTCTCCCGCGTCAATCCGGCGCAAGGCTTCAACGAGCGCATCACGTGGTGTGGTTTTCTCGGCAACATTAGCCGCCTTGAAGCGGGCTGCACCTAGGTCGATGATACTCATTTATCCAAATCCCCTCCCTCACGGTTCTGACCGACATTGCCGGCCTCCGCCCCCATCTTGGCGGCATAGGCCTTTACCTCCGTCTGCTTGTCGATGGCGTAAATGGCAATATCTGCCTCGGTTGCAGCCTTGTCCCGCGCCAACTGCGCTTCCAACGCCGCTTTCTCGCGTGCTTGCTCCATGTCAAGCATGTGCTTCTCGCGCTGTGCCTCAATGGAGGCCGCGTCTTTCTCGCGCTGAAGCTGCAACTGCGCCGCCGCCTTCTGTTGCTCGAACTCCATCTTGGCCTGTTCGCGCTGCTGCTCGGCCTGCATCGCCAGCATCTCCGGATCGGGCTGCTCTTGCTCTTCCATAGGCTGGCCATCAGGCCCAACCGGCGGCGGCGCATCCGGATCGACCCAATAATCGTCGCCTTGTCCAATACCAAGATCGCGGACCAAGCCGTCCATCGCATGAAACAGATGCTTGGGCTTGACCTGCCCACTGGCAAAGCCTTCCGCCAACAACGGAGCCAGCGCCATGCGCGCCTGCACGCGCTTGTCCTTGCTACCAGTGCCCAACCCCACACGGATGGCGACGTTCACGTCTTCTGGCCAGGCGCGCGGGTCCACTTGCTTGTATTGCCCGTCCACCTTGATCTTGAACGGCTCACCCTCCCGGCGACGCAGGCGGTATGATTTCGCCATCAGTCGCGAGAACGCCTCCGCAAAGGTGCGCGCGATGAACTCTTCCTGCTGCTGGCCCTGTGCCTGCATCATGGCCGTGCCGGTCGCGGTCTTGTTGAGGGCGTCGGCGTCCAGACCCTGGTTCAGCCGCGTGATGCCGGTGCGGGACTCGCGTTCGCCGGTCATCCACTCCATGACGGTAAGGGACTTACCGACATCGAAATTGGTGTTGAATGGCGTAATCGCGGACGCATCCCGCACCCGGATAGGCGCGCCGGCGATGGGCGACAGAAGGTCGTCAATCGTATTCTCAGACGCACCTACCTCTGACACCACGGGGCGCGGCAGGTTGCCCTGATACATCCCATCCATGAGCTGACGCGCGATGGTCGACCGCGCCAGCTGAATGTCCATCACCTTGTCCGCCAGCGAATAGCCGATCAGACGATTGGCGCGCGGGAATGGCGTGAACAGCGAGAACGGCTGCTCATCGATTGTCTCGATGGCCGGATCGCCCGTCTCAGCCCACCGTAGAATTTCATTCTCGACACGGAACACCTGCACGCGTTCGGCAATGCCGTCGCCGTCCAGATCCATGCGCGCATATTCCTCACGCAACTGGACCAACTGCAAGGCCGGCGTGCTTTCCGGGTCGACCTCCCAGCCATCGCGGTCGCGGCGTCGGTCATCGGGCAGCACAGAATAGAGCGGCAACGCGTACACCTGCTCTCGGTCGAACCCCATGTCCACCAGATCGGAGCGCGTCTTGACCGACACATGCGCCAGATAGTCCGCGTCATCCTCATGGCGTGCACGAGCAGAATAACGGAATTCCTCGCGCGGGATGACTTCATCCACAAACCGCTTGCGGGTGATTTCGCGTTTGATTGAGACGACTAAGCCTTGCTCGGTCTCCTCCACATCCTCGATTTCGCCGTCCAGTCCCTCCAGTTCGACCGGATCAGACACCACCACCCGATCCCGCACCACCCGCTCTTCGCTGCGCACCGACGTCTTGACGACGCCGTACTTTTCCAGCAGCCCCGACGACAGCCAGTCATGCAGCACGCGGAACCCGTCCTGGTCGCGCATGAAACTATAGCCGATCGCGGCCGTGGCCTCATCCGCTGCTGGCTCGTCCGCTTCGTCGGTGGCCTCGAACTCGACCACACGGTCACCGCTGATGAACGTGCGCAGGACACTAGGCACCATATAGTCGATCGTCTCCTGCACATCCGGCAGGATTATCTGGCTACGGCCGTCTACCTCATTGCCGAACGGCTTGGCCTCGTAATAGTCATGCGCCATGTCCTGTGCGTCACGGATGCGCTCCCATTCGCTGTCTGCGCTATCTGCTTCCCGACGCAGGGCATCGATCAGTTCGTCGATGTCAGGGCCGGTGTCCCCAGACGCGACAACGGCTTCGTCAGGGTCAACCACAGACAGAAGCGGATTGGTGGCCATCAAACAATTCCCCGGCGCAATTTGCTCAAGTCCAGCGTACCCGCGCCTGATTTTTCAGGCTTGATAGCCGCACTCTCAAAGCTCTTATACCCATGACTGAACTCATCATGCAACGCATAGGATTTGAATACGCCTAACTTGTCGTCCCACGCCTTGCGATAATTGTCCATGCAGGCAATCAACCGGGCGCATCGTTCTTCGTCAAACCACACCTTAGCCAGAAAGGCGCGACTGGCGTCAATGCCCGTCTGCTCGCTATCAATGCGCTTCAACACATCGATCGGCTTGATCCCGGCGCGCTCGGCGTGCATCCGCCGCGTATCCGCCACCTCTGTCAATGACCGCTGGTCGGCGTCATGAGGCATATAATGACGGCTGTAATTGTAGCCCTTACGGTTAAGAACGGCAGCGTAATGGCCAAAGCCCTCGCCGCTGTTCTCGTAATAATCGATGGCCCGCCGCTCAAAGCCATGGTCCTGCCAGAACGTGATTGTCATGCTATCGTTTAGGCCAAGATCCCATGTCGTATAGACCGGGGCATCCATGATAGGAATGCGACAGATGCGCCCTTCTTTGCGGACACGTAGCATCTCACGAGCGAAGTAAGCACCCTCAATGCTTGCCTCAAATGCCTCTTTGGGCGTCGAGGGGTACTCGCGCTTCATTTCATCACCCTGCTGCTCGGCCTTCTTGACATACCAGGCCTTTTGTTCAGAGCGTAAAACGATGCCATCCTCCGCTTCCAGCTTGTCAAAATATTCCTGAAACTCAGCCGTGATCGTCACATCGGCATCAAGCGTATATTCGTCCGATGTCCACCACGGCGCGAAATGGAACTTAAAGTCGAGCGGTGTCAACGGCTGCCCGGATGCCTGCTTGCGCTGTGCGATTTGCGTCAGCTCGTAAAAGTGACCAGCCTGCCCCTCTGCGGTGCTTTCCACGGTGATGCGCTGCCCTGCCTGCACCGTGTTGAACGCACCGGACTTCACTTCCTTGGCTTTTTCCGGGAACTTGGCGCATAGCTTGCCATATTCCGAGACATGCAACCGTTGGAGCGTCCCAGAACGCAGTGACGTGCCGACACGAATGCTCGACCCATTGCTGAATTTCATGCTGTTGGCAGCGTCCTGGGTCGAGCTAACTACAGCACGAAATTCCTGTGGCAACCGATCATAGGCAAACTTGATCTTGTCCGCAAAGAACGCCTTTGCATCATCCAGATTATGCGCAATCACACCAGCGCCAGTGTTAGGCAAAAACAAACAGTCATCCAGCATGTCGAGCTGAATGACCGTTGTGAAGCCCTTCTGACGGGCCTTTAGCACGATATCCATGCCGTGCCGCTCTTCAATGAACTTGGCTTGGTCCTCGTTCATACGAAACGGCACAATGTTGCCGTCTTTATCCTTAATGCTGTAAAAGCCGTCGCTTAGCCTTGCGCGTTTGTCAGGCCAGCGTTGTGCGGCAAGATTGATTACTTCTGGCCCAGCCATGCCGCAGCTTCTTCGGTCATTTCATGCACAACATTGGCGTCGATCTCCTTTGGCATAAGCGACGCAACAACCTTCACATAGTCGCCAGGGCGCTCATCTCTCATGCTGATAATTGCTTGAACGCCGTTTTCTTGCCAATCAGCAAGCAAAGCATCAATAAATGCTTCACCCAATTTAGAGCGAGCGCCCTTTGGGCGGCCAGCAGGGTTGCCGGACTGCCCCGGCTCAAAAGGCCGCCCGACAACTCTCTTTTGCTGCTTGGGTGCTGTTTCATCAGCGTGTGCCATCACCCTAAAATAGCCCTAATCACCCGCCGTGCCAAGTCCCTACCGAGCCCCCAGCCAAATCCGCGTTTGAAGTGGTGCCAGATCATGCCCTAGCCCTCCCTACGTGTCGCGCCTTGCTAGGGTCAGAACGTGGTCCGCCGATGTCGAGGCGGTGGACACGCCCAGCTATTGCGTTTCTGCTCATGCCCATTGCCTCAGCGATTTGCTGATAAGTCAAACCGTCATGGAGGTACCGTTGTAGCTGCCTGTCAGCGCTTTTGGTCCAGTCAAACCTAAAAATCATGTCAACTCCCTCCCTGCAATCAGGCGTCAATCACCAACGACGATCCCCGCCGCCGTTTTCGCAGAGTAGCCCGCTGCCCACCGGCGTATACCGCAACCAAAAGCCGCAACGCGCCCCGCCCTGGATCGAACCAGGCCACAGCCTGCACGGGTTGGCCCAAGCTTTCTGGCGCACCGTGCTTGCGCAGTGCTTCGTCAGCAAGCCGGGGCTGCATGATCATGCGGGTGAAGCGGGGTTGTGCGATGTTCATCCCTTCCTCCCTTCATAATTGCGGAGAGCGGTGAGGGCGGCGGCGTAGTAGCCCTCACAGTAGGCAAGCTGGAGCATTGCCAAGATGCTTTCGGCTCGCTTGTTATCAGGCGCAGCCGCCAGCTTCGCAGCGATCAGCGACATGCGGTTATCGACCACCCAGTTTTCCGACAGAGCATCAAGCTCAGTCAGTATCCTGCCTACCGCCTCGTCATCCTGTGTCTGGGGGTGGGTCATGGGCGCCCTCCGCAGTGTCCATCGGCGCAAGCGACACCCCAGTTGATGACGTGCTTGGGATCGCAGATGACCGTGCCGTTCGGCGCGACGTGGCCACCCCATGAACGCTCATGACCGCACGACAGCTTGACGAACGTCGACCGCTCGCCACGCGTCGCCTCTACGACATGCCGCAATGTCCCGCTCACGCCTCCTTCTCCCCGGCAAGGGCGAGGGCACGGCCGCGCACAGCTTCGAGAGTTGCCACGACGATGGGCTGATCGTCGTAGTCACCCGCCAACACAGCAAGCGCCACGTCTTGAAAGAGTTTCATTTCGGCCACTGCCTGACGTGCTTCGAGCAAGTCGTCATCGACCGGATCAGCGAGTTCGACAGCGATGGCTTGAGCCTCCTTGCCCCAGACAGGGCCGGGCGGCAGCGACCAGTTATCAGCGATCCGCGTAGCCAAAGCACGCATCCGCGCCGTCAGGTCAGGCTTGGTGTCTGCCTGGGGGGTGGGCTGGGCGACGTTGCGGATGCGCCAGCCATTATTTGACCATGGCGTGCCATCCTTGCCAAAGAGCCGCCCAACCTCATCCAACTGCGGCATTACCTCCCTATCACCGTCTTTGTCCGGCCCCTTGGCCACAGTGACGCGCACCACCCGCCCATCCTCATGGACCGCCTCAAGCTCGCCGCTCCAGTCGATCGGGGCCACCTCCGTCTGACGGTAATGCGGGTGGTCGGCGGGCAAGCGGATGGAATGACTTTCGCGGTCGAACGCGAGCCTACCAACGGGCACATAGCCCCTATGCGATAGGTTATCCCACCAAGCGTCGCCCATATTTGAGCTATACCACCGGATCTTATCGCCATCCTTCAACCACCCCGGCCGCTTGCCATCCACGACGATGGCGGGGCCCCACTGAATATCGTTGCTGGCGTCGTTCACTTCACCTCTCCCTTGCTGATGGCCCCTACAGCCGCCTCCAACCGCCCTAGCAGCGCTTCGAAGCGATCCAGGGCCTCTGTGCTGGGCCTGGCTACTGCGATAGGCTCCAGCGCGTTGCGGACGCGCACCGAGTCGCTGATGCACAGCCGCCCATCTTCGGTAAACCATTGGCGGGTTTTCCCGGCATAACCCACGCGGCGGGTGTGTGCGCCTTCAGTTCGCGTTTCCAGAAGCACGGCGTAATAGACCTTACCGTCAGGCTCCACCACCTCCAGTTGCCCCATCCAATCGATCGTGCTAGTCATATCTCAGCGCCCTCCTCTCTGGCGTCAGGCGGGACCGTCGAGCAAGCCTCTCAAGCTCCGGTCCCGCCGCTCATAAAACTAGGTATTGGTGGGTTTGGCAAAGGCGACCGCGACAGCAGCCGTCAAAAGCAAGATCGTTACTATCGCGCAAACCACTGCCAACACAACGTTCCCGCGCATACCGTTAACAGTTGCAGCAATAGCCCATGCCACCACTGCGGTAATTTGAAGTGCTTGGGTCATTGCGTATTGCCTTTCTCCGCAAGGGCGTCGCGGGCTATGCGAGCATTGCCCAAAACATCGTAAATGCCCGCCGTTTGCTCTGACTGTGCAATCCGCTTCAACGCCGCCTCCATCCGAGCAATCCGCTCGGCCTTGCGGGTGCGGTAGGCGCGGGAGTGATCGGCCAGGGTTTTGCCCGTCATCAGAACTGCCCCACGCAAACGAGATTGGCAGGCGCGATGGCTTCCTTGGCGGCCCACCGTGCGGCCTTGCGAAACATCCGCCGCTGCTGCGCATCGAAGCGATCGTCATGCGCCAGGGCCAGCAGGCGGTTGGTGGAAGCGATCAGGGTTTCTGCGGTCTGCATGTTGTATCTCCTCTATGCGTCCCTTATGACGCCATATCGCGATGGCGTCAACCCTGTGGTGTGGATTTTTTGTGGGCGCGCGCGGTTAGCGATCCTCCCCCGCAGATCCTCAGCGATCACCGGATACCGCTCCCCGTACCAGTCCAGCAGTTCGGTCAGATACCCCTCGCGAAAGTCCGGCCGCTCATCCAGCGTCTGCACCAGCTTGTAGCCCAGGCCATCGTTCATCGTGTCTCTCCTCTCTTGAGCCATGCCGCGAGATATGCGGCGGCGGTTGTCTCTGGTATCTCGTACTTGCTCGCCAACCTGGCCACGTCCGCCCCGGCCAGTTTATCGGTGGGGGCGCGCATCATGGCTAGGATGAAGGGGGTTAGGCCGGTGTCTTGCATTTGCGCAGCTTCACTTGGCTCAGGTCTTCGATCATGGGCATACCGCGCCGTCGCCGGGTGTGATTGATGCGCGCCAGATGATGCCCCTCAGATTTTTGGTAAAGCGCCCGGTGATAGGCGACCCGTTCTGCCTCGATTTCACAAGCCATAAACCATCCTCTCTGATGATTAGAAAATCAGCGGCCATCCGGTCCGGACAGGTGGACACCCCTTATAGAGGGGTGTCCGCCCCTGTCCGCCTGTCCGGATTTTGGCGGACACCCTGTCCGGACAGCCTGTCCGCCCCTGTCCGGACTTACTTGATCCTCCATACAAAATCCTCATAAACCCCAATAATTCCAAGGGCTTGGAGCTTTGTCTTGTATCTCCGGTAGGACCTGTCGGCAGTGTCCGGTGCCTTGTCCGGATCATACAGTGCGGCACCTGTCCGGGAAGCCCATTCGGACAGCCTGCAAACACGCGTTTCGAAGCCGAATGTGAGGGCTTTTTCCGGCACGTTATGACCGTGCGTGGAGCCGGTTTCCGCCAGAGTCTGGCAAAGGATTTCGAACGCGATACGCTGCCCATCGGACAGCCTGTCCGCGCGGTTGTCCGCCCCTATCCTGAGGTCGTTATGGGCCACCACACAGGATGTGACGGGCCTGCCCTTTTCATCCTGGCCAAGCTCGATAACCTTCAGGTCGAACACGATAGGGGGGGCAGGCTCTGAGTCCTTCTGCTTGGTCACCTTGGCTTGCTTAGGACCGCCCTTATCCTCGACCAGTATGATGGTGTCGCACGCGCCCCATAGCGATCCATGACCACGCGGCGTCTCGTTTGTGCTATCCTTTGGGCGGTGATGAATGACCATGGTGGTGCACGTGAAAGCGCGCTGTAGCCGGCCGACATTATTGATATAGGAAACCATGTCGGAGCCGATTTCATCACCACCGCCGAACGTCCGCGACAGAGTGTCGACCACGATCATTCCGACTGGCAAATCGTAGCGCGCGGCTGCCTGCTCAATTGTGGCTACTAGCTTGCCTAGATCGCCGTCAGCGGCCAACAGGTTGACCTCTACCGGTATCAGGGCAAATGGCAGGTCGTTGATGCTGTGATGCTGTCGGAACGCTGCCACGCGTTGACGCAAGCCACGCTGTCCCTCCGCACCGATATAGATGACCAAGCCTTGCTCGACATCACGCTCGCGCCATTGCTGCCCGCCAGCAACGTGCATAGCCATATCAAGTGCGAAGAAGCTCTTGCCGCAACCTGGGTGTCCGTAGACAAGGCATAGGCCTTCGCTGGGGATCAGTTCTTCCACAAGCCAATTCGCCTCTAGCTGCGCATCGATCTGATCGAACCATTCAAGCGGCAACAGGCCGTCTGGCGACGCCCCCGCTTCTGTCGAGGCACTTTCCTCAACGATCAGCTCGTAATCAGGCTCTTCACCGGTGCTGGCCCATTCCGGCACCTCCTGATAGCCAGGATCTTGATCGTCTCCTCGGAAGTTGCCCTGAATGACATTGGAGCCGCGTTGCTCCTGCCCCAGCACTCGGTAGGCTTCCCGGTGATCGCCTTTATGCTTGAAGTGCACGTACAGATCATACGCGTCGCCAAAGCAGCCAGCCCGGCATTTATGACCCAACCCGGACGCCGCATCGCTCTCGGACAGGCTTATCCACTTACCCTCAACGACACGCGTGGCATAGGTTTCACCGGATTGCTGGGGTGAACGCCAGTCCTCAGGATGACGCGGGCTTTGCTCATAATCGCAAAGCGTCAGCATCGTCTCGACGCTAGTCGAGCTGTTGAATTGCTCGATCAGGTTGCCGCCGCCCTGTTTTTGTTTGGCGGCAAATTTGAGCGCCGCAGCTTGGCGCAGAGTTGCCCGCTCGGCATCATCAGCGGCGCGTTGGCGGCGAAGGTGCGCAATGCCACCTGCAACGATACCACGTGAGATGCTCAGACCCTCGACATCCAAGCCGCTATGTTCGCACCGATAGTAAAGCGGCTCACCGTCGCCGCCGCGCAATGGTGAACCATCCTTATACGAGCGCGGGACGTTCGGCAGGTAGATCGGCTGCCCCGCCCGTGACATGGCTTTGTCCATGGGGATGCCATGGCTTTCCATGTACGTGAACAGCGCTGTCTGTGCGTCATACCAGTCGTCAAAGCCGCATGGCACGTCCAAGGGAAAGACGATGCGCCAGCGCTTGTCCGCTTCGCGAGAATGTGCACTTGAATAGATCAGCCAGGCAGCGCCGTCTGCGAACGCTGCGACCTTTTCGCGCACCGTCTCGAGCTGGACGTTGCCCTTATCGATGTCGCCGACCAGCGCCACAAACGACCCATGGGTCCGCTGCGCATCGTGTGACCGGGCATCATAGGAGCAATACGATGACGCCAGGAACGCGTTGCCGGCCATCTTGGGCTTGGTCTGCGGCTCCAGCGCAAAGATCGATGCCAAAGTGATTGTGGCATAATCCTCGCCGGTATCGATATGGCTATCATGTTGCCCTGCGAAGGTCGCAACCCGATAGCTGTTCCAGCTGGGTTGCGGGTTAGGGTTCTGCGTCGCCATTATTCGGACGCCTCGTTATCGGTAATGGTCAAGCCGCTCTCCTCATGCCAACGGGTGTGGCACGCGCGGCAGAGGCCGACCAACTGGAATAGAAACTCGTTTCCGATATTCCGATATGTCAGATGGTGAACGTCATCCGCACTGCCTTGTCTGCAACCCTCACATAGGCCGCCGCATCGCTGCATAACAGACGATCGCAGCCTGAGCCATTCCGGGCTTGTGAGATAGCTTGCATAGAGGTCGCGGCGGTACGGCTGCTGCCGGTTCGCTGCGTCATTGGCGATATTGTCCAGCGCAGCACGACGGCTGCGGACATACTGGTCGATCAGCTTCTCGCGCTTATCCGTGTCGATAGGCTGGATATTGGTGTTGGCAATCGTGCGATGCGGCAGGTGCTGAGTCGTTGCGATACCGCAATGAACACAGTAGCGCTTGAACACTGCAACGCCACCAGCGTTGATCGTTTTACCGGTGAATTGCTTGTCGTGCTTGCAAGCCTGCGATTTCCACGCGGCATAGAAGCCGGGCAATTCGGCATCCGCGTCAATACGCACCCGGCCGCCGTCGTCAGCAGTACCCCATTCTGGAATGGTGCTGTCATCGATGTAATGGCGGGGTAGCGCGGCGGCTTGCATTGAAGCCGCACGTCCAGTATCTGTCACTTGTTGCCTCCTCATAAGGCGATAAAAATACGGCCTGTCGCGGTTGTCGCCGCTACAGGCCGTAATCGTATCAGTCGTGTGGCTCAGTGTCTATAGCAGCGCAAACTGCATACCCAGCGCCGACAGATACGTTTCCAGGATGGCGTTCTCCTCCTGCACATCCTCCCGCTTGCGCTTGCGAAGGGCGACGATGCGCTTGACGATCTTCGGATCGTAACCGCGCCCCTTCGCCTCGCCGTAGACATCCTTGATATCGTCCGCGATACCCTTCTTCTCCTCTTCCAGCCGTTCTGCCCGTTCAATCAGCAGGCGCAATTCATCAGCGGCAACGTTAGCGATATTAGACATGTTATCGATTCTCCATAATCGGGCGAACAGGTGCGCCCCATTCCAAAAACAGCGCGTGCGCGAAGTCTGGTGTCCTTACGCAAGCGACACGAAAGCCGCGATCGTGCATGGCGTTACCCCAGGCAATCTGTGCGGGTGACAGGGTGCCAGTGCCGTCCTTCCACTCAAGGAAGGCGATGCCATGGTTCCAAGCATAATGCTCATCGAAAACGCCGGCGGTCATGCCTTCTTTTTTTGCGGCCGCCTGTGCCTTGAACCCGCGCTTGCCGGCGTTTGGCACGGCCCATGACATGATCGACGGTCCCACGAACCGCAGTAAGCGACGGAATGCCGCTTGGTACGTATTCTCCTTGCCTTTGCCTTTGTGCTTTGGCTCGACCGTGAAGCGCGGCTGCTCGACCATTGACGTTTCCAGCGCGTCGAGGGCGTCAAAAGCTGTCACACCCGGCACGTTGACCGCCGCAGTCGTTCGTTCAGCAGTGCCTCGGCTGCCTGTTGCACCGTCACGCCGGCATAGGAGGCGGCGACCTCCTTGGGCGTCAGGCGATCCAAAGCCGTGTCGGTACAGCCAGCCACCAGCATCTGAAACTGTAGACGGCCCTGCTTTTGCGTCATCGGCTTGGCTCCGTATGAGCGGTTCATTCCGCATCATCCTGGGGCTTATGAATTGGCATATAAGCCACGATCTCGACCGCGCGAACTTGAGGTGGATCGTTAGGATTATGCTCCCATGACCAACCGTCTTTATACAAATCGCTTAGCGTGCCATCGCGAAATAGCACGGGGCCGCCATCCCAATCATGCGGTGGGTGTTCGCCGCCTTTCCATGTCTGCATCACATACCCTCCTTCTGAACAAACCCAACCGGCACGCTAACCCCCCGACGCTTTGCAATCTGGCCAACCTTAGCCCGCCACCGCCAGGGAATGCCGCGTACCTTCCAGTTCTGCACCGCCGACACGGAGCGGCCGCAAGATTTTGCGACCTCCGCCGTGCCCAGCAGGTTGATGATTGCGGCGTCGGTCACGAGGGATACTTCCAGTGCGTGGGGCGATAGTAGACGTACATCGCGCCGTCTGGCGTCCACCACAGGTTGCCACGTCGCATAAGCTGCTGCTCATTCCGGCAGCCGTCTACGTCATCAATCTTGGTATCAAGGACGATGCCTTCAGGCGATATTGCGGTTTGCCATTGCTGTTTCATGCCTCTTCTCCCTCAACCACCGGCGTCAACTCACCCAGCCGCTTGGCATAGGCCGCCTCGATCTGGCCATGCAGTTCCGGGTTGCCGGTCGCCAGCTTGGCCATAGCCCGCTCACTGGCCTTCTGGAGCGCGTCGATAGCGTCGGCGTCCTGTGCGGCCCCAATGCCCGCAATATGCTCTGCTGCCCATTCCTCGGCCGTCTGGCGGCTCTTTTGGGAAGCTCCGGTCTGTTTCTCAGCCTGCAACGGCTGGACGGTATGCACCTTGCGGTTCTTCTTGTTCTCCGCCAGCGCCATGACCAGCGGCGCGTCAAGGTGCGACATGTGCGAAATGCGGATGCCGCCGGTTGCCACACCGCCCCATTTGACGGACGGGTCACGGTACAGCGTCATCTTCTTGCCGGCATACTTGCTGGCATCTGGACCCCAGCCGGCGACCATCAGGCGCGCGGTGGTCTTGCAGGGCCGGAAAACCTTATTGGTTTCCTCCAGCGCGACCGAGATGGGTTGCTCCTGTCCGGCGCGGATCGTGACCTCGCGCACGGTAACGGTGATGGTGCGACCGACCAGATCTTCTGCATTGATCTGGTCCGACTTTGGCGCAATGGCCTCAAGCATATTCATTGGTAGTTCTCCCTAATGGCTTGCTGGCGGGCCGTTTCAGGCTGTGCGCCAAGTTTGAGCAGTTCGGCATCGATCGCCGCTAAGGCGATGGACTGACAACATCCCGTCAGTATGTGCGCCTGTGCGTGAAGCCCACGGAGGCGGAATATCCGCCATGACCGTGAACGGGCTTTGTTCTGCGCTTCACTCGGCCGTTTGGACGTGTTGGGCATCAGAACATCTCTTGTTCAACAACACGTTCGGTAGGCACCCAGCGCAGTGCGCCAGATGCAAGCTGGTCCTCGTAGGCGGCGACCGTCTCAGCGATGCGCTTTTCGAAGTCAGCGGCGGCGGTCAGAATAGCGTCCTGCATCTCCGGATCAGGCAGCACCCGAATGACTGCCATCGGCATCCCACCGCAGTAGGACACGTAATCGATCCAAGGCCGCTCCGTGACCAGCAAGCCGGTCTGAAGCTGTAGGATATGCTCGTCCGGCACGCCTTGGGTGATGGTCTGCACCTGGAACTTCTGCCG
>Ga0182214_1000052_pt1 | contig 13264 bp, 10 predicted proteins | sample G5R1MG_23_FD_128380 | JGI IMG/M metagenome (GOLD analysis project Ga0182214, IMG submission 128380) | Switchgrass phyllosphere microbial communities from Michigan, USA - G5R1_NF_03OCT2016_LD1 MG | ecosystem: Host-associated > Plants > Phyllosphere > Phylloplane/Leaf | place: USA: Michigan...
AGACCCGAATAGGACGATAAAAGTCGGGGTCGCGGCATGAAGCAACGGACGCAGCAGATTAAGCTTGCATCGCTGACGAACGTCGAGCTGTGGCAGACAGTAAGTACATGGCTAGTCATGGCGAGAAAAATCGCGAAAGAGCGAGCCAAGTCGATGCCAACTATTCGCGGAAGGGCACTTTGAGTCAAGGTGTAATTCCTTCACAACGCGCAAAGATGCAGGCATTGAGATAACTTTGCGCTGGGCGACAAGTCAGAGCGGCGGCGAGTAAAACAACCATCGGTGCGTCTAGGCGGCTAGGAGTATTCCTCGTACAAGCCGGCTCCGACGGACGAGGCCAGAACCCCCAGATGCAGTGAGCCGCGCAAGGTTCGAGCGGCGCGGTCGACTTTGTTAAAACTGAGCAAGGCCGCGAGCCCGCAGTAAACCACTTTCGCGAGGGCTCCTGCAGCAATGATAAGCCGGTGCCGGTTTTCGCGTCTCAAAAGCAGAAAGTGTATTTGCCCTGATCGGTACCGACGCAGCGCCAACCAGCGAATCGTGGCGCGAGCTGGAACGACCTGCTCTTCGACAATGGCCTCTGGCACAAAGTGGAAAACCGCTCCACAACGAGCCATGTCGTTGAAGAACATTGTGTCCTCGCCTCCGACGCGGCCAAGGTCTTCCCTAAAGCGCAAACCATTGTCTTCAATGAACTTGCGATCCAGCATTACGTTGCAGGTGGAGCCGTTCGATTGCGCTTCGCGCGCACTTATGGTGTGAGAGTGGAAATCGCCTTTGACCATCCATTCGGGAGTGGCTCGGTCGTAGATTGCCTTAGCCACACCAAAGACGCAGTGCGCAGGTCCGCGTGCATCGAGGAGGCGCGCGAGCCAATCAGGCCTGGCGACTTCATCATCGTCAATCAGCGCAATCCAACGCGATCGAGCATGCGCAAGACAGGCATTGCGTGCCCGCGAGATGTTCCTTTCCGGTGCGTGTATATAGAGCATGTCGAGCATGAGGGCCTCGCTCAACCGCTCCAATTCATCTTGGCGCCGGGGCGTGGCGTCGTTGTCGGCGATGACAACGCGTGTGCGCCAGCCATGAGGTAGTGCCTGCTGTTTGATCGATCGCAGAGTGTCCTCAATGCTGGCACGCCGATATGTGCAGATGCACACGTCCAGCGTCCTGTCTGAGGCGGCTTCATTCGTGATGTTCATAGTCATCCCCTTTGCACAAGATGATCAGCCAAGCGCAGCGCGAGCGATACCAAAGTGAAAGTTGGATTGACGTGCCCGCCGGTCGGCATAACCGACGCGCCGGCCATGTGAAGATTGTCGATGCCATGCACAGTGCAATTGCTATCCACGACGCCGTCTTCGGCGCGTTCACTCATGCGTGTCGCTCCGATATGATGGTAGCTTTCCTGTAGCATATCGTCTGCGATCGCTCCGTGGTTCTCCAGGTGAGGGTCGATCATCAACGACCCCCACCCTGTACGGCGGAAAAGCGCATCGACGTATTTGGAAAACTCCAATGCGGTGTGACTTTCAAGTTCGGAGATCCGCCAGTCCGCGCATGCGCGGCGCAGCCCGGCACGATCGCGTTCCGGTAAAAGAAAGATGCGGCTATTTCGATCTGGTATCTGCTCAAGCTCGACCACGAGCGTCGCGAGTGGCGAGGGGAACAAGGATGGACGTCCTCGTGCGCGGCGCCAGCCATTGCGCAGCATGCGTCGCGGGTCACGGGCAATCGCCGCAACGTGCCTAGAGATCGGTGCGTCCCGCTGATCCCGGCTAAACAGCGCCTTCATGTGGCGCCAACCGGTGTCAGCGCCCGGCTCATAGCGCACGTGAGCGCTGCAGTTCAGCAGCCGGTGGGCATGCTGCGCAGCCTCCGAGAGTGCGAACCCGAGCTCGTACTGCGTGCCGCTTGGCTGAAGGAAAAGGTTGATAAGCCGCTGAAGCTTGATCTCCATGCCGTCGGCGACTTTGATCCTGGCCGTAGTGACTTTGGGATGTTGCATGAAGTATCGCCCAAGCGAGCCTTGCACCCGCGCAAAGAGCGCCGGTGTTTGCTCCGCAAAATTCAACGCGAGCCGGGCATTCTCAACGCCGCCACAGGCGAGCACGTAATGCCGAGCACGAACACGCGCTGCGCTCCCGTCAAGGGTCCGAACCTCGATTTCATCGACGTGATTGTCCGATGAGGCGGAAAGGAGCGCCGTAACGTTGGCGTGAAGAATGACGGTGACGTTGGGCGACTTTCGTAGCGGCTCGGAAAATCGGGTCGCCCAGTTCTGGTAGGCGGCCCGCCCTGTTGGAGCAAAACGCCAGACAAATGGTTGTACTGCGGCGAGTTCGTCCGGGAAGGTGTCCTGCATGCGTGATCGATAGATTGAGTCATCAGGCTGCCAGGCTTGGGTAAAGCCACAATGATCTTCGGTTTGGCGGCGATACTTCTGGAGTTCCTCGTAGCTGATTGGCCAGCCGGACTGGGGTACCCACTCCCGCCTTTCGAAATCGATCTTGCTTAGTGCCGCACAACGGCCCCGCCAGCGACTGGTCGTTCCACCCAGAACACGAAAGCGCCCTTCGTCGAGCACAAACGGACGGCCGATACTGGTGCCCTGAACGATCTGCTGCTCTGTGGGCGTCACCTTCAGCCCGCCTGCCTCGATCAGCACGACTTCCCTGCCTGCTTCCGAAAGCTTTGATGCAAGGCTGATCCCTGCTGCGCCAGCGCCAATGATGCAAATGTCAGTCGCAAAGGTCCTTGGCGTATCTCCCGAGCGAAGGTCCATTAGCATCCCCCGGCTCCTAAGCAGCGTCGACGCAGCGACAAGCCGCCCGTTCGCAATGAGCGCCGCCGCAGTTAAGAGCGCAAATTGCTCTTTTCCCGGCGACTATGTGTGCGTGCCAGTTAATCAATAACGGCACAGGACAACCTCGCTCCGACCTTCTAAAATGCGTCTAACTTGTGCAATGCAGCATGATGAGCAGGCAAATGCAAGTCAATTACGTGATGGCAATCTCAGAGGCGGACTACGCACGTATTTAAGTCTTATCTATAAGGATGCTATGAGGAGCCGGGATGTTGTGGTAGGAGTGCTGTGGATTGTGTGAGGTTTTTTTGACAAGGGCGATCGTGGAGCGTGATCATGCCTCCTGAAAAGCTTATTTTTCCTGCCTTTGTGGCGGTAGGCCTGATCGGTATGGCGGTCTCTATGACGGGGTCGGCAAGCGAGCCGCTTGTTGGTCGCCACGATGCGAGCGAGCGGGCAGCACCTTTCGTCGAGCATTTCGATATGCTTGATCGAGACCGCTGGTTCGTCGCGGATGGCTGGAAGAATGGTGAATACGCGATCAACGATTGGAGGTCTTCTCAAGTTGTCGCCGACCGTCGCCTCGCCTTGAAGATGACTGTGAACAAGACCAAGGTCGCCGAGTATTCGTCGGGTGAAGTCCAAAGTCGGAGCGTCTACGGTCATGGCTACTTCGAGACACGTCTGCGGGCGGCGCATGGAAGCGGGCTGGTTACAGGATTTTTTACGTATACCGGGCCCTATTACAAGAAGCCATGGCACGAGATTGACGTGGAAGTGCTTGGCCAAGCGACAGATCATGTCCAGCTGACGTACTTCACCAACGGGAAGAAGGTGAAGAAGACCATCCCACTGGGGTTCGACGCGGCGAAGGGCTTTCATCTTTATGCGTTCGATTGGCAGCCTGGATCGATCACATGGTATGTGGATGGAAAGGCCGTGCACAGGGCTGATGGCTCTGACGTGCCACTGCCATCCGAGCCCCAGAAGATCATGGTGTCTTTGTGGGGATCCGATGATCTGCGTTCCTGGCTGGGCGCCTTCGAGCCCCAGGCGCTTCCTGCAACGGTGGTGGTGGACTGCATCGCGTACGCGCGAGATGCCGGTGGTGCCGGACGATGCAAAGCCGGGTGATCGGGTAGGCACTTGGTCCTAGCGACCAAAGGCAGCGTAGCGCCGGCGTTGTCGGTTAAGCACGGTGCGCGTCATCTGGAAGGCCTCTCGCTCGGCGCCATCAGGCGAGCCGTTGAGCGCCCAGAGCACGGCCAGCGACACCCCATACGCGATTGCGCCTGTTGTGGCGCTCAACACGATGTCGGCGAGAAGGCCGATCATGCTGCTCGAGCCGCCCCATAAAGGGCGAGCGCAAAGCACCGCCAGCACCATGATGCCCGCCGACAAAAGCGGCCTGGCGCACGCGTGCAGCTGTTCGAGCAAGGGCATCCCGATGACCGAGCGTACGACCCGCATGTTGAAAAGGATCGCGATGAGACCGGTACCGACACGAGCGATTACTACGCCACTCAATCCGCCCAGCAGGAGACCGGACAGGATCATAGGCAAGCGTAGCACGAACAGCTGGACGTCCCTGGTAAAGATCGTGCGCGTTGTTCCTTGCGAAAGCGCAAGCGGCTGTGCAAGCGCCCCAAGCGTTTGCAGACTGTAGATCGCAGCGAGGGTCTGCACCACAAAGACGACCGGCAACCACTTCTCGCCCATGCCCAAGCGGATGGCAGGATCAGCCACGAGAGCCACGCCCACTCCAAGTGGCAGGACAAGCGTAGTCAGCATTGCCTGTGCTCGTTGGTAGGCATTTTGCAGTTTTTCAGAGCTATCGCCTAGTGCCGAGAAGCCAGGGAACAGCACTTTAAGCAAGGGCTGCGTCGTCTCTCGAGTTGGCATCTGGGCGAGGTTGTCGCCGACGGAGTAGATGCCCAACTCGGCGCGACCGAGCAACTTGGCAATCAGGATCTGGTCAAACCGCCAGTTGACGGTTGCCATGCTCTGGCTGAGGGTCAGCCAGATGGAGAAAGACCACAATTCACTGAGGCAAGCTAGGCTGAAGTGTGGTCTGTAAGGGGCCATTGCATAGCCGATAACGACGGTCACGACTTGTCCTGCGACTGCACCCCAAACGAGAGCCCAAGCGCTCTGATAGACCCATGCTATGGCAATACTCACGCCCACGGTTGCGAGCTTGGCTCCCACCTCGATCATGAACTCGACGTGGAAGCGCAAGCCACGTTGGACGAGTGATCTGGTCGGACTTGCGATACATGAGAGTAGAACGCTCAGGCCCAAAGCGAGGATGATGCTCTGCAGCGCGGGCTCGTCGAAGAACGCCGCAGCGGGAACCGCAACTAGACTCAGAACGGTTGCGATGAGCACTCCGCGCAGGACTCCCAAGGTCCAAGCCGTGTCAATATGCTGGCGTGTGGGCTCGCGGATGTGGATGAGCGCCGCGCCGACGGGCACGTCGACAATCGAGGAGATCAGTGCCAGGATTGTCCAAGCATTCGCCACGACACCGAAGTCTTCAGGTAACAGCAGCCGAGCCAGAGTAAATGTCGACACGACGCTCAGCAGATTGACCGCCAAGCGCGAGATTGTCAGCCATATACCTCCTTGCACGAGGCTGGAGCGCAGCTCACCCATTGTCGTAGTTCATCCTGTTGTCAGCCGACGCTGTCGAGTTGCTCTGGCTTGGTAGGATCGTGGTCAGCGCGTTGTCATCATCAAACGAAGTGATCGGTGTCGAGAAGTGCAAAAACTCTCGTGCAAGCAGCTTAGGGACGGGCGCGACAACCACCGCGAACTTGGCGCGGCGTGCCAGCTTCAAAATTGCAAGGCGTGCGCTTGCAACTGTGGCTCCGCTCGCCTGACGCTGAAAATACGCGTTGGGAATGTGCGTTGCTGCCGTCGTGAACGAACGCCCGATCGCGGTGACAACGGTTCCGAATTTATCGTCGATCACGAGGTGCGCTGGGGTGTAGCCCATCGTGCGGATCCGTTCCGCTGCCGCAGCCGCGAGATGGGCGTGGCTGGTGCGTGAGACGACAAGGACCTCTTGACCTTGTGCATGATGCCGAGCCTGCCTTGCTGCCCACTTTCGAAGTCGGTCGAGTAGAGGTTGCCGCAACAGCGGTATCGCGCCGGGATTGCAGACCAGTTCTTGGATCGCCTTGTTCCATGCTCGGGACCGTAGATGATCGAGAAAACTTACGAACGCCGCCGTATTCGTGACGGAGCGAAGCCGTGCAGCAAAAGCCTTCTTCTCGTTGGTGGAGCGCAGTTTAAGGCTTGGCTTCATCCCCCTTGCGACATCTGCGATCTGCTCGATCGTCTCGCGCGAGAGTCTGTGCGAGATGGAACTGGAATGCTTGCGGTAATAGTAGCAAGGCAGCGCCATCACTCGGTAACGGAAACCGGCAAGCAGCATCGACAAGACGAAGTGATCGTCCTCGCCGATTCGCAGTTGTTCCGCATACCAAATGCCTGCGTGCTTGAGCCGAGAGAGGCGAATGATCGGCTTGAGATAGCCCAAATTCGGCCGGTTCGTCGACATTCGGGTTGATTGCAGGTACTCGACCAATGTCAACCAGTGGCCTGATCCTGGCTCGTGCTGGGCAAGGAATCGCGTGGCGGGTTTGATGTCCGCGTCATCGAACACGATTAAATCGTCGGCGATGAGATCGGCGTCCTCAGCCTCGGCGCAGGCGATCAGGGTCTTTAAACGATCGGGATGCATGAGATCGTCTGCATCAAGGATACAGAACCAGCGTCCACGGGCCGCCCTCAGAGCTGTGTTCCTGGCGGCGGCGGGCCCCATGTTCACAGGCAGCTGGATGACTCTGATTCGCGGGTCGTCACGCGCAAGGCGATGGGCCAGGGCGGCAGTGCCGTCAGTGGAGGCATCATCCACGATGATGACCTCAAGCGGAACTTCCTGGCATAGTGCGGAGATTACTGCTTGTTCCAGGTAAACTTCGCAGTTGTATCCGGCGATGGCGATTGTGGCTTCCAAGTCTCGGGATTCCGGCATGCCAAGGTGCTTTTCCGCCGTAGTGTCTTTGGCGTACCTAAAGCCAGCTTCGCCGCCCTTCGACTGTTGGGACGGATGACGGGGTTTTAGAGCAGTCATGGCGTGGCCAGCGACACCTTGATAAGGGGTAAGGCCTCGAGTGCGATCACATAGCGCTGCGTGGTGACGGCGCTAGCGGTGCTGTTTGCGGCGGCGTGCTCCGCTAACGCTAAAGGCGCAGCTAAGCTGGTGTCGAGCGAAGCGCCATCCAGGTCTATTATGTTGCGTTCCTCAGTTGATGATGTCGCGCTTGCCATTGCAGGGGCGCGGGATTCATCCAGATCGTGCCGAACGGAAATCTGCGGCTCCCGCCCCGCGTAGCGCTGCACAAAAGCGGTTGGTCGCCCCCAAGAGCCGTTCCACTGATAGAAGATGTGCCGTCCCACAACGAGGTTTTTGCTCAGGGTAGGGGCCCAGTACGGCAGCACGTAATCGGCGTGGTAATGGGTCGCGAGACCGACCGGCGCAAACACGTGCCCGCTTAGAGCCTCAATAGCGATGGCGCGCGCTGTAAGCCATGCCGACAGCAATGGCTGGCGGCGAAGGGATCCATCGCATGTGAAGCTGAATTGACACCCGGTCCGACGTTCTGCACCTTGGAAGATCACGCCGCAAACTGTTGCTGGAAAGGCAGGGTGCCGCACTCTGTTCAGCACGACTTGCGCAACAGCGCGCTTGCCATCGGCGGGCTCGGACCCGGCTTCGTAGTAAATTGCGGTTGTGAGACAATCAAGCGCCTGGCTTGCTCCGGGTTCATGGCCAAGCAGGTCAAGCGGCATCCCAGCCTGCGGCGTTGCCGTTCCTAGCGGGATTGCTGCATTGGCTGCTCTGGCGTCAGTGGCAGACAGTGGCATGATGGCTTGTGGAGATAAGGTCACAGCGGCTTGCCCCAGAGGCTTGGCATCGAGGCGTTCTGACAGGCGCTCTGCTGGCATTCTGGGCGCTTGCGACAGCAACGCGGTGATTGGCCCGAGTCCTGCGGCAAGGAAGAGGAGGGAGCCAGCAAGCTTTATCCCGCGCTGCGCTCGTATGGTAAGCGCCCGCTGCCTTGCGCGTGGCGGGATTCGCGATGGACGGGTTAGCTCCGTCAAGTCAAGATGCGTCACATCAGCCTGCACAGGGGAACGCCTTCTTGAGCGTGAGAAGGACAACCGAGGCGGCCTGGCCGGAGCTGATCGCTGCATCGCTTCCCGCTTCGCGCAGGAACACGTCGCGCAATTCGCTTTGCGAAGCCGTGGACGGCATGCAGAACTCACGCTGCTTGGTCCAGATCTCGTAGGCTTTGGCGGTGTCTCTCACCCCGGCGATGAAGGCAAGGCAGTAGCTGGCACTCGCGACAGACTCCTCGGTGCAACGCGCGATGAGGTTGCGGGCTGACAGATAGCCAATCGATGTCTTCGGCGGCACCGCTGCGCACAGCATCAATCCGACCCCTAGCGCCGCCAAGCTGCGGTGCAGTGCCGGCGGGCTCCAACGGAACGAAGCGAGAGGCATCGGCTTAGAAGAACCGTTCCGGCACGCGGATCGTATCTCCGGGCTGAACGAGGATCGTCTTGTTGCGGTAATCCGTCGATTGCTCAAAGGCCTGCGTTGCTGCCTTGATGTGAATGCGGCTGCGCTTGGCGCGATAAGTGTAGCCACCAGCCTTGGCGATCGCCTGTTCGAGCGTCAGCCCTGCAACATAGGGGTACTCGCCCGGCTTCATGACCTCGCCCAGGATATAGAATGGGCGATAGTTGATAACTTCCACGCTCACACGCGGATCTTGAAGATAGCCGCCTGCGAGCTTGTCGCGCATAGTGTTCTGCACATCTTCCAGCGTGCGCCCGCTGGCAGCGACGCTTCCGATCAGCGGGAACGCGATCTGGCCAGTGTTCGAGACATTGTAGTCACCGGATAGCTTCTGTTCTCCAAACACGGTGATGCGCAACCGGTCACCGGGACCAAGCGAAAAGGCGGTTGGGTCGGCCGGGGGCTGCATACCGGCGGCAACAGAAGCGCTTTCAGGTGCGGTGGCGCAGCCCGGAAGGCTGCAAGCAATGAGAAGGCTTAGGATGACGCGGCTCATAAATGCACTCCTGCCAAGGTGATTGATGTCGCACAGTCTGCTCACAGCCTGATCCGCACGTTGAGGATGATGCGGTTGGCCCTGTAATCGAGTTGATCGTCATCGCTATCGCGCAGGCGATGGACATAACCCGCCTCGATCCCAAGCCACCGATTGGCGAGGTAGCGCACCCCCACGCCGTAAGTGCCCTCGCGGAACTTGGGGCTTGGCCCTATGGGTTCGACCTGCGTGTACTCGGCAGATCCGGTGAGAACGATATTGCGGCGCAGCTCGTGGCTTATAACCACGCCGTATTTCGTGCGAAACAGACCTGCGTCTCGCGTCGACGTGTTGGGTGAGACGGCCCGGTCGATCGCGAGGCGCAAGCTTGTCAGTCGGGTTGCGTTCCACAGCAGGTCCGCACCGTACGACGCGGCGGAAATGTCCCTGAGCCGAGGGTCGGCATAGTTTTGAAAAAGGTAGCCGACCCGCAGGCTGCCGTAGAGCCGGTCCGGCAGCTCAATCGAGATGCCGCCCTCAAGCCTCCCGCCCCGAGAGTCACGATCGAAGTTCAAGATAGGATCATAGTCGGCATCACCCGGGGCCAGCTTGAAGTTCCGTCGATCGGCTTGGCCAGCCACGAACATATTGACAGCCGCAGCGCTAACGTAGGTTACGCGAAGTCCAAGACTCTTGATGGTGCTGTCCCGTACGGCTCCAGGGATGCGTGTGCCAATTCGTGAGACATTATCATCATAGCTGAGCGAACGCATCGCCGCGGTTGCGTCGACCCGAAATCGCCCGAATTGCTTCGTGCCGCCCGCTTGCAGAGCGAACTCGTCAAAGATGAGCGGTGTGCGTGACGCTTGGTCGGACGTGAAATTATAGCGCCGCTCCGCTTCGTGCCGCGCAGCAAGCCGCAGTCTGAGGTTGCTTGAACGATCGATGTCATACCGACCTGCGACCTCGCCGCCAAACTCGCTTACGCTTTCGGTATCGTTGTTCTGGAATTCAGTGCGTTGGTAGTAGGCCGTTCCGCGCAGCGAATGTGTACTCCAAAGCGACTCGATTGTTGCCGACGGTCTTAGCGTGTAGATCGTATCTGCACGTCTGTCGGCGGCTGAAGCGAATACGTTGTCGTCAAACTCCAGCATCGCGCTCAACTCAGGGTAAATGAAAAATGAGCCGACTCTTCCGCCAATCGGCCTGAATTCGGGATGGCTTCGATCGGCAACGCCCACGCCGTCGGGGATGTCTTGCCCGCGAGCCTGGCTTGCCTCCATGGTTCCCGCAAGGAATGCAGCAAGTAGGCAGCGGCGAGCGAACGGTGCGATTGCACAAGAGCGCACCACTCAGTTCCGATAGTACTCAGCAAAGCGCTTCTGATGACCATACACATCTTCAGTGCCCGTGCTGGCATACTTGGTAATGTCGACACGTGTCAGGGCCACCCCTGCAAGCCTGGCACGTGCATCATTCAGGATTTCAATGGCTGCCTCGGCCGCAGAGGGCGGGGTCTTGCCCCACTGGACAGCAAGCAAGACGGCATCGGCTGCGACAGCAATCGCGCGAGCGTCTGCTATTCCGAGGACAGGCGCGGTATCGATGACGATGAAATCGTATTCAGACTTGAGCATCGGTATGAGCGAGGCAATCTGGTCGCTGATCACCTGCTCACCGCCATCCTGCGAGCTTGCAGGATTACCTAGGACGGCAAGGCCGGTCGGCTCGTCCATATGCACGGCCTCTTCCAGGGGCATGCCATTCAGAAAGTCGCTAAGCGCATTGCGCTCAAGGCCCAGGAGGCTGCTTGAACCATGACGGCGAAAGTCGCAATCCACGAGCAGGACCTTTGCGCCGCCGAGTGCCGCAACTCGGGCAAGGCAGACCGCCGTCGTGGTCTTACCTTCTCTTGGCAAGGCCGAGGTAATCGCGACCGCGAGCTTGGGCTCGCGCCTGCTGAGTTGAACATACGCCTTCAAGCTTCTGAAGGCCTCGGCGAACGTCGATTGCTGGTGATCCAGGATGTAATCTTGTGGCGCTTGCGAGTTACGTTGGCGGCCCAGCGTAGAGGCAAGATCCGGAATGGCGCCAGCGTAGCGAATGCCCAGACGTTCCTCGACCTGGCTCTTGGTGCGAACGCCAACTTGCAGGTATTCTGCCAGCAGGACGGCGCTTCCACCCAGCGCCAGGGCTCCCAGCGGCGCGAATAGAAGCACCAGCTTGTTGTTCGGAAAAATGGGATTTTCCGGTATCGAGGATAGTGCCGACACTCGCGCATCTGCGTGCTGCAGGCCCTCCTGCGCGGCTGTTTCCTTCGATCGGCTCAGAAAGACCTCATAGATTTGCCGCGCAGCGTCGGCTGTGCGCTGCAACTCGAGCAGGCCTACTTGCGCTCGGCCATTGGAGGCCAATGCCAATTGGGCGCGCTCCTGACTGGCAGTCAGCGAGTTCAGGCGGGACGAGGCTGTTGCCACTTCGGCTTGCAACCGTGAAATAATGCGATTTATCTCAGACTGGATCTGCGCTTTCGCGTCGTTGAGCTCATTGCGGGCGTCGCGGATGTCGGGATGAAGCATGCCATACTTGGAAGTCATCTCAGCAAGCCGACGGCTGGCGTCTGCTTCTCGCTGGCGAAGCGAGGTGATGGTCCCGGAGTCCAGCGCCTGTGCAACGTCGGCGCCAGCCCCCCCGATTTGTATTTGCGCGCGCGCTGCAGCAAGCCGGCCTTGCTTTTCGGCGAGTTCGGCCCGAGCGGATGCAATTTGCTGGTTGAGCGAAGAGGTTTCCTGCTCCGCCATTGTGGCGCCGTTGGCGCTCATCAGCCCATTGGCGATCTTGAACCGCTGCAATTTGGCGTCTGCGAGCGCAGCGTCAGCGCGCAGCTGGTTCATGCGCGTGCCCAGCCAGCGGCGCGCGCTGCTCGTTGCGTCGACTTTATCGCGCATCTGTTCGTTCACATACTCACGTGCGAATGTATTCGCGATATCGGCCGCCTTTTGTGGATCGGCCGAGTACGCAGTTATATCAATCACGAACGTCAGGCCGGATCGCCGGACCGAGATCATCTCGAGCAATCCTTGTGCCGCTTCATCGCGGACCTTGATCTCTTCTGCCGACAACTTTCGATCGAACCTGGGGACCCTCACACCCAGCTTGCGTGCATTAAGAACATCGTAGACTCGCCGCGCGAGGGTCATCGAGGTGAGCATCCGCACTTCGGTGTCCACCACATCGCTGTTCACAGCCATGTCCGGGACCACGGATCGAACGTTGATGATCTGCGAGGGACGCGGTTGCAGAAGAACGCTGGCCGTGGCCGAATAACTAGGCGTCAATGTTGCCACACGTAAGAGGATCAGCGCCAAACTCACGGCGACAACCCCGATGAACAGCCGCAAGTTGCGTCGGAACACGACCCAGAGGTGTTCGGGGCTAGGCAGAAGCTGCTTGAAGGAGAACCTGGAAGGCCTATCGACCTCTGACAATGGCTCCATCGCTTGCGTAGCTACATTCATAGGAAGCTCCAACCTGCTCGGAAATATGAAGGCGAAGGGGTGTGGCCCAGCCAAGGCCGCGTGCCGCCCACATTGACCTTCTTACCGGACATAAACTTCCAAGAGGCATCCTGCCTCTCGGCCACGTACTCGCAGTCTTGCTGCTGGCAGCGGACTACCGCTACCTCGCGTTGACGTATTGCATCCCTTGTAAATCAGCCCTCAGAGAATCGGTACTCGTGAGTCGCCCTGGGAGAAGACTCGTGTTCACCGAGAAATCGAGACAAACATATTCTTTACGCCATGGCAAACGATAGTTACCCATCTTTAAGACAGTCTGCAGTCCCGCACTAAACCTGATGTAGCCGTGTCGGCACCATTAAAGCAGATCGCGCGCGTGTCTGTGCGTGCTCATCTGACTTCTACATCCTGTCAGCAATCCCGCCGATCCGCGAAGACGGGGAAGGCGGGCCGGCAAGGAGGGCCGGGGAGGGAGGCCGGCGGGGGGCAGCGACAAGGCGAGGCTTTTCCTGGCAAGGATGCTCGAAGCAGATTTGGAGCTTGCAGTCGTACTGGTGCTATGGAACTTGTGGATACCAGCTGAGATATCGAGATTCATCTCAGGTGCTCTCTATCTCTATCTCATTGAGAGGCGGTTTATCACCCAGAAGAGTGGGAAATGCTGATGAATCAGGATGATGAAGACTGCATCGTGACGGTCGTAATCCCTTATTTTCAACGCGAGCCGGGCATCTTGCGCCGTGCTCTTGACAGCGTTACTGCCCAAGAGCTGCCCTCGGGATGCATGGTCCACTGCATCGTCGTGGACGATG
>Ga0182214_1000054_pt1 | contig 13176 bp, 11 predicted proteins | sample G5R1MG_23_FD_128380 | JGI IMG/M metagenome (GOLD analysis project Ga0182214, IMG submission 128380) | Switchgrass phyllosphere microbial communities from Michigan, USA - G5R1_NF_03OCT2016_LD1 MG | ecosystem: Host-associated > Plants > Phyllosphere > Phylloplane/Leaf | place: USA: Michigan...
AACGGTTTATCATACGATAGCAGTGAGCACTGCGTGGATCGTCTCTCATCACCCCCTCTCGTCGTCGTTCCTGCCTCGCCGTCGCCGGCGATCCGGCAGGCGATCGATGCCTTCGCGCGCCGGTTCGACCGGGCGGATCCGGTCGCCGTCGGCTTTCGCGATGCGGTGCTGCCGATGGCGGTCAGCGACCCGACATTGCCCGACAATCCGATCGTCTACGTCAATGCCGCGTTCGAGCGGCTGACCGGCTTTGCCGCCGAGGATGTCGTCGGCCGCAACTGCCGTTTCCTGCAAGGCCCGGCGACCGCGCCGGAGGACGTGGCGCGGCTGCGTGCCGCGATCGCGGCGCGGGAGCCGATCGAGATCGACCTGCTCAACCATCGCCGTGACGGCAGTGCCTTCTGGAACCGGCTGACCGTCGCGCCGGTGTACGGCGAGGACGGTGCGCTGCGCCATTTCGTCGCGTCGCAGACCGACGTGACGCTGGAGCGGCACGGCCTGGTGCGGCTGCGCGAGGATCGCGACGCGCTGCGCGTCGAGGTCGCGGCGCAGGAGGTGGCGCTGGCCGAGCGCGAGCGGCATCTGCAACTCGCGCTGCGTGCCGGCGGGCTCGGCTATTGGAGCTACGACAGCACCACCAGGACGCTGGAGGCGTCGCCGGGCTGCAAGGTCGTGTTCGGCCACGCGCCCGATGCGCCGTTCGCCTATGCCGATTTTGCCGCGGCCCTGCATCCGGACGATACCGGACTGGTCGCCGAGGCGATCCGCGCGACGCTGGAGGATGGCGCCGATTGCGGGCTCGACTATCGCATCGTCACGCCGGGCGGCGAGCAGCGCTGGGTGCAGACACGCGGCGAGGCGATGCGCAGCGAGGACGGCGTGACGACCGGGATGATCGGCTTTTCGACCGATATCACCGCGCGCAAATTCGCCGAGGAGCATCGCGCCGTGCTCGCGCAGGAACTGACGCATCGCGTCAAGAACACGCTGGCCACGGTATCGGCGGTCGTCAACCAGACCTTGCGCAACGCCACCTCGATCGACGTGGCGCAGGCGGCGATCGCGGGGCGGATCGCCAGCCTGGGTGCGGCGCACGACCTGCTGATCCGCGACGAGGTCGAGGGGGCGGCGATTGCCGAGGTCACCTCGCGGGTGCTGATGCCGTTCATGGATGACGACGGCTCGGCCTTTTCGATCGCGGGGCCGGACATCCGCCTGTCGCCGGCGATGACGCTGGCGCTGTCGATGGCGCTGCATGAACTGGCGACCAATGCGGCGAAATACGGCGCGCTGTCGGTTGCGGGCGGGCATGTCGCGGTACGCTGGTGGTATGTCGATGCCGACGATCGCCACCGGTTCCACTTCTCGTGGGTCGAGAGCGGCGGCCCGGCGGTGGTGCCGCCGACGCGCACCGGCTTCGGCACGCGGATGATCGCGCGCGTCCTCGGCGAGCATGTCCGCGGCCGCGCGATGATCGACTACCCGCCCGAGGGCGTCCGCTTCCTGATCGAGGCGTTGCCCTGAGGCGCGGCGGGTGGCTCAGCCGCGATAGCGCAGCGCGTCGAGCAACAGGCTGAACGCCGCCGAGGGCTGACGCCGGCTGGGATAATAGAGGTAATAGCCGTCGAACGGCTCGCACCAGTCCGCGAGCACGCGGACGAGCGCGCCCTGTTCGACCAGCGGGCCGACGCGATCGCCGACGACATGCGCCAGGCCATGGCCGGCCACTGCCGCGGCAAGGATCAGCCCGACCTCGTTGACGACGATCGGTCCGTCGACCTTGACGTTCAGGACGCGGCCGTCCTTCTCATATTCCCAGATATACAGGCTGCCGTTCGGCATCCGCCGGTTGAGACAGGCATGGCCCGCCAGATCGTGCGGCGTCAGCGGGGTGCCGCGGCGCGCCAGATAGTCGGGCGAGGCGACGGTCGCCATGCGCAGCGGCGGACCGATCCGCACCGCGATCATGTCCTGCTCCAGCCGCTCGCCGAGCCGCACGCCCGCGTCATAGCGTTCGGCGACGATGTCGGTCAGGCTGGCGTCGATGTCGAGCTCGACGCGGATATCGGGATAATCGGCGACGAGCCGGTCGATCGCCGGCCACAGGATGGCGCGTGCGGGATGTTCGGGCGTGGTGATGCGCACGGTGCCCGCGGGCTTTTCGCGCAGGTCGGTGAGCGAGGCGAGGCGGCCGTCGATCGCTTCCAGCGCGGGACGCAGCGTCTCGATCAGCCGTTCGCCCGCCTCGGTCGGCGCGACGCTGCGCGTCGTGCGGGTCAGCAGCCGCAGGCCGAGCTTCGCCTCGAGCCGGCGCATCGCGTGGCTCAGCGCGGACTGCGAGATGCACAATTTGGCCGCCGCGCGGGTGAAGCTGCGCTCCTCGGCGACGACGAGGAACAGCGCGAGGCTGCCGAGATCTTCGCGATGGAGGTTCAGACTCATGACAATCGGTCATAGGCCCAAGTGACGCCACCCGTCTAATGGCGCGGCGGCGGCGGTCCTATCTTGTCCCTGCACATCTTGCAGAAGGATAGGGTCATGCAGAAACGTTTCCTGGGTCGCAGCGGTCTTGAAGTCTCGGCGCTGGGCCTCGGCTGCATGGGGTTGAGCCATGCCTATGGGCCGCCGACCGAGCGCGGCACCGCGATCGCACTGCTCCGCGCGGCCCATGATCGCGGTGTCACCTTCTTCGATACCGCCGAAGCCTATGCGCAGGGCGCGAACGAGGACCTGCTTGGCGAGGCGCTGGCGCCGGTTCGCGACTCGGTGGTGATCGCCACCAAGTTCGGCTTCGCCGGCGGCGTCGTCACGGACGGGCTCGACAGCCGGCCCGAAAATATCCGCGCGGTGACCGATGCGGCGCTGACGCGGTTGCGGACCGATCACATCGATCTGCTGTATCAGCATCGCGTCGATCCGAACGTGCCGATCGAGGAGGTCGCCGGGACCGTGCGCGACCTGATCGCGGCCGGCAAGGTCCGCCATTTCGGCCTGTCCGAGGCGAGCCCCGATGCGATCCGCCGCGCGCATGCGGTGCAGCCGGTCGCGGCGCTGCAAAGCGAATATTCGATGTGGTGGCGCGAGCCCGAGACGGAGATCCTGCCGCTGCTGGAAGAACTCGGCATCGGCTTCGTGCCGTTCGCGCCGCTCGGTCGCGGCTTCCTGACCGGTGCGATCGCGGCGGATGCCACGTTCGACGAGAAGGATTTCCGCAGCAACGTGCCGCGCTTCGCGCCCGAGGCGCGGCGTGCGAATCAGGCGCTGGTCGACCTGATCGCGACGATCGCGACCGAAAAGGGCGCGACGCCGGCGCAGATCGCGCTCGGCTGGCTGCTCGCGCAGCGGCCGTGGATCGTGCCGATCCCGGGCACGACGAAGCTGCACCGCCTCGACGAAAATCTGGCGGCGGTCGACGTCGCGCTGGCGCCGGAGGATCTGGTGCGAATCGACGGGGCGCTGGCGGGGATCGAAATCCACGGCGACCGCTATTCCGCAGCGCAGCAACGATTCGTCAATCGCTGAGCAACCGCAATACAAACGGAAAAGGGGTGGCCGCGGCCGCCCCTTTTTTTCGGTCGTCCTTTTGCGTGGGGCGCGCCGTTTCTATGATGGAAATGCAGCGTATCGCTGGATTTAATTGTCCGACATGTGGCTGTCGGAACGGACGGTTGTCGCCATTGTGCAACACGGCACGCCAACTTACTCAATGTAAGTCCAAAATCGTCTCAATTAACGGGGGATTCATCTTTTAGGTCCACTTCGGTGAGCAGCGGCTGGTCCGGGTATTCCGAAAAGACAGCCAGAATCTCGCGGGTCGATCACCCGCCCTATCGAAAGACCCGCCGATGTTTTCCTGGTTCACAACGGTTGCGCCGATACGCACCAAGTTCAAGGTGCTGCTCGCGCTGCACGGTACCGTCGCCGCTGCCGGCGTCGCCACCACCTATCTGGCCGCGCAGGCGACCCCGACGCAGGCGACGATCTACGTCGTCTTCTCCGCCGTGCTGTTCGTTGTGACGATCGTCGCGGTGCTGCTCAGCGGCAAGGCGATCAGCGATCCCTATGTCGCGTCGGTGGTGCGCATGGAGGGCCTTGCGGCCGGCGATCTGGAGAGCCCGATCGCGTTCACCGACTATCGCGACTGTATCGGTCGGATGTCGAAGGCGATGCACGTCTTCCAGCAGAATGCGGTATCGGTCCGCAATTCGACCGCGGCGCAGGAAGTCGTCGTCGGTGCGCTGGGCGAAGGGCTGACGCGTCTCGCCGCGAGCGACCTCAGCTATCGCATCGATCGCGCCTTCCCCGCCGATTACGAGCGGCTGCGCGCCGATTACAATGGCGCGATGGATTCGGTCGCGGAGACGATGCGTGCGGTGACCGAAGCGACCAGCGGCATCAACAGCGGTGCGACCGACATCCGTCAGGCGTCCGACGATCTGTCGCAGCGGACCGAGCAGCAGGCGGCAAGCCTCGAGGAAACCGCCGCGGCGATGGACGAGATCACCTCGACCGTCCGCCAGACCGCCGCCGGTGCGGTACGCGCCAACAGCGTCGTCGAGGAAGCGCGCATCGAGGCCGAGCAGTCGGGCCAGGTCGTCCGCCGCGCGGTCGACGCGATGAGCGGCATCGAACGGTCGTCGAACGAGATTTCCGAGATCATCTCGGTAATCGACGGCATCGCCTTCCAGACCAACCTGCTCGCGCTCAATGCGGGTGTCGAGGCGGCGCGGGCCGGCGATGCCGGCCGCGGCTTCGCCGTGGTCGCGTCGGAAGTCCGGGCGCTCGCGCAGCGCTCCGCCGAGGCCGCCAAGGACGTCAAGACGCGCATCACCGCCTCGTCGGAACAGGTCGACGCCGGTGTCGAACTGGTCAGCGAGACGGGCAAGGCGCTCGACCGTATCATCACCCGCATCGGTGAGATCAGCGCGCTGGTGTCGCAGATCGCCTCGGCCGCCGAACAGCAGGCGACCGGACTGCAACAGGTCAACACCGCGGTCAGCGAGATGGACGGCGTCACCCAGCAGAACGCCGCGATGGTCGAGGAAGCGACCGCCGCTGCACGCAGCCTGTCCGCGGAGGCCGACGAACTCGCCCGCCAGGTCGCGCGCTTCAAGATGAGCGCCGGCGAGCCGGTGCTCAAGGCCGTCCCGGTGGTCCACCAGTTGCAGGATCGCGCCGCCGATGCCGGCCGTCGGATCGCCCGCTCGGCGCGCCGAGCGAGCAGCGGCAGCGCCAGCACCGCGATCGCCATGAGCGCCGACGACTGGTCGGAATTCTGATCCGCCGGCGAATCGACGGGGGCCGATTCGCATGACTTCGACGACGACCCGGAAAGGGGGGTGGCCGGTGCATATTCGATACGATCATAACGACCGCCGGCATCGCGACCGCGCCGCCCCCCGCCCGGCGCGGTGTCGGCGTCTTCGGGCGGACCGGCGCGGCCGCATCATTACACCCGATTTGGTTGCTCAACACGTCGTTAAACACACTGTTCGATCCTCTTTCGTCGTGGACCGCGCGGATCGCCGCCGCGGTCGGTCGAGGGGGACTGATGTGATGTTGAACTGGTTCGAGAAGCGGGCGCCGATCCGCGTCAAATTCCGCGTGCTCGCCACGGTGCAGGCGCTGCTCGGCGCGGTGCTGATCTCGCTCACCGCCGGCGCGGCGACCGGCATGATCCATACGCCGCCGGTACTGGACGTCGTCGTGGCGGCAGGCACCGTCGCGATCATGGTGGTCACGACGCTGTTGGCCGGGCGCGTCATGTGCCGGCCCTATGTCGAGACGGTGCTGCGCATGGAGGCGCTCGCCGCGGGCGATCTGCAGGGGCCGATCGCGCATACCGACAATCTCGATTGCGTCGGCCGGATGACCAAGGCGATGGCGATCTTCCGCCGCAATATGGAAGAGGCGAACATCGCCGAGGCGCAGCGCGCGATGGCCGCGGCGCTTGCCGAGGGGCTGCGCGAGCTCGCCGCGGGCAATCTCACCTTTCGCATCACCGCGGACTTTCCCGCCGACTTCGTCGGCCTGCGCGACGATTTCAACGCGGCGATGGACGCGATGATGGCCGCGGTCGCCGCGGTCAATCACGCCGCCGCGAATATCGACGCGGGCTCGAACGACATCCTGCTCGCCTCCGACGATCTGTCGCAGCGCACCGAACAGCAGGCGGCGAGCCTCGAGGAAACCGCTGCGGCGATGGACGAGATCACTTCGACCGTGCGCGAAACCGCCGCGCGCGCCGGCACCGCCAATGGCGTCGTCGGCGCCGCCCGCGACGAGGCCGAGCAATCGGGCAGCGTCGTCGCCCGTGCGGTCGATGCGATGAGTGGGATCGAGCGCGCCTCGAACGAGATTTCGGAGATCATCTCGGTGATCGACGGCATCGCCTTCCAGACCAATCTGCTCGCGCTCAACGCGGGGGTCGAAGCGGCACGCGCCGGCGATGCCGGCCGCGGCTTCGCGGTGGTCGCCTCCGAAGTGCGCGCTTTGGCGCAGCGCTCGGCCGAGGCGGCGAAGGACGTCAAGACGCGCATCACCGCCTCGTCGGAACAGGTCGATGCCGGCGTCGAGCTGGTCAGCGAGACCGGCAAGGCGCTCGGCCGGATCATCGGCCGCTTCGGCGAGATCGGGACGCTCGTCGGCCAGATCGCCAGCGCGGCCGAGCAACAGGCGTCGGCCCTGCAACAGGTCAACGTCGCGGTCGGCGAGATGGACGGCGTCACGCAGCGCAATGCCGCGATGGTGGAGGAGGCGACCGCCTCGGCCCGCACGCTGTCCGCCGAAGCCGACGAACTCACCCGCCAGGTCGCCCGCTTCCGCACCGACCGACGCACGACGCCGCCGGTACTGGCCGCGGTCAGGGGTGTGCCGGCGGTCCACCGCTTGCAGCAGCGCGCCGCCGACGAAGGGCGTCGTATCGCCGGCAAGGCGCGCAAAAGTAGCGCGGCGGTCGCGGTTGCGACCGAGCAATGGTCCGAATTTTAACGTCTCGCCCGTAGCGAAAGTCGAAACATGATGTCCTCGCCTGTCCCCTCCCTGCTTCCTGCGACGCTCGATACGTCGGCAGCGGTCCCGCTTCGCCGGGCGCTGCTCGACCGGATCGATCGTGGCGAGCCGGTGCATCTGGACGGCAGCGACGTCGCCCGCGCGGGGCTCGCCTGCCTCCAGGTATTGGCGAGCGGCCGCATGACCGCGCAGGCGCGGGGGCTCGACTTCCGCCTCGACCATTGCAGCGACGCGCTGGGCCGCATGATCGCGCTCGCCCGGCTCGACGATGCGCTCGGCCTCGGCGCCTGAAAGGACGGATGATGAACCTCGACGAGATCCAGCAGATCTTCTTTCAGGAATGCGACGAAGGGCTCGCCACGATGGAGGCGAGCTTCGGCAGCGTCCGTCAGGGCGCGTATGACAATGAGACGATCAACACGATCTTCCGCTCGGTTCATTCGATCAAGGGCGGGGCGGGCGCCTTCGGCCATGAGCGGTTGCAGGCCTATACGCACGAATATGAAACGCTGCTCGACCTGGTGCGCAACGGCACGCTGACGCTGACCTCCGACCTGCTCGGCACGATCGTCGGTGCGTTCGATATGCTGAGCGACCACGTCACCGCGGCGCGCGACGGCGGCGAACCGCCCGCCGACGGCGCGATGCTGGCCCGGCTGGTCGATGCGGCGACTCCCGCACCGGCCGCCCCGGCCGAGCCTGTCGAGGCGGTCGTGCCGGCCGTCGCGGCGGACGCCGATTTCGACTTCGCGCCGGTGGCGTTCGCCGGCGACGATTTCGACGACCTCTTCGCCCTGTGCGAGGCGCCGGCACCGGCGCCGGCCGGCGAGTGGCGGGTGACCTTCGTCCCCGGCACGGATGCGCTGGAGAATGGCGGCGATCCGCTCCTGCTGCTGCGCGAACTGACGATGCTCGAAGGCGAGGTGGTCGCCGTCGACGTTTCGCGGCTGCCGACGCTCGACGCCTTGCACCCCGAGCGATCCTATCTCGGCTGGACCGCGACGGTCCCCGCCGCGGTCGCCGAGGAGGATATCCGCGGCATCTTCGAATTCATGGGCGAATGCGAACTCGACATCGCCCGGATCGGCGGACCGGTCGCGGAGAATGACGACGAACTGCTGATCGACCTGCTCGACGAGCCTGCCGCACCCGCGGCGCCTCCCGCGGCCGAGCCCGTGACGGCGGCGCCCGCGCCGGCGCCCGCCGCCCCGGCACCCGAGCCGGTCGCGACGATCATCCCCGCCGAGCCCGCCGCGCCGCGCGTCGCGGTGCCGCCGCCCGCGCAGACGATCCGCGTCGACCTCGACAAGCTCGATCGCCTCGTCAATCTGGTCGGCGAGCTCGTCATCACCCAGGCGATGCTCGCCCAGCGCCTGTCCGAACATGCGATGGGCGGGATCAGCGAGCTGACCGACCTCGATCATCTGACCCGCGAGCTGCAGGAATCGACGATGGCGATCCGCGCGCAGCCGATGAAGACGGTGTTCAGCCGCGTGCCGCGGATCATCCGCGAGCTGGAGGTCGAGACCGGCAAGCGCGTCCGCCTCGATATCGTCGGCGAAATGACCGAGGTCGACAAGACCGTCGTCGAGCGGATCGGCGAACCGCTGACCCACCTTATCCGCAATGCGGTCGATCATGGGCTGGAGACGCCGGCCGAACGGCTCGCCGCGGGCAAGCCCGAGGAAGGCGTCGTGACGCTGTCGGCGGCGCATCATTCCGGTCGCATCGTCATCACCGTCGCCGACGACGGTCGCGGCATCGACCGCAAGCGCGTCCGCGCCAAGGCGATCGAGCGCGGCATCATCGCCCCCGACGCATTGCTCAGCGACGAGGAGACCGACAATCTGATCTTCGCCCCCGGTTTCTCGACCGCGGCGACCGTCTCCAACATCTCGGGCCGCGGCGTCGGCATGGATGTGGTGCGCAAGAACGTCCAGGCGCTCGGCGGCCGCATCGGCATCACGTCGCATTTCGGTTCGGGCTCCAGCTTCGCGCTGTCGCTGCCGCTGACGCTGGCGGTGCTCGACGGCATGATCGTCACCGTCGGCGACCAGACCTTCGTCATCCCGCTCGGCCATATCGTCGAGAGCCTCCGCCCCGACCAGGACGGCGTGAAGGTGCTCGGGCCCAGCGCGTCGCTGCTCGACGTGCGTGGCTCGTACGTACCCGTCCATCGCGTCGCCGAACAGCTCGGCATCCACGGCGCGCAGGCCAATCCGTCGGAGGCGGTGCTGATCGTCGTCGAATCGGACGTCGGCCAGGCGATCCTGATGGTCGATTCGATCCAGGACCAGCGTCAGGTCGTCGTGAAGAGCCTCGAGGCGAATTACACGGCGATCCCCGGCCTCGCCGGCGCGACGATCCTCGGCGACGGGCGGGTCGCGCTGATCCTCGACGTCGATGCGCTGATCTCGCGCTGGCGTCGCGATCCGCGGCTGTCCGCCGCCCCGCTCGGCCTTGCCGCATGAATGCGGTGACGATGATGGCGAACCGGCCGACCGAATTCCGGTTCGAGCCGGCCGATCATGCCGAGATCAGCAGTTTCGTCTATGAGGCGGCGGGCATCCTGTTGCCGCCGGGCAAGATGCAATTGGTCTATGGCCGGCTCGCGCCGCGCGTGCGCGCCTGCGGCTTCACCAACTTCGCCGATTATATCGACCGGATCGCGGCGGACGAGGTCGAGCGGACGCGCGCGCTCGACGCACTGACCACCAACCACACCAGCTTCTTCCGCGAATCGCATCACTTCGACCATTTCATCGAACATGCCTGGCCGGCGCTCGACCAGCGGCTCGCCTCGCGCGGCAAGGTGCGCATCTGGTCGGCGGCCTGTTCGAGCGGCGAGGAACCCTATTCGCTGCTGATGGCGATGTTCGGCAAGGAACGCGGCAACGGCCAGCGGCTGTCGCGCACCGACCTGCGCATCCTCGGCACCGATCTGTCGACCGAGATCCTCGCCACCGCGCAGGCGGGGCGGTATTCGCTCGAAACCGCCTCGGGCATTCCGCAGTCGCTGCGCTCGATCTGGGTGGCGCGACACGGCGATCAGGCGGAGGTGCATCCGCTGATCCGCGAGCGCGTCGCCTTCCGCAAGCTCAACCTGCTCGAAGCGTGGCCGATGCGCGGCATGTTCGATGCGATCTTCTGTCGCAACGTCATGATCTATTTCGACGAGCCGACCAAGGAGCGGTTGCAGACGCGGCTCGCGGAGCACCTCGTCCCCGGCGGCTTCCTGTACATCGGCCATTCCGAGCGGCTGTCCGCCTCGGTCGCACCGGGCTTTCGCTGCGTCGGCCGGACCACGTTCCAGAAGGTGACGGCATGATCGCGCAGCAAATGACCAGTCGCCCCACCCGCGTGCTCGTCGTCGACGATTCCCCGACGATGCGCGCGATGGTGTCGCACAGCCTGTCGCGCGATCCGGCGATCCTCGTCGTCGGCAGCGCCGACGGTCCGCACAGCGCGCGCGAGATGATCAAGTCGCTCAATCCCGACGTCATCACGCTCGATATCGAGATGCCGGGCATGAACGGCCTCGAATTCCTCGACAAGATCATGCGCCTGCGCCCGATGCCGGTGGTGATGCTGTCGACGTTGACCGGCCGCGGCGCGGAGGCGACGATCAAGGCGCTCGAGCTGGGCGCGTTCGATTGCTACGAAAAGCCCAAACAGGCGTTCGGCGGCGGGCTGGGCGAGGACCTCGCCGAACTGGTCAAGGCCGCGGCGAAGAGCCGCACCCGGCCGCGTCCGATCGCCGCACCGCCCAGGCCGGTCGCCGATTATACGCCGCGCGCCGATGCGATGATCGCGATCGGATCGTCGACCGGCGGCGTCGAGACGCTGATCGAACTGCTCGGCGGCTTTCCGGTCAATTGCCCGCCGACGGTGATCGTCCAGCATATGCCCGAAAGCTACGTGCCGACCTTCGCGGCGCGGCTCGACCGGCTGTCGGCCCCGCGGGTCACCGTGGCGCGCTCGGGGGCGCCGCTGGAGGCCGGCCATGTCTATGTCGCGCCGGGCGGCTCGCACCATCTCGAGGTCACCGGCGGGACGCTGCGTCGCTGCCGCCTCGTCGCCGACGAGAAGATGAGCGGTCATCGTCCCTCGGTCGACCGGTTGTTCCTGTCGGTCGCGCGCTGGGCGGGGCCGTCGGCGGTCGGTGCGATCCTGACCGGCATGGGCGCCGATGGCGCCGAGGGGCTCAAACGGATGAGGGACGCGGGCGCGATGACCATCGGCCAGGACCAGGACAGCTGCGTCGTCTACGGCATGCCCGCCGTCGCGATGCAGATCGGCGCGGTCGCCGCGCAGCTGCCGCTGTCGAAGATCGCGCCGCGCCTGCTGGCGGAGTGCCGCGCATGAACGCCTTCCCCCGCGCCTCCGACGGCCTGACCCGCATCAACATCATGCAGGGCGAGACCAAGGTCTCGGACGATCCCAATGCGGTGCTGACGACGGTGCTCGGCAGCTGCATCTCGGCCTGCCTGTACGATCCGGTCGCCAAGGTCGGCGGTCTCAACCATTTCCTGCTCGCCGAGCCGGGCAGCGGCGATACCGACGTCAGCTCGCTGCAACGCTACGGCGTCTATGCGATGGAAGTGCTGATCAACGCGATGATGGCGATGGGCGCGACGCGTTCGAACCTGAAGGCGCGGATCTACGGCGGCGCGTCGCTGCGCGATGGCTTCCGCGATATCGGCGCGACCAACGCGCTGTTCGCGCGCCGCTTCCTGCGCGACGAGCGGATCGCGCTGGTCGGCGAGGATGTCGGCGGCCATGGCGCGCGCCGGGTGGAGTTCCGTCCGACGCTCGGCCTCGCGCGCTGCCGCGTCGCCAGCGATCGCCCCGTCGAGCGGCTGCGTCTGCCGCCGGTTCCCGTTCCTGTCGCCGCGGTCGGCGACGTCGAGTTTTTTTGATGACAACCAATCTCCCCAATGAAGGAAACACCGTGTCGAGCACGATCATGACCGTGGACGATTCGCCGAGCATGCGGATGCTGCTGAAGGCCGCGCTCACCGACCTCGGCTACAAGGTCCTCGAAGCCGAGGATGGCGTGCAGGCGCTCGAGCGGCTGGGCGGCGTCGAACCCGATCTGCTCATCACCGACATCAACATGCCGCGCCTCGACGGCTTCGGCCTGATCGAGAAGGTGCGCGAGCAGGATCGCCATCGCAACCTGCCGATCCTGGTGCTGACGACCGAAAGTTCCGACGAGAAGAAGCAGCGTGCGCGTAATGCGGGTGCGACCGGCTGGATCGTCAAGCCCTTCCATCCCGACAAGCTGGCCGCGGCGATCCGCCGCGTGCTGCACTGATCGCCCCTTCAGGAGCCCCTGCCATGTCCCGTCAGCTCATCACCTTCCAGATCGGCGAACAGATTCTCGGCGTCGATATCATGGCGATCCGCGAGATTCGCGCCTGGTCGCCCGCCACGCCGCTGCCCAACGTGCCCGCGCATGTGCGCGGCGTCGTCAACCTGCGCGGCGTCGTGCTGCCCGTGCTCGATCTCAGCCACCGGCTCGGCTGGGGGCAGACCGATCCCTCGTCGCGCCACGTCATCATCGTCGTGCGCATCGGCGAACAGTTGCAGGGCCTGATTGTCGATGCGGTCAACGACATCGTCTCGATTCCCGAGGACGGCATGCAGCCGCTGCCCGATATCGGCGAGACGCCCGCCGCGCATTTCCTCGAAGGGCTGGCGACGATCGACGAGCGGCTGATCCTCGTCCTGGCACTGGAACGGCTCGTGGATAGCGCTATGACGCATGCCGAAGCGGCGTAGTCGCAACTAAAGTATTCTGATTCAAGGAAAGTAGGCCATGGCCGCCCCGGTCAAAGTTCTTGTCGTCGACGATTCGCTCACCATGCGCGCCCTGTTGTCGGGGGCGCTGGAGCGGATCCCCGGCGTCGTCGTCATCGGCTCTGCCGATGGCGCCGAGGAGGCGCGGGCGATGCGGGAGCAATTCCATCCGGACGTGATGACGCTCGACGTCGAGATGCCCGGGATGAGCGGCCTCGATTATCTCGCCGAACTGATGGAAAAGCGGCCGATGCCGGTGATCATGTTCTCGACCCGTACCGAGGCGGGGGCGGAAGCGTCGGTCGAGGCGCTGCGCCTCGGCGCGATCGACTGTTTCCCCAAGCCCAAGGTCGCGGTCGCGGC
>Ga0182214_1000057_pt1 | contig 13001 bp, 7 predicted proteins | sample G5R1MG_23_FD_128380 | JGI IMG/M metagenome (GOLD analysis project Ga0182214, IMG submission 128380) | Switchgrass phyllosphere microbial communities from Michigan, USA - G5R1_NF_03OCT2016_LD1 MG | ecosystem: Host-associated > Plants > Phyllosphere > Phylloplane/Leaf | place: USA: Michigan...
ATTGCTTCTATACATCCCAATACAGGATAGCTTTGTTTACTACCGGGGGTATATATAGGGTTGATTGGCCCATACAATACAATCAACTTTCTACTTCATTTCCATCCAATATCCGTGGCCCTGTTTCCAAGGTCAATGTTGCATCGAGCAGAACCACTACTGTCTCGTAGGACACAAGCAGTTGGCTGGCGCGATGGGGCATGTGTTTTGCTGTTGGCCCATGAGATTGGAGTGTGTACACGGTTTCTTCCACGGCGTTCCGTAAGTTTTCACGCTCTGTTGTTTAGACTTTTATGGTATGAACTCGGCCCTTTTTGTATTGAGTTGGCGGTAGAGAGTTGGTAAATGTCTATAGCCAATGAAACCTAGCGCTTCCAGAGATCATATAGAGTAATGCAATAATGTTGAAATGGGCTTGAATCTGGTCTTGCTCCACGCGTGGCTGAGCATGAAACTGACGTCATGTTCGAAACGCGTCTTTCGGACGCGTTGCAATCGACGACGTGATGAGTCTGCCCAGGCGTTGGCCAAACTTGGCCGAGGCGAATCTGGTGGCTGCCGGATGTGTGGATGGGTATGGACGATGTGAACACAAAAAGACTACGTAGTACGTTTGATGTCTGGCTGCTTGTGTAGGTTTGCGGCCACTAACTAGGGTCCACCATCGCAGCGCCCGACGCGCCAAGACCAGCAACTACATTATTCTGCCTCCGCCTGGGTTCCCTACGCCTTCCACTTGGTCCGCGTCTCCGACTCCGACGCGTCGCCATCACCGCCAGCTACATATTTCCGCCGTGGAAACCATTCAATTCCCAGCCGCTCGCGCACGCCTCCCCGAAATAGACGCGACAGCACGCGGCGAGCAGCCATCAGGGCACCATGGCGCGCAAGAGCGCAGTCGACTCCGAGGAGGCTGCCTCTCCCGACAATGCATCAGCACACTCGGACGTGGAGATGCACGACCAGCACGACGAAAAGAGGGGTGGTTTCAACAAGTTTGGGGTGAGTGCATCCCGGCATGCGCCCACTCCTGTCCTTTATCAAGCAGAGGGCTAGGCGCCTCGTGCCCATGGAGCGGGCTAGCAGGCTGACATGGTGCACGCAGGATAACCTTGATACACCCGACTACACTGTATGTATCACATGCTCCTTTCAATGCGCCGTGCATGTACCGCCCGCAGACTGACGCCAGCCCAGGACTCCGACACCAACCCAAACACGACAGCAAGCAGCGTCGCCGGCGACCACGGCCAGCAGGACGGCCGCAAACGGCGCGCCGAAGTTATGAACATGCGCAAGAGCATCTACGGCAAGAAGCACGACCGCCTCGGCGCGTCTAAGGTGAGCGCCCCACGTGCAGCCCCCCTGGGTGGCAGCGCCGGCACTGACACGATGCACCCACGCAGGAGGATGACACGATTCGACGCTTCCGGTACCTACTCGGCCTTACCGACCTCTTCCGCCACTTCATTGACACGAACCCCAATCCCCGCATCAAGGAAATCCTCGCCGAGATCGACCGTCAGGACCTTGAAGAGGCCAATAAGTCCAAGGCAAGCAAGGTGCGCAAAGGTGGCGCTGCCGCCGAGCGCAGGCGCAAGACAGAGCAGGAAGAGGACGCCGAGTTGGTGCGTGAGGAGAAGCACGGCGGCCACAACGAGACCGTTTTCCGTGAGTCGCCAGGCTTTGTCCAGGGCGGTACTATGCGTGACTACCAGGTCGCAGGTCTCAACTGGCTCATTTCCTTACACGAGAACGGTATCTCTGGTATCTTGGCCGATGAGATGGGCTTAGGCAAGACTCTACAGACCATTTCCTTTCTTGGCTACCTGCGCTTTATTGCCGGAATCACTGGCCCCCATCTGGTCGCAGTCCCGAAATCTACACTCGATAACTGGAAGCGTGAATTCGGCAAGTGGTGCCCTGAGATCAATGTCCTAGTGTTGCAGGGCAACAAGGACGATCGTGCCGAACTCATCAAGGAGCGATTAGTAGACGAGAAATTTGACGTCTGCATCACCTCCTACGAGATGATTTTGCGAGAGAAGACGCACTTGAAGAAGTTTGCGTGGGAGTACATTGTCATTGACGAGGCGCACCGCATCAAAAACGAAGAGTCGTCGCTGGCACAGATGGTCCGGATGTTCAACTCAAGGAGCCGGCTACTCATCACCGGTACTCCACTTCAGAACAACTTGCACGAGCTGTGGGCACTCCTGAACTTCCTGCTACCCGACGTCTTCGGAGACTCCGCGGCCTTTGATGATTGGTTCTCACAACAAAACGCTGATTCGGACGCTGTTGTCCAGCAGTTGCACAAAGTCCTACGACCTTTCTTACTTCGACGTGTCAAGGCCGATGTGGAAAAGTCCCTCTTGCCGAAGAAGGAAATCAACCTGTACGTTGGCATGTCTGACATGCAAGTCCAATGGTACAAGAAGATTCTCGAAAAGGACATCGATGCTGTCAATGGCGGTGCCGGTACTAAGGAATCAAAAACGCGGCTACTCAACATTGTCATGCAGCTCCGAAAGTGCTGCAATCATCCTTACTTGTTTGAAGGCGCCGAGCCTGGTCCGCCTTATACTACTGATGAGCACCTGGTCACCAACGCCGCCAAGATGGTTATGCTCGATAAGCTACTCAAACGCATGAAAGCCAAGGGCAGCAGAGTGCTCATCTTCTCCCAGATGAGTCGAGTCCTCGATATCATGGAAGACTACTCGGTTATGCGGGGCTATCCATACTGCCGTATTGATGGATCTACCGCGCACGAAGACCGTATTCAAGCCATCGATGACTACAACAAGGAGGGTTCAGAAAAGTTTCTGTTCCTGTTGACTACTCGCGCTGGTGGCCTTGGAATCAATCTGACGACTGCAGATGTCGTTGTTCTCTTTGATAGCGACTGGAATCCTCAGGCCGATCTTCAGGCTATGGATCGTGCTCATCGTATCGGTCAGACTAAGCAGGTATATGTATTCCGTTTTGTGACGGAGAGCGCAATTGAAGAAAAGGTGCTGGAGCGTGCCGCTCAAAAGCTGCGTCTCGATCAACTAGTAATTCAACAGGGGCGTACACAACAACCCGCAAAGAACGCTGCGTCCAAGGACGAGCTGTTGACCATGATTCAGCACGGAGCTGAAAAAGTCTTCAACAGTAAAGGCGCTCTGGGGCCCGCTGGAGACGGTGACTTTGCAGACGATGAATTCGACAAGGTCATGAAGCGTGGTGAAGAGATGACAGAGAAGCTGAACAAGCGGTACGAGATGCTTGGTCTGGATGACTTGCAAAAGTTCACGTCAGATTCTACATACGAGTGGAATGGCGAGACGTTCCAGCCCCGCAAGAAAGAAATTGGCATATCCTGGATCAACCCATCGAAGCGTGAGCGCAAAGAGCAGAACTACGGTATCGATTCTTATTACCGCAAAACACTGGTGACTGGAGGAAGAACGGAAAACAAGCAGCCAAGAATACCCCGTGCGCCCAAACAGATCGTCATTCACGACTACCAATTCTTCCCAGAGCGACTGTCTGAACTCCAGGACAAGGAGACAGCCTGGTACCGAAAGGAGAACGGCCTCAAGGCCCCACTTCTAGAAGGTACTGATGAGGACCTTGAGGCCCGTGAGGCCGATCAGGAGCTCGCGCAAAAGGAAATTGACAATGCGGAACCTCTGACCGATGAGGAGAAGGCAGAAAAGGAACGACTGATTGAAAAGGGCTTTCCGGAGTGGAACAAGCGCGACTTCCAGCAATTCCTCAACGGGTCAGCCAAGTACGGCCGCACAAACTATGCCGGCATCTCCGAAGAGGTCGACGGTAAGGAAGCAGATGAGATTGCCGCCTACGCCAAGGTCTTTTGGAAGAAGTTCAAGACGCTCGAACAATGGCAAAAGCACCTCGGCGTCATCGAGGAAGGTGAGCAGCGCGTTCGTCAGTCGGAAATTCGTAAAACTCTCATTGCGAAGAAGATCGGCATGTACCGTATGCCGCTCCAACAAATGCAGATCAAGTACACCGTCTCGACAACCAACAAGAAGGTGTACACGGAAGAAGAAGACAAGTTTCTGGTGGTGATGCTGCACAAGCACGGCGTGGAGGGGGATCTCATCTACGAGAAGATTCGCGATGAGATTCGTGAGTCGCCACTGTTCCGCTTCGATTGGTTCTTCCTGAGTCGAACGCCGCAGGAGATTGGACGGCGCTGCACAACGCTCATCACAGCTATTGTTAGGGAGTTGGGCGAGTCGGATGTACAGAGTGGCAAAGGGGGTAAGCGCGCGTATGAAGAAGAGACGGAGGAAGAAGAGGAGGAAGAACCGGTTAAGAAAAAGGCGAAGAATAGTGTCAAGGTGAGTGGTCCATTTGGACGAGACTTGGCGTCGTGCAGTGCTAACATGAGACAGAACAAACAGCTTGATGCAGTCAAGGGCAAGGCGTCTCCTGCATCGACATCGCCTTCGAGGGCTAGTAGCGTTGTCTCGAATGGTTCGGCGAAAAAGGGCAAGGGCAAGAAGAAGTGAGCTTCTGCTGTAAACCACCACCAGGAAAGCGAGCATGTGATGGTGTTCTAGGAGTTTGTAGGTCTTATTTGGCAAGCAGGGTTATTACCATGGCTCTGCACATTTTGGGCCTGGAATCATGAGTGTTCGGTAGTGTTGGCAATGTAATTGTATGCACCGCACGCCTCTCCTGGCTGGTCTGTCCAATCGGGAAAGGGGCGAATAGTGCTGGTGTTTTGCGGGGCATGGATCTGTATGACGCGCGATCCCCGCCAACTTCTTTTTCGTGCGCTGTGTCTATACTCTGCGCACACATCCTGCATCCACCTGTTCCCCCGATAACCACGACATATTGGAGGCGAGCCATAGTTGCCATTACTATGTAGGTGCGCCCCTTGCTTTGCCGCTCAAGGGTTCCGGAGACTTTGCCTGCACACTGCCTGGAGACGGCTAACAAGGTCGCGAGTAACCAACCACTAACCACCGACTCAGTCTCCAGACACTCTTCGCACGATTGCGCACCAACAACTATGGCGTCGACAGCGCTCATTGACGCCGACATGGCGCCCACACTGCAGTCCATCCTCGACCAGAAGACGCTCCGCTGGATCTTTGTTGGCGGAAAGGGTGGTGTAGGGAAGACAACAACATCCTGTTCTCTCGCCATCCAGCTCGCCAAGCACCGCAAATCTGTCCTCCTCATCTCCACCGACCCTGCGCACAACCTGTCAGATGCCTTCAACCAGAAATTCGGCAAGGATGCGCGGCTCATCGACGGCTTCGACAACCTCAGCGCCATGGAAATTGACCCCAATGGCAGCATACAAGATTTGCTCGCAGGCGGAACCGATGGGAGTGAGGACCCCATGGCTGGGCTGGGAGGCATGGGCAATATGATGCAGGATCTTGCATTCAGCATCCCCGGCGTCGACGAAGCAATGTCCTTTGCGGAAGTCCTCAAGCAAGTCAAGTCCATGTCCTACGAGGTCATCATCTTCGATACAGCACCCACGGGTCACACGCTGCGTTTCCTTCAGTTCCCCACGGTTATGGAGAAGGCGCTTTCCAAAGTCTCCCAGCTCTCCCGGCAATTCGGCCCTATGCTCAACACGTTTCTCGGCGCCTCGGGCAGGTTGCCCAACGGTCAAAACATGGACGAGATTATTGAAAAGATGGAGGCACTCCGGGAGACTATTGCCGAGGTCAATGGGCAGTTCAAGGATGCCGATCTTACTACTTTTGTGTGTGTGTGCATTCCTGAGTTCTTGAGCCTGTACGAAACGGAGCGCATGATCCAGGAACTCAACAGCTACGAGATCGACACCCATTCTATCGTCGTCAACCAACTTCTGTTTCCCAAGCAGGACAACCCATGTGAGCAATGCAATGCGCGACGGAAGATGCAAAAGAAGTATCTCGACCAGATTGAGGAGCTATATGACGAGTTCAATGTTGTCAAGATGCCTCTTCTGGTTGAGGAAGTTCGCGGAAAAGAGAGATTGGAAAAGTAAGCATAGCCTCTCCTTTCAGCCATCCAGGCAAGTCGCTGATCACCACGGCAGATTCAGCGAGATGCTTGTTACACCTTTCATCCCTCCGCAGTAGATCGGGAAGCTTGCGATTACACGATTATGCAGCAGTTTATTTCTGGCCGGTATCGCAATGGACCCGGCCAAATCTTCGCATCTCCCTGCACGGTTGATTCGCGAAAACACAGTGATATCCTATTTGGGCTAGAGCTCGGAAACGATGACAATCCTTGCACCATCGTGGATTAACCGTACCACGTGGTCTCCTCTCCGCTCTTTCCCTCCGAACCTTGTAACCATCAGCCCGGCCTCGCTGCCTATCTACTGCTTTCTTGGTAGATAGCTTGTAAAAAACATGTGTATGTACATTCTGCCGCGTCTCCACATCAGCATAGCGACCATTCCGATTCCTTATATATGCCTGTTGGCAGCTGACATTCTTCTTCCCGTGGATTCCTTCTCTTTGTATGTACAGCGAGCCAGGAGATAAGGGCGTGCTAGTATTGAACGTCTATATATAACGTACAGAATTTCTAGGCACCTTCCAGGAACGCAAGTGTCTTGCATTGCGACCATATAGTAATAACCTTGCTCACGAATAGCAGCGGTGATCTACACACCATGCCCACGATAAACATTGTGGGTCTAACTGAGAAAGGTGATGATCCCGGCTATCTTATCTGACTACACATTCCTGCGCGTCTGTGAATTAGAGTGCGCAGCCTTGGGAACACGGCATTGTGGGGGTTGAAATTTTCCTCCTTGCCTTCCAGATAAGGCCATTGATTCCGGATTCATCTGTGTCTATGTATGTACTCTGCTGCTTATGCAAGACCTTACATTCGAGATCGGGCAGCCTGGCATTGCTCATATGTACCTAGAGCACGAATTCATAGCCTGGTCTCCGGATTCAATAACACAGACCCAAGATTATGCACGAGCGGTTTTCTGGACATGGATTCATGCAGTAGTTTGGCCGAAATTCTGGATGCTTAGAGTGGATCGTGACGTACCCCCTTGACCCGGAATAGAATACCTCTTGATACCGATCTACTATTATATGGCAATCCGACGGTATTTGGTGTATACTATTCATAACATATAGCACTAAAATGGCTTAGATTTGTTTTTAGCGCTGGTCTGTGGGGCTACCCAGCACAGATATACCAACCTCTAGCTAGCAGCCAGCCTCAGCAGAGTTGTATTATATTAATCTTTTAAGGATTCGGCGGGGTGGCAAAATTCGTGCGTTAAGTCATAATACATGTACTAGCGTGGTGATGACGCTGCCAAGGTAGGGAATAGAATGGGAGTACTATAGCAGGTACACCTCAGTCCCAGGGGGTACGTGAAGATTTTCCGGATATCTCGCCGATGGATATTGATCGACCACCTGAGCATCATCTTTGGCTCCATAGTATCTTGCCCCTGGAGGCACCAAGCCATTTTTAACTGATCAGATGCCAGGGATCTTGGTTCAATATTGATAGCGCATTGCGGGGGTACCTATACTCGGGATTCATGATTCGATCCTTGTATGCTCGCTGCAACAGTTCACGGCTGGACAAGTGTTTATTACTGAACGGAAACCATGCCGGTATGCATTTCAGAATGCTTAATTATGAAGAAAACTTGAACTTCCGTACCACGATGTGCAACCTCCCTCTTTGGGACAAGTCAGCCATATTAGGTTTAGCAACATCGTCCCGTGAACTGTGTTTGAGACCTTCACTGGCCATACTCCTCTCACCAGTTTATGCAGCGGCTGCATGCCCAGATATGTTAAGCTCCCGAGTCTCAAACGTAGCTGCGTGTTTCCGGACTCATCAATGGGATCGGATTGGGTCGGACTTGGGGTCGGGGTGGAGTGGGGTGTCAGTATGGCCAGTATTTGTATATGAACCATTCCTATAAGTAAGGTACACACACGTAATGATAGAACAGACCATTTGTACTTAAATTATCCCTGTGGCCTCCTTAAACTCTAATCATACGGATTCCCATAGTCGAAAATAAAGAGAAGGAACGTCTTGGATCAAGAATGTTTTCCATTCCACGGCTTGGAGCGCTCCTCCTTTGTGCAATTCAATCTGTTACTCCGGTGCCCGTAGAAATTGACAAAAGAGGTAAATCTATCGTTATGACTTGCTCCATTTGATCGCTAATATCCAAAGATAGCCGTGTCAGCCGATGTACTTAACCAACTGCAGTTCTTTAGCCAGTACGCTGCAGCCGCATACTGTCTTGTCAATAACAATAGTTCCAATACCAAAATCATATGCCCCCAGGGGAATTGTGCACGAGTCGAAGCCGCAAATACCAATACCCTCACCGAGTTCGAAAACTCTATCCTCTCCGACATCACCGGCTTCGTGGCAACAGACAGCACCAACAAACTCATCGTCATCTCCTTCCGCGGCTCGCGCTCCATCCGCAATTGGATCACAAACTTGGCCTTCGCAGTCGTCCCCACCACCGTATGCTCTGACTGCCCCGGCTCCGCCGGTTTCTGGAACTCGTGGTTAGAGGCACAGTCCAATGTGCTCACCGCCGTGACCCAAGCTCGCGCCCAGTTTCCAAGCTACAAAATCGTAGCCACAGGCCACTCGCTCGGTGGCGCGCTAGCATCCTTTGCTGCAGCCATCTTACGTAAGAACGGCCTCACAGTCGATCTGTACACGTATGGCGCGCCTAAAATCGGTCTTGCGGGCCTCTCGCAGTACCTGACGTCGACGTCCAACGGCCAGACGTTTCGCGTAACCCACAAAGCAGACCTTGTGCCTAAACTTCCGCCTGCGGTTATGGGATACAGGCACATCAGCCCCGAATATTATGTCACGAGCGGCAATGGGGTCATGCCGACGATGAATGATGTAACGGTACTTACGGGGTCGCTCAACTTGAAGGGCAATGAAGGCGACCTTGGGGTGGACATTGATGCGCATTTGAATTACTTTGGGCGTATTAGTGCGTGTGAGGGCAAACAGGGGATGGAGATCAGGGATGTGTAGGAGTTGAGACTGTGACGAGGTAATGAATCGAATGTACTTCAGAGTTATCGTAATGACACTATTGAATTTGGTAGATGCGGGTCACTATAAAGCTCGGTTTTCTAAACAATGAGTGCCGTCCACTGGAATGGATGGCTGTGAATAGCTTGTCGCCTTCATGCTATAACACAACCTCGCAACTCTCAGGCGACATAATGCGTCGGCCTCGCTGACTTGAGGCTTTTATCGATCGCGTAGGGAAGATGAGTACTGTTTTTCAGTCCACCGAATTATTAATCAAGAGAATAGTGCTGTCTTCATGGGCGTTTTGGCCCTCACTGACTCTTTCTCGCCGTTGCCCTGCCACTTCCAAGTCCCATACCATACACGAATACCATACTGCCGCCCAAATACGCCGCCCACAAAGTCACAGGCAGCGCCACTACCGAACTCAACAAAACATTCGTGCCCGAAGGCACAAACCCCGGATTCTGCCGGCGCGTCCACCAATTATATCCCGCGGTAATAATACTCGCGTCACTCATTAAAGCATGCAGTGCGCCGACCTTGGCTTTCTTGGAGGAGAGGCCGTCGCGCTGGAGGACAGGCATGAGATCATACGCGCCAGTTATAACCGCGGGGGCAGCGAACAGCAGGGTGAGGATCGTCGTGTAGTAGGAGAGAACGGGGAAGATGGTGGGGCTAAGGGCAATGTCGAGGGATTTGACTGCGTATTGGAAGGTCAGCGGGAGTTTCGGGTAGGGTTAAGGGTTCTATACATGCTGAGGCTATGAGTGTGGTAGTTGCACCCTGTTGAGAGAAGAAATATATTGCATCGATACTGGCCGAGAGGAGGGTGGTAGTGATGGGGAAGTGGACGGCTGCTGGGTGCTTGGGGTGACTCATTTTGGTTGGTTGCTAGCAAATGATAGTTCTTATTTTGTTATTCTTGTGGTGTTTTGGTGTCCGAAAAGTTGGAGTAGTAGTAAGTGTGAGCGGGGTTAAGTTAAGCCAGGGGTAAGATGGTGCAAGAGATTAAGTTAAGCAAGGGATGAAGTGAACGTGTAGACCACTAGCTTGGCTTAACCTTGCACACACTTAGCGCTTCCTAAAGTCTTAACTCTTCTTTTTTTTTGCGGTACTGCATCATCGTGTGGCTACATACTATCATTTTTCAACTATTTCACATTCTGGAGACTTGTTGCTTTATTCGGAGATCCACGGACGCTTGAAACTTGAATTGTGCCCTCGTCAATGTACTTTGTGCCTAACATTCTATACTATTTATTTGGAGTAGACCTTTCTCTATACCTGTTTGGTTTATTCCCCAATGTGCCAGATGTGATATAATTATTCAAAATTCAGGCCTGTCGGCTAGTTCGGAATTTCGCACCGCAAGTCGTAGTTTAACAAGGGACTCGAGAGTGACGAGCCTATGTTCAAGATCCTCCACAAACACCATTCAAAAACTCAAACTAGAGAAGCATCCATGCTTCCTTACACTCAATATATATTTCTGGATGATGTAGCTGAACACTTGTGAAAATTCGGTTAATATAGCAGGTACTGTCTATTTATTCTATCTGCCGACTTTACCTCCCATTAGTTTGACCACGACGGAGCTGTGAAGGAGCTGAGATATTCTGGAAACCCGTTAATAACTTGACTGATGTCTGGCCCTCAGTCTAGCACCGAAATGCCAGAGAATGGCAGTGAATGGTAGCGCAATACCAATTGACAGGAATGCGAGGAGACTGTTGCCCCACCCATAACCCAATGAATCATACAAACTATTAGAGAACAACGGAAACGCAAATGCGAGCAGACTACGGAGTACCTGTGTCGCACCCGATGCGGAGCTGATGTGCTCTGGGTACGCATCCATAACGTATGCGATCAGGATTGTGTCGAAAACCTGCATTCCAAGGGCCAATAGGGTTGCGCCAATATCTAAGATCAGCCAGAAAAGATGGTATTGAGCGGCCCAGCCGTAGAGTAAGAAGCCAATTGGTGTGAAGAAAGCACCGGGTAACAGCAGCGGGATACGCATCTCGGGCACCTGGATGCCACCATTGTAAGCTATCATTCTCTTGTAAACGTAGTCCATGAGCGGCCCGCAGAGCTGCGAGGCTAATATTTCGCCGATAACAATGGCAATGTAATGCAGGCTGGATATGGCGGCGGAATTGCCATACGCGGAGACATAAAGCCCAGAGAAGCTGGAAAGTGCAAAATACAGCAGACCATAGTTTAGGCCTTCGAGGATAGCCTGCATCTGAATAATCGGGTGGAAGACCAGGAGGCGGAGTGGGCGTAATAGGCTGTGGCTAATTTTCCAAAGGGTGGAGCGTCCAGACTCAGATCTTTCTAACTCTGAATGGTAGCGAGTGTCGCCAGTGTCTTTTCGCAACTTCTCAGCGCGCCTACGGAGGAGTACAGGTGCGTAGCTCTCGTTGAATAACAAAAGTGAAGACATCTCAAGGACAACTTGAAAGATGGTCGTCGACCAAAACATCCATCGCCAGGTCGAATACTGGACAATGAAACCGCCAATTATGGGTCCAACGGCTGATCCTGTGAGAGGAACAAGCAAATACATGCTCAGAGAGCGTCCTCTCTGTTCCGCTGACCAAACATCGCCAAGTACCCCGTATGCCAGGCTGTATACTGCACTGGCACCAAAACCAGCTAAGAGACGAGCAGATATAAGCAGACCTTTTGAATTGGCAAAGCCACATGTAAGATTCCAGGCCAAGAAGAAAATATTGGTCGTGTGAAAGATGGACTTCCTCCCGTACACCTCTGACAAGGGGCCAATTATGAGCGGCGCAAACGCAGTGGCCAGGAGATAGACCGATAGAGCCATGGTCGACTCCGTTTTCGACATCTTCAGGTCTACCGCGATCACGTCGATCGCCGGTGCCATCATCTATAACCCAATTCATTAGCGGCGAAGGTCGGAGGGGCACTCAACCTTACCGTGGAGACCATGATGCGGACGAAGCCGGTACCAGACACAGCAGCAGTAATTCCCCATTTAAGCTTTGTGGACCAGTTAAGGGGATTTTCAGGGTCACCCGGACTGTATGTGACCAGAAACGCTTCATCAAAGGCAGCGCTTGCGTTGTATGTAGTTTCTTTACTCTGGCTTTGGGTGTGCTTCAGGTTGGATTTTTCATTGGCAGAATTCTTCTCGATGTCGATAGGAACTGGCTGAACAGGAAGTTCTTCCTTTTGGGCCGCCATCTTGAAGATGTGGTGTGAGAAGCAAGATGTGAAGGGGAGTAAGTCCAAGGAAATCCTTCCAGCAAGCGCCCTGGGGAACAGCGCTTAGTGGTTTGTGCCAAGACACTAATTGTTCTTAGCGCATGGCTTATCAGCATGAAACTCACCTAATGCGATATTTTGCAGCACTAAATCCGAGGCTTGATTTCACTTGCTCGGACATCGCCCTCGGCATTGCTGTACCTGTCTTACTTGGGCTCGGGCTTTGCAATACTGCACACATGGCAGCTCCTCTATATCTGCACAGCTCATCAGCAGGGGCTAGGCCTCTCTGACAGAGCCTTTTCTCCATCGATATGACCAATCTATCAAACAGCACGACTGTCCTTGACCGTCTTCAAGCACTCAATTCTACCATTGGAGCCATCTGCAAGGTCGCCGGCGCACCAGGCCTCTCCTTATCAGTCTCTCAAGATGGCAAGCCGTTTCATCAAGCAAATTTTGGTTTTGCAGACCTCAAAACCAAGAAGCCAGTCACTGGGAATACACGATTCCCTATCGGAACTATGGCTAAGACCTTCACCGCGGCCGCGGTCAGCGCGCTCGTTGCTGAGGGTCGAATGAGATGGGACACACCAATCAAAACTATTATTCCTGAGCTGCAGACAGCGAGTCCCAGCGTGACGGAGAACCTTACCATTGTTGATCTCTTGAGCCACCGTTCTGGGCTCGGCCGGTCCAACTTCTGG
>Ga0182214_1000058_pt1 | contig 12956 bp, 10 predicted proteins | sample G5R1MG_23_FD_128380 | JGI IMG/M metagenome (GOLD analysis project Ga0182214, IMG submission 128380) | Switchgrass phyllosphere microbial communities from Michigan, USA - G5R1_NF_03OCT2016_LD1 MG | ecosystem: Host-associated > Plants > Phyllosphere > Phylloplane/Leaf | place: USA: Michigan...
ATTACATGAAGAGAAGAAGCACGAAAATTTCAACATTTCTGGAGAGACTGGCGGCGGAGAATTCGCGATGCCACTCATCATCCAAGTCTGGGAGTGCACATACCGCGCCTTTCAACAATACTGGAGATTGCCATCTTATGTACTAGCTAAGATGGGCCTTTGTGCCATTGCTGGTCTGTTCATTGGTTTCTCTTTCTTCCAGGCCAATTCAACGATAGCGGGCATGCAGACCATCATCTTCTCAGCTTTCATGATGACGACCATCTTCTCATCGCTTGTCCAGCAAATCCAACCGCTCTTCGTCACCCAGCGATCGCTGTACGAGAGAAGAGAGCGACCGAGCAAGGCATACTCATGGATTGCATTCATGATTGCCAATATTGTTGTTGAGCTTCCGTACGGCATCGTTGCGGGTATTCTTTCATTTGCGACCTTGTACTACCCCGTCGTTGGCGCTGACCAGAGTTCTTCGCGACAAGGCTTAGTCCTCATGTTCATGATCCAGCTCCTTGTCTACACATCTACCTTTGCCGCAATGACGATTGCCGCTCTTCCCGATGCCATGACGGCTTCCGGCCTCGTTTCCCTACTTACCTTGATGAGCATCCTTTTCAACGGTGTTTTGCAAACCCCCAGTCAGCTACCGGGCTTTTGGCTCTTCATGTACCGTGTTTCGCCATTCACGTATTGGATTGGAGGCTTAGTCGCAACCATGCTGGGGGGTCGGGCTGTCAAGTGCGCTGCCAGCGAATTTTCAGTCTTCGACCCACCCAGTGGCCAAACGTGCGGTGCTTACCTCGCAAATTACACCAAGATTGCTGGTGGGGTGATTGAAAATCCGGACGATACTGCGAGTTGTCGATACTGCTCGCTCAGTGACGCGGATCAGTTTTTGGCTGGCTCACAGATATACGATAGCGAACGTTGGAGGTTAGTGGTTCCATGATCATGACCTCTATTACGTCGTAAAACTAATGTCATCTAGGAACTTCGGCATCCTCTTCGCATTTATTTGCTTCAATGTCTTCGTTGCATTGCTTTCTTATTATCTCTTCCGCGTCGTCAAACTCGGCAACCTTACGAACAAATTCCACAACAACAAGAAAGGTGCAAAGGCAAAGAGCACAGTTGAGAAAACTGCAGATGGTGTAGCGAATGCAGCAAAGCAAGGTGCACATGCTGGCGGAAGCAATGGCGAGGTTTAGTGATATTTTTGTGCAATGAGCTTGGGCATAGGGCCAGATATCTTGTAATGTTAATACAACTTACTTTTCCAATCCGAAGATATTCCAAGTTGATTTAGTATGACTGGCAGGTAAAGTCACGAAACCCATTCAATTCTCTGATTGTCATGCCAAACTGCCGGGAATCATTGCAGGCATCTCTATGCGGGGTGCAGGATACAAACTGGGGAAGGCCGCGTGCGCCTAGCCACTGCCAGGATAGTATTTCCCGAAAGCAACTTCATTCACCGGTGCTAGCACCAAAGGCGCTAAGTTCCCTTGAACCACGACCCACAAGTACCTCGTGGCGATGCCCGACGATGCGCCGGATGAGAATATCGGCTTCAGGACTCCAATCTTGGCTTTCCTGGTCGCTCGTCACTGGTCCCCTGCTGTACACCAATGGATCTAATTTGTCCGCTTACCAGTTGCGACAGCGCTGGATTTCCCGCTGAAATGAGTCGCGGAAGACAGGTTTTCTGGGATACTCTTGCGCAGTGTTCAAGGAGAAGAATTGGCCTAGTATGATGTGCCGCCAAATATCTGTGTCGACCGAGCACAGAGTCGGTAAATGGGGGAGAGAGCTTTCTTTGCTGGTGAGCAGTTGGGACATCCCATACACGTTTGGCAACACTCTACACTCAGCTGCCGAGGCGTGTATAGGTAAGATGTGTTTGGTTCTCTTGGCATAGCCTCTCCACCCATGGGGATGACGTCGCACACTCTAGATCACAGATGACTTTACGGGCCACCCCGCAACAACGGTCATGGCAAAATCTCGGGAGGAGCGGCTGTGTACCTATCATACCCTACTTTGTGACGCGCTACCATCTTTTCCGCTACAAGCTCGTATTAACACGGGCGAATGACTTGCAGGGCCAATGACGGTGGCCGGTATTTAAGACGAGGCCCGGAGAGTGTTATGCTCATCCCAAGCCAATTCACAAATTTACTCCATATTCAATTGGCACATGGCGACTTCCTTGATATCAGTCTTGCTTTCGAGCTCAGCTCTGCTAAATACAGTTCAAGCCCAAGCATACGACAGTGGCGATCGGATTGCGGATGCCTTCAAGTATATCCAACCATTGAACACTACTATCCTGACCGAGTATGGATCTTCCCCGCCGGTGTTCCCATCACGTACGTGTTTCTTCTGATTCATCTCTTCTTCTTCTTCTTTTCCACTGGCCGATATCTCTGACATTACGCAGCAAACATCACCGGTATTGGTGGCTGGGAAGCCGCCCTGGAGAAAGCAAAGGCTTGGGTAGCTCAACTCACTCTCGAGGAGAAGTCTGACATGGTCACTGGTCAAGCTGGCCCCTGTGTTGGTAACATTGTTGCCATTCCTCGCCTTGGCTTTAGTGGACTTTGTCTACATGATGGTCCACTGGCAATTCGCGTCGCAGACTACACCAGCGTCTTCTCCGCTGGTGTATCCACGGGCGCTACATGGGACAAGAAACTCATGTAAAGCTTGGTCTATCATCTCGTTCTCGGGGCCTGGCTGACCATATACTTAAGGTATGAACGAGGATACGCCATGGGCGAAGAATTCCGAGCAAAAGGTGCACACGTTGCCCTAGGGCCAGTCGCCGGCCCGCTTGGTCGTTCTGGTTACGCAGGCCGCAACTGGGAAGGCTTCAGCTCAGATCCCTACCTCAGTGGTGTTGCCATGTTTCAGACCATCACTGCTCACCAGGATGCCGGTGTGCAAGCCTGTGCGAAGCACTGGGTTGGAAACGAGCAAGAGATTCAGCGTAACCCCATTTACGACACCAACGTCACGACAACCAAGCTATCCAACGCTATTTCATCAAACATTGATGATCGCACTATGCATGAGCTCTACATGTGGCCCTTTGCAAATGCGGTCAAGGCCAAGGCTGCAAGCTTCATGTGCTCTTACCAGCGCATTAACGGTTCCTACGGTTGCCAGAACTCCAAGTCGCAGAATGACCTTTTGAAAACCGAGCTTGGCTTCCAAGGATATGTCATGTCAGACTGGGGTGCCACCCACACCGGTGTAGCAGCTATCGAAGCTGGGTTGGACATGAACATGCCCGGAGGTCTCGGTCCTTATGGTCTCAACTTTGGCAACACATCCTTCTTCGGTGGAAATATAACTCTTGCCGCCACTAACGGAAGCTTAGAAATGACCCGAATCGACGATATGGTCATGCGTATCATGACACCATACTTCCAGCTTGGTCAAGATAAGGACTTCCCGAGCGTGGATCCCAGCACTGCCGACCTCAATACTTTCTCGCCTCGTGAAAGCTGGACCCGTGTGTTTAATTTGACTGGAGAAGTTAGCCGCGATGTGCGCGGCAACCACGGAGAACTCATCCGAAAACATGGAGCTGCTGGTAGCGTGCTCTTGAAGAATGCAAAGGGTACTTTGCCGTTAAAGAAGCCAAGGAACGTTGCTGTTTTTGGGAACGATGCAAGCGACCCTACCCAGAGTAGTGTACTGAACCAGAATGACTACGAGTACGGTACCATTGTTGCGGGCGGTGGCTCAGGTACAGGCCAACTTACCTATCTCGTCACCCCTCTTCGTGCGATTCAAGATCGTGTGAAGCAAGATGGCGGTATTGTCCAGTATTGGCTAAACAACACTCTTATCGCCAACTCCAACGTGAGCTCTCTGGTCATTCCTCGGCGGCAACCTGAAGTCTGCTTAGTCATGCTAAAAACTTGGGCGGAAGAGGCAGCAGATCGCGCCCATCTCTCGTCAGACTGGGACGGGGATCGTGTGGTTGAGTCGGTCGCGTCTTACTGTAATAACACGGTCGTCATCACGCACTCTGCAGGCATCAACACCCTTCCATGGGCAGACCACCCCAATGTTACGGCAATTCTCGCTGCCCACTTTCCTGGTCAAGAGAGCGGGCATTCGCTCGTGGACATTCTCTACGGATATGTGAACCCGTCAGGCCACCTCCCCTACACCATCGCCATGAAGGGCACCGACTATAATGCTCCACCCACAACCGGCATCAACACCACGGGGTTTGATGATTGGCAGAGTTGGTTTGATGAGAAGCTGGAGATTGACTACCGCTACTTCGACATGCACAACATCCCGGTCCGCTATGAATTTGGCTTTGGTCTGTCGTATACTACCTTTGAAATTTCGGACATAGATTCGTCCCCTCTCCACAAAAACATGACTTCTTTCCCCGAAGACCGACCGATAGAACCTGGCGGTAACCCTGCGCTGTGGGAGGCAATCTACCATGTCACCGTCTCCGTCACCAACTCTGGTCCTGTTGCGGGTGACGCTGTGCCCCAGCTTTACGTCGGCCTTCCCTCTTCTGCACCAGAGGGCACACCCATTCGCCAGCTGCGCGGTTTTGAGAAGGTCTACCTTGAGAAGGGCGAGTCGCAGACTGTTGGCTTCGAGCTGATGCGCCGCGATCTCAGCTACTGGGACGTCATCAGCCAGCAGTGGGTTATTCCGGAGGGCGATTTTACTGTTTGGGTCGGTCTTAGCAGCCGGGATTTGAAGGTCCATGACACGTTTACTGTTGTTGGATAGTGCCTCGCGAGCCCAGGCAGAGGCGTAATGACTACACGATCCATTTTGGAGACTGGGCATGTTGTTGGCTTATGGTATGTGATGTTGGGCCTTTTTCGTCGGGAAACTCATGCTTTGGGCTAGGCGAATGCGCCCCCAGACGCACAAAACATGAGACCATTGGCGCACGCCAAGAGAACCGAGTTATTTTCCAAGGCGCTGGATGTTGGTTGTCGCTGAGGTATTGTATTCACCGTCGCGAATTCTTCTTCCTCCTGGAAAAAACGCCCCCTTACGCCGTCTCTGTTATACGTAGGTAGATAAACTACTTGAGTCGTTTCCCCATCTGTGTGCATGACTCGGCAGCACGATTGCGTTTGTGACGATGACGCGAAACCCAACCTGCCAGGCGTGCCAGGCGCCCCAGTCGCTAGGTCGCGAGGTGTGCGTCTGGATTGTCAGCAGTGCATCCTACCCGCCCCCTCCTTCTCAGCTGACGGCGAGGCAAAGCTCGTGGGGGGGAGGGGGGGGCTTGAATCGGCCTCTCCCGCTGGAGTCTCCACGTCTCCGCGCGTTCATCGACTCGAACCGCGGTGCTCTCGATGGTACAATAAGGGCACGTTGCCCATTCCAAATCACGCAGATGCCAAGGTACCATGATCCATCGAATCGCCCATCTCAAACACGCCACAACTCGGCTGTGTCTCAGCCCTGCCCCAGCTTTGAGGCCAGCGACCAGGGTGGTCCTCCTGTCGGCCCTGCCAAGCCATTGCTCCCTTCTCGCTTAGCAGCTTCCATGATCCTTCTGCGGGCCTTCCACGAGACTACCGTTTCCGCGCTTCCCGCCGCCCGTGCAGGCTTGGGGGGCACGGGAGGGGTGAGGAGCGAGCCCACCTGTCGCGCCAACAGCAGTTGATAGCGGCTCGGACACACGTTCCTCCCCTCCTTGGTCCCTCACGTCCGTCGCGACACCTCCTTTGCACTGCCAGGCCGTGTCTGCACGCTACGCTCGTTCTCTGATCGCCCACGTCTTCGTCGCACCGCTTTCCTCGGCATGGGCAGAGGGAGTCTGCCACGCAACTTCACCTAAGCCAACCCGGGTACGTGCCCCGCCGCCATGGAGGACCATTTGGACATCCCCGAGGAGTCCATGCGACACATTGAAGCTCTACTCGCTAGGCACCCGCCGCAGCACATCCAACGCATGTTTTCGCAAGCACTCGAGTCGCGTGAGTCTAGCCAGCCGGTCTTTTTCGGCCGTACCATGCTCATGGACTTCAGGTCGTAGCTCAACCGCCTCCTCTTTCATGTCCACAAGTACCGCCAGTTCCAATGCAACCTCGGCCTCGAGTTCATCGTGGCGATCTCGTCTTTCGATTGCGTCGACCTTTTCATCGTCAACGCGCAGTAGCAATGCGGCGCCTTCGAGTGCATCGTCAATATCCTCGCGCTCGAGGATGAGGCGGGCAGAGCCGCGATCATACCCCGTTGGCCTTGATCCTACCCGGCCAGTGCCTACTACAATGACTCCTTCGTCGGAGGTCAGTAGCCCACTGGACATGAAAATCGAGCCAGGCTTCATTCCCAACGACGACCTTGGCGCTGCATCGCCAACCTCGTTTCCCGATGACAAGTCACAGAGTCAGTCCGGCGAGTCCTACATGTTCTGTACCTATTGCGCGGAATTAAAATCACAAAAGACATTCAAGGCCAAGTCTGACTGGAAGAAGCACGAGATGAGGATGCATGAAACGGGCGAGGATTGGCAGTGTGTCGTGCTTGGCTGTAACCGCATCTTCGATCGCCAAAAGGACTTCATCAAACATCACCAACGCTACCATTCAGGGCGGCCTCTACCGTCTTTGACCGACATTGGCATCACTTTGCTGCCCAGGAGGGTTTTTGGCTGCGGGTTTGACAAGTGCAAGGAGGTTAGCATCGGATGGGACGAACGCTGTGACCACGTGGCAAAGCATATGAAGAATGGAGCAACCTATGATCAGTGGAAGTACTCGAACGTCATTCGAAACTTGATACGGCAGGAGGCCCTCCACGATACATGGAAGGAACTGATTGGGTGCTTGGATGAAAGGTTACGGGAAAGTCGCTCACAGATCAGCTGGTGCCCTGATAACACGCGCATCCTTCGACAAAAGCTCCAATGCTGTGATCTACGACCGAGTCGTGAGGAAGTGCTCATCACTGCATTGAGCCTGCGCTCTGATGTACCGCTGGATTCTCTTCATCAACGGCCACCTCCTGGATTCGTCACGCCGAGCCGTGATTCCGTACCAAACGTTGATAAGTTGTCGCGCGAGCAACGCATGCACATTCTCATCGGAAACACGAATATAGAGCTGTCACGCACACGACTCGCTTCCATCAACGCCGCCCTACTCCATGTAAGCAGCACTCTCAAGCACGCACCAGACTACGACAGTGGTTCCTCCCCATTCGTGGAGCCACAGTCTCCAGCAGTGGCTCAACAGAGTCATCGGATCAGTTACATGGACGTTGATCCTGGAGAGTTCTTGGATGTCGCCCAGCCAGCTATCCCCGCCCTACCACTGGTAACGCAGCAACCTGCCATGCACATGCCGCATACACCAGTCATAAACGACACGCCACATCCCTACCTTCAGAACGTCCAGAACAATGACTATACTGATCCCACCAAGTCTTCCGCCAGTCCACTTGGCTCGTTTTACCCAAATTATTTCGATGCCGCACCGCAGTTTGAAGAATCGCAATACTATGACCGTCAAGGCTTTGACCGCCCCTCATTTGGTCAAATTATTTCCAAACCCCTATCCAGAATTGGAAATAGGCTAGGCACCTCCCGAAGCAACTCCACCAACTCGCGGTCGTCCTCGCACATCAGCCATGACATGGACTCTGAATTTGCATTGCAAAATCCTGTTACTGCAATGGACATGGGGCATCTTCAGCAGTATCCTCAGCCGCAGCAGCAACAACATCAACAGCAGCAGCAGCATCCCCAGCAGCACATGCAGCAACAACCACAGCAACAACCACAGCAACATATGATGACTCAGTCACCGCAACCGTATCGCCATCCCACACATGTGCATGATCAAGTGCACATATACACTACCTAGACTCTCGGGACAACTTGGCGCTTGCCTCTCTCTTCACACGCAATTTCCTTTGTCCTCCCAATAGCATCAAGACTTTTCTTTGATGCTTTTTTTTCGATACCCCATGCTTTTGAGCACAACTGATAGATGTGTACGACTGCGTATCTCGCGACGTTCAATCTGACTTGCATAAAAGCAATTCATGTTCGGCATCTGACGCCGAACAATCATGCCACCTCTTGTAATCTACTATAGAACGATGCAAATAACGTTTGGGATGCGTTTTGACTACGGCCAAACCCCTTTGCCCTAGATGGTAGCAATTCATGTAGATAATGACTCAGTTACGATAGGTATAACCTCTACTCATCAGCTCTGTACGTTGCATTCACAAGCAACGTCCCAGCCTTGGCCAAATCCAGTATCCTTCCACTCTTAACGTATGCAAACCGAAAACACTCCACTTTCAACTCCGCACTCGTTCTTTCGCCTCGAGAGGGCGTCCACGCAGTCTAGATTGACCACGGCTTTGCCTACATCATCTTTTCTAGAATGCTACACGCAAAGTTACTCAAGAGAAAAGGGCAAACCCGAGAAGAGTTCTCCTGCTAATTAACAGTGAGGGCAGCCAGTAGCCTTATGATCATAGGTGGCTTCCTGGAGTGACGGGAAGAATGGTTGGATGGTCGATGGACGTGGCGGAATTACGTCCTTCCACAAACCCCCAAAGAGTCCTCGTCATGAGATTGTCCCCGTATTATGCAGTGACGTACCATCTTCAAATTCCATCTCTGCTCTTTGCATGGGCTGAGCCTCTTCATCTGCGTCAACTGAGGGCTTTTCATTATCATGTTCGTTGATGATACGCTCATACGGGTTGCAACTCACTGCAATAAACCTTACAAAGATAATAGTGCAAATAAACGCGCTCCTCAATACTCGGACTGAGACGTTTGCATATGGCTATTTGCTTCAGCCAAGAGGCTCTTGTAGCAGTCTGGGGTTCGATTCTACAGGAAATGTGTCGGGTCATTACAATTCAGTCCTAGCTTAGCCGTCCGAGGTTTTATAAGAAACATGCGAGGGTGCTTGGTGTTGCACACAATTAGCTTGAACTGCCCTTTCCCAAGCTGGATATTGTTTGTATTACTTTACTTAGGCTCACATGGAATTCCATATATCGTACTTGCTTCCAATTTCATTAGAGGCATCTTTACTGCTTCTTCGCATCACGTTCCTGCTTCCTCAGCGCACGCTTGCGAATGCTCTCGTGCATACCCCTGTTCACCTTCACAACAACGGGTGATCTCTCACCAAGGAAGCGGGAGAGGAACCACTGCATGAGCCCATGGCTCCAGTACGGCGTGCTGGTAAAAGCTACGTTTTGTGCACCGCCACTCCTGCCAATCTTGCTCAGGGTTGCGTGCACAAACTGCTTCGGGTTGGGTACAAGTACAGAGGTTTTGCGAATTTTGGACATGGCCGTAGTAATCAAATGCGATTGTACGCATTGAACAGTGATACCGTGGGGCTCAAGTTCGGAGCCGAGCGATGTGGACCATTGCTGAAGAAAGGCTTTGCTGCCAGAGTACGTTGCTAGTAGTGGTGTGGGGAAGAAGCCACCAAAGGAGGCCATGGTGAGGATAAGACCACGTTTCCGCGAGACCATGCCAGGCGTCACAATATGTGTGACACGCAGTGTGGCCATGCAGTTGATAATAATAATATCGTTCATCTCCTCCTTGGGTGTTTCGACGAATGGTACCGGAATGCTGTGGCTCAAGCCTACGTTATTGACTAGGATACTGATGTCGAGGCCCTCAATGAGCTTTTTCAAGTTATGGTAGTCGGAGTCTTTATTTTGCGCAAAGTCCATAGCCAGTGTCTTAACAGTGAGTTTGGATCCATACTTGGTGGAAATGTCCGAGGACAAGCTGTCAAGCTTCGACTGCGTCCGCGATACGAGGATGAGATTGTAGCCTTTGGCGGCGAGCGAGAGGGCAAATTCCTTGCCAATGCCGTCCGAAGCACCGGTGATTAGCGCATAGGTACCGCGAGGGCCGAATGTGCTGAGCTAGCAGGTGTGAGTGATGGATCAGTGAGGCTGTGACAAGGAACGCTCAACTTACGGGTTTCCCGGGAAGAATAAACAAGCTAAGCAGGACGCGTACGGTGCTGACAATGGGTGCGGCGAACGAAGCAATGCCTACAAGCAGAAAGCCATACACAGCCGCCTGGACGAAGGAGTTATCGGCGTCAATGCGGATGCCGAAGGAGTCGGCGATGCTGGCCATGGTGATGATATGGGCTCACCAATGGTTCTGAAGAGGACTGCTAATGTGATAACAAGTGTCGAGAGACCACCCTCTCCCAACAATGTCCCCGCTGAGGGCAGGGCTAGCGCAGAATCGGCGTTTGGCCTGTTTGCACGCCGATTCGCGCGCAAGTCGTGTCGGCCCGCCAAGTCTGTGTGGGCTCCCCCTTCGGCTAGCGCCCACTGAAGCGAAATCCCAGGCCGGCGTGCACACAAACTCCAGTGACCGACCTTCAATTCTCGACAGACGACCACACCCGACCGCAACCATGGCTACCGAATTGACGTACGTTGCTGCGCATTGCCCCATGGCCTGCGAGTGAATGCTGACCGTCTGCGAAACAGCGTCCAGTCCGAGCGCGCTTACCAGAAGCAGGTACTGCCAGCCCAGCACGCCGCGACGTCGCGGAGAGAGAAGATACTAATGCGCCGCGATAGCCTCACATCTTCCTGAACCACAAGGTCGGTGGACCCCGCAAGAACACCCGCAGCAGGAGATGGTATAAGGATGTCGGTCTGGGCTTCCGCACGCCCAAGACTGCCATCGAGGGTACCTACATCGACAAGAAGTGCCCGTTCACCGGCATGGTCTCCATCCGTGGCCGTATCCTTACCGGCACCGTCATGTCCACCAAGATGCACCGTATGTCTCTCTACAGGGTCTTACCGCTTCCTGCACTGCGAGGGCGACAGCATCGAAACCTGGCTTGGCATTGCGGACTAACAGTATCTTAGGCACCTTGATCATCCGCCGCGAGTACCTCCACTTTGTCCCCAAGTACTCCCGTTATGAGAAGCGCCACAAGAACCTCGCCGCACACGTTTCGCCCGCTTTCCGTGCCGAGCCCGGTGACCAGGTTGTCGTTGGCCAGTGCAGGCCTCTTTCCAAGACCGTCCGCTTCAATGTCCTCCGTGTTCTCCCCCGCAGCGGAAAGGCCGCCAAGCAGTTCTCCAAGTTTTAAACGCACAATGGGGAAGGAGTAACGGGTTCATGATGGGGTACAGAAAGAAGCGTGTCGGAGCGTGATAGTTTTCGATATGGTCGTCAAAACTCTGCATCTTGGTTGAGAAAATGGAGTCCAATGGGCCATGTATGTTTCTTCAGCTACGATCAATGAAAGCCCTCGGGAGGTCAGACCACCACCGAGGCAGGTCAAAAGTCCAGCGCAAACTCCGATATCAGTGATGTTTGGAGCCTGGATCCGCTTGTGAAGGGCGTGGCCTTCCCATTGCTAATTATTCACAATGGCAATCATGGCAACCTATCCGTTCGCACTTTTTGTGTTGTGTGATGCTTCGTTATTATGGGCTATCAAGGCCCCTCTCCTTCGGGAGGCACATTTTATAATCTGTCTAAGCGTGCTGCCTAGAGTGTTCAGCCTGATCTGTATAATATTTTCAATATCTGGCTATTACGCGTGGCCTTTCTGAATGGTTATACAAGTTGCAAACCTCGATGTTCCAGGCTATCCCTAACCCTCTTCACACCCAGTTCAACAGCCCCCATGATCACCCTCACGTCTTGACATACCACCCCCACTGCATCCACATCCATACCAGACTCGCATTTGCCACAATGACCGGTCCCGCAAGCGGCTTCCCCCACCTCGTGGTACCAAACACGCACCACTCGCTCATAAAGTGCATCCACGCGACACCATAAGTGCACATGGCCAGCTGATACATTGCCGCATTATTGATATTATATGCCGCGTATACTCGCACGAGCGACGTTAGTAGCGTCCAAGTGCCGAATGTGCGAGAGGAGAGCGCGGTGACGTGTTTAGGAACCGTGGGCGGAGGGTCGATGGGTGTGGGGTTGTAGACGCGCGATGTAAATGCTAGGGTTGTGTAGGCTTGAATCGAATTGCCGATCGAGACTATAGCGACCTGGGAGGTGTGGGTGTGGTTAGTTTAGGTTGGGGAGATGGGGTAACCGCAGATGCTGGTGTTTGGATCTGGGCGGGACGTACGAAGAGAAGCCATTTCGGGAGGAGACCCTCGGAAGGTGGGAGGTATGAGAGGAGCGTAGAGTACATGGTGAGAATTGATTGCTGGAATGGCACGCCGAGGTCGGGGTAGGTATCAATTGCGCTTTGAGCCGCGGTTAGGGATGTCCAGCCCTGTGAACTGAACGTTGGAGGTCAGCGTGGCGGTCTGTGCGAGAGGCATGGCTTGAAAGTTGAGAGCTCGTAGCCATTAGCTAGTCTCAAACCCCTTTTGAAAGAATTGCATATTCTGAGACCTATTAAACGAGTTTCTGGACCAAGTTATACCCGCGTCTTAAGCATGTAATAAAGCAAGTTTGACATACAGCCCACACAACGTACTAGAGCAGAGACTTGGGTGAATTTGGCCGTCCTCAAGTTTACACAACACTGCTTGTCGCAGCAGAAAAAGGTGGCAAGATTGAAAAATTTTGCCCGCCTCTTCTGTTGGCTTATAAAGTGGGGTGTTTCTCGGTCGTATTGGAGCAGTGGTAAGGTAGTAATATACGATACTATACTACTCCCGCCAGACGCCATTGCCACGTCCTAGTCACCTAATGCCTCCTGAAATGTCCTATATGCAGGTGGCCGGGGTTTCAATAGCTGGCCTGAAGATACTTCATCACCAACTATGTGTTGCCGCCGAAGCCTGTATTACCAGGCCCACGACACTCCTACCGCTACTCCACACAATATTGGCAAAAACAAAGAGCGAAATCACTATCGCCTCGAACCAGCAAGGAAACCTCCATGGAAGCGTCACTGGAAGTATGTTCTTATCAATGAAGATTGTTTACACCATTGATA
>Ga0182214_1000060_pt1 | contig 12890 bp, 12 predicted proteins | sample G5R1MG_23_FD_128380 | JGI IMG/M metagenome (GOLD analysis project Ga0182214, IMG submission 128380) | Switchgrass phyllosphere microbial communities from Michigan, USA - G5R1_NF_03OCT2016_LD1 MG | ecosystem: Host-associated > Plants > Phyllosphere > Phylloplane/Leaf | place: USA: Michigan...
AGTTGGCTGACCGCGCTCAGGACCATCACGATGCTGACATCGAAGCCAAGCTGGCGCACTATGAAGACGGTGAAGAAGGGTGTCGCGAGGTTGACCGCGACCTGCCAGCTGACGGTGAATGCGAGCAGCCTTCGGAAGTTGATGTCGGCGATCGGGGCGCGGAGCAGCTCCAGGAGCGGCACACGGGCGGTCGGTGCCGGCATCGTCGGCTCGGGCATGCGACTGACCACGAGTGCGCTGATTGCTCCGGTGGCGCAGCCAACTGCGAACATGCACGCGAAAGCGAGGCTGCGATCGACCGAGCCAGCGGTAGTATGCTCCAGGATCCAGGCCGCGAGCAGCCCTGCTACCAGGCTCACGCTCGCGGTCCAAGCGGTGCGACGGGCAAAGACGTCGCCTAGGCGGTTTTCGGGCGCGAGATCCCGCAACCAGGCGTTCCAGGCACAAGCGCCGAAGGCACTCAGCCCGCAGAGCACGTATTGCGCCGCTAGGAAGACTAGCAGCGGAACGAAGCCGCCGAAGAAGGCGGTTGCAGCCATCACTAGAAGCATGCAGCGTCCAATCAGGCTGGTGACGACCGCTATGCGCTTGCGGGCGCGCAATCGCTCGACCACGGCGATCGCGGGTAGCTGCAGCAGCTGCGTAATGAAAGGGGCGCTGGCGAGAATACCCACCCACAGGTTGCTGGCGCCCAGGTGCAAGGCAAAGGCGGTGAGTATGACGCCGCTTGTCAGCGCGCCGGTCCCGCTGGAGAACGCCGCCTCGAGCACCAGCAGGCGCAACCCGTGTTCGCGTTCCGTGTCGCTGATATGCGGCTGTGGTGCGAGGCTCAAGTCGAGCTCCGGTCGCCGTCAGTCGGGAAGGTCGATCACGAACGCCGCTCCAGGCACGCAGCCGATCGGCGAGGCCGTGGGTTGATCCCATTGCACATGCGTCAGCGATCCGCTTTCCTCGTGTGCGACCAACGCGCTATGCTCCCATTGCAAGAAGTGGCGGGGCGAGGCCCCACAAGTACTACGCCAGTCCAGCATCTCCAACTTGCCGCCCCGGACTGCAAAGCGGACAAGGCTATCGTGACCCCGGTTGGTTACGAGCACATGGCCCTCCGCATCGAAGGCGAGGTGCCCGCCAAGGTTGGCGGTGCCCCCTTTATCGGGGCAAGTGTCCACGACATCGACACAAGTGAGCGTGCCATCAGGCGCATGGGTGAGCAGCAGCAATTGCGCACTCAACTCACAGATCAGCAGTGCATGGACGCCGTCGGGATGGAGCAGCAAGTGGCGCGGCTCACTACCCGCTGGCGCCGTGAACGCCACGTGTGACGCAACGATGCGCCCACCGTCTAGGTCATGGCGAAATACGCGATCGAAACCCAGGTCGACGTGGTAGAGCGTGGCACCGTTTTCAGCGAAGACGGCGCAGTGGGCATGCGGACCGTCCTGGCGCTCAGGGTCGGGTCCAGCGTCGCAAGTCGCAGCAAACCGCGAGACCAATTCTAGCAAGTCGCCGCTTGAGGGATCGATCCTGAAGAGGGCGATCACGCCATCGGCATAGTTGGCGCACGCAAGCCATTGCTCGTCAGGCGAAAGAGCAAGAAAGCATGGCGCGGCGCCGCCGCTTGGCACGCTTGACGTCCGCTTCCGAGCACTGGGGTGCCAAGCGCTGATCCGGCCCTCGTCCTGCTCGTCAACGAAGTAGACCAGGCCATGGCGGGAAGACGCCACGCCGTAGGATGCATTGGCAATCTGCGGTTCCACTCCGGCCACAACAGCCTGGCCGTCCCGAGTGGTGAGCCGATACAGGCCTTCGCCGCCCTTCTCGCTGTATGATCCGACCCAGACGCTCACGCGGCCTATCCCGTCTTCTGTTTGATCGGCTCGATCCGTAGCATCGAAATGTCGCAACGGGTGGATCGCGTCAGCACGAACTCGATGGCTTCGGCAATCTCCTCCGCAAACAGCATCTCACCGTGGGCGATCGCCTCACGCTGTTCCTCGTCGGTGCATTCCTGCATGTCACTGCCGACCGAGCCCGGCTCGATCACCGTAACGCGCACGCCCTTGTCGCCGACTTCCTTGCGCAAGGTCAGCGCGAAGTGGTTGATGCCACCCTTCGTGGCGGCATAGACGCTTTCGCCGGGCGCCATGATCTCCGGGCTGATCGAGCTGACCAGAACGATCAGGCCCGAGCCTTGCGCGATCATGCGCTTTAGCGCACCGCGCGCACAGGCAAGATAGCCGACGAGGTTGGCGTCGATGACGTAGCGCCAGTCTTCATCGCTCATCTCGTGGAGCGGTTGCGCTCCCAGCGCCGCGCAGGCGATCAGGACGTCGATCCCCCCCAGGCGCTCGTCCACGGCAGCGAAGATCCGCTCGATGTCCTCGGGCTTGCTGGAGTCGGCGGTCAGACCGCACTCCTCGGGCAGCTGCGCGAGTTCCAGGACTTGCTTCAGCGGCTCAGGTTCGCGCCCGAAGGTGAGCAGCTTGGCTTGTTGCCTCGCCAAAGAGAGAAACGTCGCTCTACCTATGCCGGTCGTGCCGCCAGTGAGCAGGATACGTTTCCCGGCAATGCCCTCGTGAGGTGTCTTTTCCTGTGTCATGCACCATCAAGCGCACTCCGGTAACGCAAGTTTCTCCATAGCTAACTTGCTGCCGCAGTTCCACAACCATTCAACGCAACCGGAACCAACACTTTAATCTAGGTCAATCACGGGCTTATTTGTGCGCTAGGCAAGCGCAACTGATCGCACGGAGGCGCGTTCACGCTCCACACTCGTCAACATGGCCGGAGGTACACGCCGTATGCCGCAAGCCAGCCTGGTGGAAGCGATCTCGCCCGAAACGGCGCACGCCAGCAAAGTCCTGACCGACAAGTCCGAGCCGCTCGCCAGGGCGCAGCAGGGTGGGCTCCTGCTCGAAGCGCGCCTGGAGCGGGACACCCTGTGGTTCATCATGCGGCGCGATGGCGATGGCGGCCTCGCACTGCGCCTGCCGGTGTTCAGCGACGATGCGCAAGCTCGCGTCATCAAGGTTCCCGACGCGCTGATGGCGCTGGAGTGCAAGGGCAGCCTCGGCACCGTCCGCCTGGTCGTCACGGGTGAGCCGTTCGGGCTCGACCAGCTGCGCGCCACGCTGGAGTTCAAGCCGACGCGCGACCTTGCGATCGACTGGGTTCCGCGCGACCTCGTGCCGTTCAACGCCGACGGGGATGCCGTCGCCACGATCGGCAACATCGAGGCGCACCAGCGTAAGATGAACACGGGGCTGCTGTACTTCACGCTGGCGCAACCGGCCTTCGGCAAAGTGCTGTACCTGCAGAACTACACGGCGCTAAACGACTACTTCAACGCCACCGGCAGCACGCCGAATGAGGCGGTGACCGGACGCTGGCCGGACCTGGGCTACCAGTTGCCGTGCAATCCGCAGACGGACCGCGCGGTTCTACCCAAGGGCCAGGAGCTGACGCTCTACGACACGATCCTGTCGGTGCGCGGCTATCCGCAGACCGACGAAGCGGACTCCGCCTGGCAGTTCCTCGACATGCTGGGCGCGCTGTACCACTGGCTCTTGCCGCCCGAGCCTTGCTTTCATGATTGGGTCGACCGAGCCCGACGCACCGTTGCCGATCTCGAGAGCGGGCCGGACACGCGCATCCGGCACTACGGCCACACCTACTTCCATCCCTACACCGGCGCCGAGTACCCGGACTCGATGGTGCAGCTCTCGATCGCCTCGGCGCTGCTCGACTGGGGGCAGTGGAACGAGGACGAGCACCCGCTCCTTCGCGAGATCGTGGCCGGACTGGGCAAGTTCTACGATCCCAAGCTCAAGACCTTGCGCCGCTACCTGCCCAATGTCGGCGACGACAAGAACGCTAACGCGGTCGACAGCTGGTATCTCTACCACCCGATGCTGAACCTCTCCAACTTGGCGCTGGCAGGCAATGAGCGCGCGCGCGCGCTGTTGCTCGACTCCATCGACTTCGGCATCAAGGCGGCGCACCACTTTCGATACAAGTGGCCGATCATGTACGACGTTACCGACTTCAGCGTGATAACCGATGTTGCCGATGCGGATGATCGTGGGCAGACCGATGTCGGCGGTATCTACGCCTGGGTCATGCTCCAGGCCTTCGAGCTGACGCACGAGCAGCGGTTCCTCGAAGAAGCCCAGCAGGCCATCGCTGCCGCCGAGGGCATGCGCTTCGACCTCAACTATCAGGCCAACCTCACCGCCTGGGGCGCGGCAGCGTGCATCCGGCTGTGGCGCATCACCGATCGCGACGCCTATCTGCGCCAGAGCTACGTCTACCTCGCCAGCTTCTTCCATAATTGCCAGCTCTGGAAGAGCGAGATTGGCCTGTCCCGCCACTGGACGAACTTCCTGGGCGTCACTTGCCTGCAGGACGCGCCCTACATGGCCGCCTACGAATGCTTCGACAGCTTCGCCGCGTTCGAGCGCTACCTCGACCATGTCGGCTACGACATTGTGCCCGGCGTGAAGCTGCTGGTGAACGAGTTCTGCCGTCACGCCCTCCATCGCGCCTGGTTCTTCTATCCCGACGCGCTGCCTGAGGAGGCCGTGGCGACCGAGAACCGCAACGGACACATCGACCGCAAGTTGAACTTCCCGGTCGAGGACCTCTACCCCGACGGGCAGAAGAACGGCCAGGTTGGGCAGGAGATCTATGGCGCGGGCGCGGCGATGGTCTTTGCCACGCGCGCCTTTCATCGGATCGAGGGCGCACCGTTCCTGGTGTTCTGCGACAGCTTCATCCGCGCCATGCACCGGCTCGACAGCCATACGGTGAACCTGCGGGTGGACGGGCACGAGACCACGCCGCTGCGCCTGGCGCTGCTGCCATTCGACCGCAAGGGCAAGGGCCTGAAGCTCAAGATCTGGACCGCCAATCGTGAGGAGCTGGAGATCACCGAGGTGGATGGCCGATACGAGACCTGGGCGCCGTCCAACAACTCGCTGCTGCTGAGCTGGAAGGAACAGGCCCGATGAAAGCCGCGCTCAAGACGCAGGAAGGCACATTCGAGGTTCGCGAGGTAGCCCAGCCCGGGCTGCCCGGACCCGACTGGGTGCTGGTCCGCGTGCGTGTCGCCGGCATCTGCGGCACCGACTTGCGGCACTGGCGCAAGCACGAGGAAGACCTCGCCGGCCACATCATGGGCCATGAACTCGCCGGTGACGTGGTTGCGATCGGCGATGCCGTGAACAACGTGGCCGTCGGCGACCGTGTGGTGGCGGAGACGGTGCTGGGCTGTGGGCATTGCGAGTACTGCCGCGCGCGCCAGTACAACATCTGCCCGGACCTATACGCCACCCGGCGCCGCACGGTCTCGCGCGCTTATGGCCAGTTCCTGGTTGCGCCCGCCAGCCACGTCTACACGCTGCCCGAGCACATCAGCTTCGAGGAGGCGGCGCTGGTCGACACCTTGTCGGTCTGCCTCCACGCTCAGCACAAGTCGGGCCTGACGATCAACGACCGGGTGGCGGTGATCGGCGCCGGACCGATCGGCCTGGGGCAGCTGATGCTCGCCAAGGCGAGCGGGGCCGACGTGCTCATCGTCGATCCAGTGGCGAGCTCGCTGGCCGTGGCGCAGGACCTTGGCGCTGACGTGACGGTGAATCCCGAGGAGGACGATCCCGTCGCCGCGATCAAGGCGTTCACCGGCGGACGCGGGGCCGACATCGTTTTCGAATGCGCCGGCGGCCCTTCCATGCCGCAGACGCTGCCGCTCGCTACGCAGATGGTCCGGCGCGGCGGCAAGGTCATCATCATCGGTGGCTTCGATGCCGGCATCACTGAGATCGGGCTGGAGTGGCAGCGCATTCAGATGAGCGAGATCCAGCTCATCCCCACCGCCAGCTTTGCCTGGCACGGGCTGGACAAGGAGCAGGGCGAAGTGGTCGAACTCATCGGCAAGGGCAAGCTCGACGCCAAACGCCTGATCACCCACCGCTTCCCGCTCGACCGCATCAACGAGGCCTTCGCGTGCGGCGAGGGCAAGGCACAGACCGGCGCCGTCTTCATCGCGATCGAAATGTGACCATGCGCATCCTTCACGTGGAGTGCGGCACTGACGCTGGTTCGCCGAAAGTATCCCGTTGCTCGCCATGGGCCATTTACGCTGCTCGTCATCATGCCAGTCAACAAGCGCTTGATGGTGATGCAGGAGCATGAGGCGGGTGCTGAAAGCCGAGCAGTGCTGGTGCAATCGGGAAAGCTGCATAACGTCAGGAGTGCGCTGGGCGTTGCCACAATGCTGCTCTCTCGCTGGGGCTGGCAAGCGCAGAGCCTGGATGAACAAGTGACCGCATCCGGAGATCGGGAAGGCGGCGCGCCATTAAGGAGGGCGGCGAAGGATGATCCTCGCCGCCCCAAGTTTCTGCCCTGCCGTTACCAGGGCTAGCCGTTTCCGAACGACCAATCGGACTTGTCGACGAACACCATGTTGATCATGATATCGTCAGGTCGCACGCCCAGCTTGCTGCCCATCTGTGAGCACGACCTCGAAGGAAGCGGTTCTGGCGGTCGCCAAGCGCACCGCGATGGCGCATGGCTATAACGGTCTGAACTTCCGCGACATCGCAGCGGAAGTCGGCGTCAAGGCGCCCAGCATCTATCATCACTTTCCGACCAAGGCGGATCTCGGCACTGCCGTGGCAAGGCGCTAATTGGGAAGACACGGTCGACCAGCTCGAGGCAATCTCAGACGAGGCAGCTGACCCGCTTGCAGCGTTGCACCGGTAAGCGCGTCCTAGAGGACGTCATCTGCAATCAGCGCCGCTCAGCCAAGGCGGCACTCACCGGAGGGATACACCGCCGAGGACATCCGTGATCTGATGGTCGCCACTGTCGAGCATCGCTTTGGCCCGGTGGACAACGACACCGCTTTGCCCCGGCAACCAAATTCCTCTTCGCTTAAGCATCAGGTAGCCGTTGTGCGGCTTGCTACCAACTGTCGATCCACTGCCAATCCGAGCGCAGTCGCTCTACCATCGCCGTGCAGCCTCGCAGCCCAATTCGCTGTCGGGATAGCATCAGCGATCCGCTTCTATGTGGGCGCCTACCTGCCCTCACGCCAGCGCGGAGTGCAGGCGATGTTGGCTCACGAATCGCGCTTAGTGCCGAGATGACCGCATCTTTGAGCCGCTCTTGTGTGGCGAGATCAAGTGCGTCCCATTCATCAACGCCGCTGGGCCGTAGGGTGAATGCCCGCGCGGCACGTTCGATTGGAGACATGTTCATTAGACCGGTTAAGCCGAGGAAGCAGTCACTTGCAACAGCCTCTGCCCAGCGACAGTCTCTTGGCTGCGCCAAATCTCTGCTGTGGCCAAGCCGCCGCGACAGCCTATGATCAGGCGTCCGAGTTCGGGTAGGTGCGTCAGCTGCCGGACATCGTCAGTGAGTGCTGCCGAACCCCGGTCTAATCCTATCTTGTTCAGCGTCGTCCTCTGCAGCTCTCACGCCAGTGAGAACGTCCAGCATGCAATTGAAGAACTCGAGAGCCTCGTGAGGCGCTGTGAGAGGAAGCTTCACCTTGGTCCCGCTTAGAGCCAAGTTGACCTCGTCGGCGCTAGCCTGTCGAAGGTGGCGCACGAATTCCTCGACAGTCATCCTGGTTCTCCGGCGGCGGCAACTCCGCACACTATGTTCGTCTGTCCAAGCGTAAGCTGCGTCTCGAAATCCCATTCAAGTTCGCAACCGTGCCGATGAGCTACTTCGTTGTATACTCACCCGGTTGAGCGCGGAAGTTATCTCTAGCGAAAGCGCGCGCTGCATTGGCCGTACTGAAGCTCTCCTCCTGGAGAGCGGCAGAGACCAGTGGATAACCGCGTGAGTTGTAGCTCACAGTTCTGACCGTGAGACGGAAGTTTCCGTGCTCGTCCTTGTTGATAAGGAAAGGACGTGTACTGGCATCCGACATCAAGCTGCTCCTGGTGGGCGGCAGCTCGCACTACCGATTATCGAACAAGCGGACGGCCGAGACCGTCCGCTTGGGGATGAGATCAGGCTGACTGTAGGTTTACGGCAGAAGCCTTGCCCCTACGGTCCGTCTCCACGTCATAAGACAGACGCTGATCCTTGTTGAGCGTGTTCATGCCGGCAGCTTGCACCGCCGTGATGTGCACAAAGGAATCCTCGCCGCCGTTTTCAGGCGCGATGAAACCATAGCCCTTGTCGGCATTGAAGAACTTGACAGTACCGATGGTCATGATGGGTAACCTTTGTCCCAGAGTGATGAGCATGCGCCAGACGGGCGCATCCCAGCTTCGGCGAGGCTTGTTAGGGACAAAGAGGGAGCATGGCTGCCCGAGAGTCCGTCGCGTGCGACGTCAGCAAAGCATGTGTACGCTCCCGCAGACCAAAGAGCAAACGCAGAGCAACTGGTGCTCCGAACTGGCGGATCGCCGCATCCCGCACAACATCGCAGAAGAGGTTAAACGAGCTTCTCGCCACCCCGGCGGTCGGATCACGCCTGTCCAAGTGTCGTGCGCTTCCGAATGGCCGCGGTCAGCTGCTTCTTGATAGTAGGCCCGCTGAAGTGCTCTGCAATGCTCGCATAGCCCTCGGCTTTGAGCTGCCTCCGTATATCATCAAGGTTATGGCAGCCTCCGCTGCGAGCAAGATCGAATGCTCTGCCAACTGTGTCATCGCTCATCAGAGGCTCGCGCCTTTTCGGAAAATCGATCAAGCGGGCCTGGCGCCGCAACGCCGATGTTATGCTTGAGGATGAAAACCATTCAACTCGGCTTCGGAACAGGCACCGGAGTACCCTTTAACGAGGGCTTAGATGCATTCGGCTTGGGCGCAGCTGCTTTCTTTGGTTTACGTACTTCTCTGCCCGACTTCTGTTGGCCCTTGGCCATAGTATCCTCCAAATTCAAAAACGATGTTATTCGTGAGACGAGATAGTAGCGTCGCGGGCCTGGAGGCGAAGCGCCTCGGGAGCGGCTATGTACTCAACACGGTTCTTGTAGCCGCCACAGTCCGCGACGAGCATTCCATCCGAGTTATGGAAGCACCAGTGCCAATCGCCACCCCCGAACAGCGTTGAAGTGACTCACTCGATCGGTCTGACAGATTTCAAATCTGGGTTGCCCATTTGTCGCGGGCGCTTTCTCGAACGAAGTAGGCGCTGAACATAACAAAGGCTCGTCATTAGCTGCGGCAGCCACTCGCCGATTACCGCGAGGGGAATATCCACTCATGATTGGTCGCCAAGGGTTCCGGAGCGCGGTAGTAAGGAAAGCGTTTGACCACGCCGTCAATGACGTAAGCCCTTGGCATTTGTCGTATCTGGTCCGCACCGCTGTCCGTCGTGCAGACCAGGTGGGTCCGTCCGACTGCAGAGGTTCAAGAGCGCTGATGGAAATCCCGCTCCGGACGCAGTGTGCCTTCACCTCGGTTTCCGACAGCTGAAGATTGATAGCGCGGCTCACCGCCTTTGTGCTGCAGTGAGGCGCTTGCCGAACTTAGAGTATTGGTTGAGGTCCATAGCGTGCACCCACGTGTAAGCGGGAGCGCAACGGTCTCTCAGCCAAGGATGCCTACGATCAGTTGATCCCCGGTGCTGTCGATGTAGGTCGTTTCGCTGCAACATGCAACGGACCGGGCGGACCAAAGCTGGCATCGCAATCCCCGCTAAAGGGGCCGCTCGTCCAAGATGGACAAGTGGCAGCTTGATGGAAGCGCCCGAACGCCGTTGAACGTCCGGAAGTGGGTCAACATTACATCCTCGCTCAATGCAAATGCCGAAGCTTGTCCGGATTGCGGACGATGTAGATTGCGACGATCCTACCATCTTCGATGTCCAATGCGGTGGTCTGGAGTTCGCCGTCCGCTTCGCGGGTGACGAAACCAGGCAACCCGTTGATCGTGGTCGTGCGCACCAGCTGCGAGCCGTACTTGCGGAACAACACGCCCAAACCCCTGTGTAGGCGTAAGACGGGCTTGAGGCCGAGCACCGCGGTGACAGCGGCAGGGCGCTTCCCGCCTCCATCGGAGTGAAGGCTGACGTCGGCGGCGAGCATCGCGCCCAGCGCGGTCATGTCACCATTACGCGAGGCAGCAAAGAAGGCTTGGGCGATCTCCTGGCCGTGCTGCTTCTCCACCGCATAGCGCGGGCGTCCAGCGCGCACGTGGGCGCGGCCACGCGCCGCGAGTTGGCGGCAAGCGGCGGCATCGCGCGCGATCGTTGCCGCGACTTCCTCGAAGCCTAGACCAAACACGTCATGAAGCAGGAACGCGGCGCGCTCCAACGGCGACAGGCGTTCCAGCGCGAGCATCAGCGGCAAGGTGACGTCCTCGTCCTCCTCGTCCTCGATCATCGGCTCGGGGAGCCACGGCCCGACATAGGTCTCGCGCTGGTGCCGCGCGGATTTCAGCTGATCGAGGCACAGCCGCGTCACTGTGCGCCGAAGGAAAGCCTCGGGTTCCTGCACTACGGCTCGGTCGGCCCTCATCCAGCGGATGAAGGCCTCCTGCACCACATCTTCGGCATCGCTGACCGAGCCGAGCATTCGATAGGCAACGCGCAGCAGGCGGGGCCGCAAGGGGGCGAAGCTGGCTGCGGCATCCTCCACCTCGGGAAAGGAGTGAGCGCTCCCGCCTGCCGCCAGCATCAGGCCGCGGCCTGGAGCTTGCGGGTGGCATCGGTCTCCAGCCACATGCCGAAGCCGACGGCGATGCGGTTCCAGGCACCGATCACGTTGATGACAAGTGTGAGCTTCACCTGCTCTTCCTGCGTGAACTGCGCCGCCAGACCATCGTAAGCAGCCTCGCGCGTGTGGCCTTCCGACAAGCGGGTCAGCGCTTCGGTCCACGCCAGAGCAGCCCGCTCGCGCGGGCTATAGCACGGCGCCTCCCGCCAAGCCGACAGCAAGTAGATGCGCTGCTCGCGCTCACCCTTTTCGCGGGCTTCGGCGCTGTGCATGTTGATGCAGTTCGCACAGCCATTGATCTGCGATGCGCGAATCTTCACCAGCTCGACAAGGCTCGGCTCAAGGCTGTCGTTGATGAGCATGGCCGTGGCAGTCCAGTTCTTCATCAGCTGGGGCGCGGCGGTGTAGGGGTTGAGCTTGGCAGACATGTCGGCGGTCCTTTCGTGGGTTCCGTTTACATGACGAGACACCTCAACGCTGTGTGACATGGTCGGCGTAATTTTGCCGCATCATGCGCGAAGATCTCGGCGCGCGGGTCCTTGCAAGAGCTTCTCGCCAGGTACTCGGACGTCTTCTCAGATTTCAGAGCCGTGGCCGCGATCGATACGGCCCTGCGCTGGGCCAGTGGCCCATATGAACGAATGGGGTGGATGGCTCCCGCTCACGGCATCTAGGTGCCAAGGTGTGAAAGCTGTCAGGCATTCACGAGCATATGGGAGCCACCCGTTATGGAGATTAGCACGATCGGCCTTGATCTGGCCAAGAACGTTTTTCAGGTTCACGGCGTTGATCGGGAGGGCAACGTAGTTGTCCGCCGGGCGCTGCGGCGTGCACAGCTTCTATCATTCTTCGCAAAGCTACCGCCTTGTCTTGTCGGCATGGAGGCGTGCGGCACAGCACATCATTGGGCGCGCGAGCTGATCAAGTTGGGCCACGATGTGCGACAAATGCCAGCGGCCTATGTCAAACCCTATGTGAAGCGTGGCAAAACCGACGCAGCTGATGCTGAGGCCATTTGCGAGGCGGTGACGCGTCCGACGATGCGGTTCGTGCCGGTAAAGTCGTCGGAGCAGCAAGCGGCCTTGTCGATGCATCGGGCGCGCGACTTGCTGGTCAAGCAACGTACGCAACTCGTCAACATGATGCGGGCGCTGCTCGCCGAGTTTGGCATCAACATTCCTCAAGGCGTTCGTCTAGCGTTGGAAATGGCGCGCAAGATCGTCGACGGCGAGACGCCGGCTGTGCCGAGCGAAGCAGCAAAGATCGTTGGACGCTTCTCGCAGCAGGCGCTCGATACTCATGCGCAGTGCCAGGAGATCGATCGTGATCTGCTCGCTTGGCAGCGGACGAACGACACGGCCCGTCGTCTTATGTCGATCCCCGGCATCGGTCCGATCGGAGCAACGGCGCTTGCCGCGTCTGTCACCGATGCAAGCCAGTTCCGCTCAGGGCGAGAGTTCGCCGCGTGGTTGGGTCTGACGCCGCGGCAACATTCGAGTGGCGGCAAAGAGAGGCTTGGACGGATAACCAAGATGGGCGACAAATACCTTCGCACGCTGCTTGTTGTAGGGATGACATCTTTGATCAAGCGCGTGAAGCACAAGCCAGAGACAGCCGACCCGCGGCTCGTGGCCTTGCTGGCGCGCAAGCCTGTACGAGTGGCCACCGTCGCGATGGCAAACCGCACCGCACGAGTAGTCTGGGCAATCATGGTGCGCGGTGAGACGTACCAAGCTGGGCATCAGCCCAGGCTCGCGGCCTAAGAATTCAGCTGGAAACCGCCGAGACAAAGGAGGCCAGCTTCACGATGTTGTAAGCGCGATGCGATGTGATGGCGAACCGGTCAGACCGGGAGCAGGGACAACCCAACGGACGCTCAAGGCAGTATAGCCTGTTGAACGAGATGGGACCCAGCTCGCGGACCCCATCAGGGCCAGCAGTCCTTCAACGGCTGCACCAACAGGCCGAACAGAGAGCTGCACCCGACCCTACGTCAGATCGTCACATTACCCTTGCAACGCGGGAGCCATCCACAGAGAGTGTCCGGTTTGGGAAATGCATTAGCGGCTCTAGATGGCTGCATGTGGTCGTCGTGCTGCCTCCTTCTGTCGGCGTCCAGCGCCTGTTGCTTGAATCACGCGACCCTGCGGCTACCTCTGAAGAGCTTCGGAACTGAAAGAGACGACATGGCTCATGAACGACTGACGATCCGCA
>Ga0182214_1000061_pt1 | contig 12862 bp, 8 predicted proteins | sample G5R1MG_23_FD_128380 | JGI IMG/M metagenome (GOLD analysis project Ga0182214, IMG submission 128380) | Switchgrass phyllosphere microbial communities from Michigan, USA - G5R1_NF_03OCT2016_LD1 MG | ecosystem: Host-associated > Plants > Phyllosphere > Phylloplane/Leaf | place: USA: Michigan...
CCCAGACAAACGGCCAAAGTTTAACAGCGCGTCGGCAATTATTAAATGGTGTGACGCCAAGTGCAGTAAGTGAGTGTGACGCCAAGCGTAAGTGAGCTCTAGCGAACGACGGTGCGCACGCCATCGTCGCGATCAACAACAAACTAGGTACATAGTAGTCCTGCGCAGTGTTTCGAGCATCGTACCTATAGGTTTCAAGGTAATTATTGTACCGAGTCGCTCGGTGATTACCTACCTACCTATGTACACTGTGTACACCGTACAGCCCTATATCCTGTCTTCAAGTAGATGCGCCCGTCCATTCTTATTACAGCTGCAGCCCAGCGAACACTATATCTTATTGCTATATAGTTTTTGAGCAAGGTACTTGCCCTTTAAAGTATCCTCGTCTTGCATTCACGGATCTCTGGATAGTTTGCTAGGTCCAATGATCAGCGCCGAGATGGTTTCCACATTTTACTCGGGTCTGGTAGCGTCGTTGATAAGAATATGTGCTATGTACTATGTATACTATGTAGGTGTCAGGCAGTGTGCCGATATGGGCCAGCGTGGCCTGGCCTGAGGGTCTTGAGGGGCATATGATACTAATACTATTCAATCCAGAATCTTCACAATAGAAAATTCTGGATTGAATAGTATCATATGCCCCTCAAAGCCCTCAGGCCACATGTCAGCGCACTGCCTGACAGGTATGAGCACCGAGTTGATGGGTCCCTGCAAATATCAGCAGGAGCAAACCCGGCCATTGAAAGTTGCAAACTAACGGGGTCTCTGAACACAGCAAAGGCAGAAAAGGGTTAAGAGAGCTAACGGTTTCCCGTCCCTTTCTACTACCATCATTGCCTATTCTTGTGACCCCTCAGTATCCTAAATTCCAAATGTTGTCGGCAACGAGACTTGTGTCGTTCATTCAGCGCTTCTATGTTCCTACACTGTTACTTACTCTGGTCTTTTGGTCTGTCTTATGGCTCAACAAAAATGCGGTGGTCAACTCAATCAGGAACACCTCTAGAATCGGGATAGCCATAGCCAGCGATAAAAGTGCTCACGCCAACAATCCGTGCGAGAATTACTATCCTATCATAAGGATTAGTTTCTGACATCGTACAGATTGTTTCAACCCCCTACAACTATACAAAGGGAGACTGTGCACGATCCTGTCCGCGAACTATTTAGCAGTATTAGGCTCGACCTGAAAGAGCAGTCCTATCATGATCCAGAAGGAAAACACTTTACAGGAGGAAAAGGCTCGAATTCTGTCTGGACAGAGCCGTTAGGAAAGAAGGTCGTTGTTCTCGATATCGACACCCGAGTCCCAACTAGCGGTAATCAGAATCTAAACATTGAGAAAAAGATTGACTGGAACCACTTTAAGTCAGGTGGAATTGGCCTTACATCTCATGCAATCACAAGTCATTATCTCTACGCTATGATACATGGATATGACTATAAGTATATCCAAGCTGCTAAGATACCTGGTCATTACGATACATGGATAAGACCGCACTTATTCAAGAGAGTGCTTCCTGGCTATCAATTCATCGTTCATATGGACGCGGATGCGATGGTAACGCATCCTGAGATCCCTATTGAGCGGATGTTTAACCGCTGGGGAGTTGCTGAGCATACTTCGTTTGCAATGCCTCATAAAACAGAAGAGTTGGTTAATGGTACGTTTCCTTACCTCATACCATCTGCATTAATATCTGCTAATTATCTCTTCATAGGCAAGTCAATATCAACGGATAGCAGAGGCGTACCCGTCTTTGACGTAGGGTTCGTTATAGTACAAAACAACGACCTAACGTTTGAAATGCTTGAGGCATGGGCCAATTGTACAACAGAAGTTCGATACCCTGGTTGTGGGCAGTGGAAGGAAAAGTGGAGTCATGAGCAACGCGCCTTCTCAGAGTATATACGTTACGATTTTAACGACACACCAGAGACTTTCGTCGCGATCCCGCGTGAAGACGCAATGGGGTATCCCGGTTTCTCTGAAGATGCTGAACGTTCAAATGACGATTGTAAAGGTAACTTTATTCGTCATTACACGTTAGGTAAGGGGAGAGTCCACACTGCTTCTTCCGAGATTTATGCCCAACTTCTGGTGGAAGTGCTACAACAGAGACTTTTGCAGCACACCAGTGAATTCTGGATAAACGAGACAGAATCCGAGGGAATCCTGGAAGAGGAAAGGAAGAAGGAAGAGAAAAGGAAGGAAGAGGAAAGGAAGAAGGAAGAGGAAAGGAAGAAGGAAGAGGAAAGGAGGAAGGAAGAGGAAAGGAAGAAGGAAGAGGAATGGATGTTGATAGCGTAAGAGATACTGTATATACAGAGTCGCATAGAGAACGGTATAATCCCCACTATGCCAGCAAGATCAAAAGGTTAGCAATCTTCTTACCAAGTGAGAAGATTCTGGATTGAATAGTATCATATGCCCCTCAAGGCTCTCAGGCCAGGCCACTCTGGACCATGTCGGCGCACTGCCTGACAGAAGGAATAAAGCGGAAGCGAGAGACAGGAAACAGGTAAGAGCTATGAGGCGGAACCGGCGGGAAAAGTAAGACAGGAGAAAAAGCAAGGCAGTCGGAAAGGGAGGAGAGGTGTGTGTCGAAGTCCGAGGCGTGTCTAAGAACGAATAAAAAAGCCTATGGCAGCAGAATAGGGCGCAGCACTGCTTCCAGGCCTCGGAAAGGGTTTCTATCCCCGTGGATGAGCTGGGTAATGCAGTGTGGTAATGCTCGAAAATGAAGCCCTTTGTCGGGGATTTTTTCGTTTTTCCCCGGTACAAATTGCAGACGCGTTGGGTCATCTTCGCTTGTGCATGGCCAGAAGTCTTTTCGTTGTTGCTTACGTGGTGCGGTCTTCCTTGCATGTATACTGCTTCCTGCTGCGGTGTGTGGTCAGGCTACTATGTGATTATTAGAAATGCAGGCAAATAATTCCTCTTCAAAACCTGGCAATAATTCAGAGAGTTCCATTTGCCTGTCGCGACTTGAAATAAGTCTGAGATGCGGATTTGTTTCGAGCCGAAATGCGATGGAGGTGATACATTTTGCGGAGGATCTTAGGGTAGCGATTACATGGAATCGATCAATGAACTACGGGCGTGTGGCGTGCTCGAAAGAGGCGTCTGCACACATGTCCGCAAGCAGTGGCGGATGTCTGCACAACAGGCTAACTGGTATATGATACGCTTCTTTTCGAGGCTTGCATAGCGCCAAGTATTCCCCGCGTTTGCGGCACCCGGCAGTGCGCTGTAAGATTTACGCGTACCTGTACTATTCCACGACCATCCATCGGCGGGTTAGGGCACGTACACGTTATAAGCATGAAGTGCCAATATTATCCAGGAGCATCAACCTCCCTCCCTTCTTGCCATTGGTCGCACAAAAGAGATGATGATCTCAACGGCGGCCACAAGACAGTCTCGTCGGTTCCAATCGCGAGCCACATTGAATGCAGTGGGCCAAAAGACAGTTTCATGCGCGGTTTGACGATGCTACAGTCGACTTGAGCTGAGGCTGCAGCGACAAATGAGGCTTTGAAACGCCACAGCGTTGTAACGGTCGCTCGTAGCACCCACCCTTCATCATGGAGTTTCAGCCGCATCCGATTGAAGAGGCGTGTGTGACACTTGATGGATCTGTTGGTCTGCTTCCACACCTAAATGACAGAGGTCAAACGGGGGTGAGTTCAGGACAGATTCTATGTGTTTTGTCCGCAAAAGAATAGGTGGAAGTGTGCCTGTTCATATCAACGTGTGCGGGTACTTGGCTGATCTTAGTCACTAGCGTGATGCGCCGAGATGCTGGCTCCAGCTTCTCAGCGCCTCTCGTCTCCACACCCATGGCCCAGATTCCCCAATTCACTCGCGCGTCCGCTAGGTCCTGTCACTAAATATGATTAACCGCAGTTTTTCTCCTCACAATCCGCCGCCGTACAGCTTACTCCAGTATCGAGCAAATTTCCCATGTCGGTGTCTGTCTATTGGTCTCCATGGCCTCATACCACGCAAAGGTATGGATGCCGACCAGAATAGCCAATCTCTTTCAGGCCGGCGGCATCTATGTAATCTCAAATAGGATGCTTCCGCACCGTTCACCATGTCTTGAGACCTAGCTGCCGAGCCTGGCCAAGAGTAGCTTTGCAGCGCAGCAAAGCAGTTTGCGGTCGCAGCTCCGAGGACCCAGGATCTGTTCGTTCACAGCCGCCGTAGTACGGACATGTTCGACATGTGGAAGTCTAGATACCCATTTAAAAGCTTGACACCCATGGCGTGTACGCCGCTGAGTTGCGCAAGGGCTCGCGACGCCCTTCTCAATGAATCCCCGGTTACCGGGTCACTACAAATATACCGTCGAACATAAGTTCGGGATTGTGTGCATGTGTCGTCCATATCCAGTCGTTGAAAAAGGTCCCAGCCAGTCTTGGAACATGGACGCGACATCCTGTGCTACGTAGGCGCCACTACTCTCGGACAAACGTGCGCCTTGCTCTTTAAGATATCTGTGCATCCCGTTGGGTGTACTTAGCTTGTACCCCTCGGATGATGGATTCTGATCACTGATCGTGTTATGTTTATACTGGTACACACTAGGCTCATTGGGATATCCAATTCGGGTACGCCGCAGACAAACATGTTTGTAAAGCGGCTGAGGGTAGTTCGAGAAGGGCAAATTTGCCCGGAATCACGGAAATACAAAAGGAAGGCCTTCTTCTCGCTACTTGAATCGCATTGGATCGATAGCTAGGCCCTACTGAACTTCTTTTCACTACGAGTTGTGACCTCAATCGGTGAGTGCTTCACACGACGCTTTCGACACCCAGTTTACCCGCGCGCTCACTAGCCATCCATAAACACGCTTCCAATTAGTAGGCCTAGTTCCTCGCAGCGTCCAGTCAATTCGAGGTTTCCGGATTTCAGTTCATAGCTACCGTTAGTATGGCCTACACCCATGATATTCCTAAAGTCCCAGTGTCCAGGCCAACAAATTTCACCAACCGGTATGCTCTCCATTCTAGACATACACTAACAATTGACGTACTCATCCTTGTAGAGATATTGCCGGCTCGATATCAAGGTCCTCGAACACTACTATGAACGATGCTTGCCACCTACGGCGTGTTAGAGACAGTATGCCATGGCGTGTATGGATCGTGGCATTGATCGGATTCTGGGAACGGGCAGCATTCTGGGGACTTACTGCTCCATGGCGTAAGTAATCCTACACAGCTCTTATCTGAACCGCCTTTGCGGAAAGACAATACTAAAGTGGCGTTGCACAAAACAGAGAATTACATGGAACACCCGTCACAATACGACCAACGTCAGACACCCGGAGCACTCGGTCTTGGCCAAGAGAAAGCAACTCGGATATACTGTGCCTTTTATATTTTTTACTACTGTGCTCCCATCTTCGTTGCACCACTCGCCGACAGTCGTCTTGGACAGTACACGACCCTTGTTACCAGTGTCATATTGTATTGCACCGGCTGTACCGCCCTTACCGTCAGCTCACTACCACCTAGTATTGGGAGGGGCTGGGGCCTTCCAGGACTGATTTTAGCCATGGCACTCATCGGCTTAGGCGGCGGAGGCTTCAAAGCGATCATGGTGCCATTCATTGCCGACCAATACGAGAAGAAGGAGCCCGAGATCAAAGAACTCAAAACAGGCGAGCGGGTAGTAACAGACTACGAACTCACCCTGCAATACGTCTACAGCCTGTACTTCTGGGTCGGCAACGTAGGATCACTGTCATGGTTCGCAACTGTGTATATCGAGAAGCATTATGGCTTTACAGGAGCCTATGGTATTTGCCTAGGCTGCATGACCGTCGCAATGATTATGTTGATCTGTGGGAAGCATTGGTATGTCAAGGTGCCGCACAAGGTCAACGTCCTGCCACAGGCCACCAAAATCGCCACTTGCGCCATACGAAACGGTTTCAAAATGAAGCGCGCCGACCCAGACTACCAACTTGAGCATTTTGGGAAGACCGTATCATGGACTAATACCCTGGTCGAGGAACTCACGCGAGGACTACGAGCATGTCGTGTTCTCATCGCTTTCGTTATGTTCTGGCTTTGCTTCGACCAGATGCAGAATAATCTGATCTCCCAAGCAGGGCAAATGAAGACCGGAAACACACCCAATGACTTGCTGCCAGCAATGAACCAAGTTGGATGCATCGTCCTCGGACCCGTCATACAGGACGCTGTTTATCCCTTCCTTCATAAGCGACGCATCTACCTCAATGCAGTCACGCGCATAGCCATTGGCTTCGTCTTCATCGTCCTGGCTATGCTGTACGCGACTATCGTGCAACACGCCATCTACAGCTCTCCACCATGCTACGACTGGCCCAAGCAATGCGAAGCGATGCAGTCGATGGCACTAGCCGACATCAAGAACAACAGACCCAATGTCTGGATCCAAGCTCCACTCTACTTTCTCATCGCCACTGGGGAGATCTTTGCCTACACCACTGTCATGGAGTTCGCATACGACCACTCACCCAAAGACATGAAATCCCTAGTTCAAGCCATCAGTCTGCTTGTCGCCGGCATCGGCTCGGCTTCAGCAATGGCGTTAGCAGAGGTCGCTCGCGATCCCTGGCTCACATACCTGTTCGCGGCACTGACGGGTGGCATGGCCATCACCACCGTCCTATTCTGGCTCTTATTCCGCATGTACGACGAAGACGACGCTCATCTGAAGCGCCACGGCACAGAATCCAGAACCCCACTGGACAGGGAGAAAGGTACTTCCATCGCAGACACATCTACCCTAGAAGTCACAGAAAAATCTTGACCGATCTCGCTGGTCAGCGACTTTGCGACAATCTCGGTAAACTCTGAAACCACGCTGTCCCAGAACGTCCCCACAAATAGAGAAGATGTGCAGGTTATAGACGGAGGGAAAAAGAGCATCGTTGAAGATACAAAGAGCTCTTGACAGTATGAAAAAACAGTGAGGGGGCTTAGCATCATTGGATAGCAAGCAGGCTCTTGCATTAACATTCATATAAGCAACAGCATTAAAATAGCGTCGTACGAGTACGGAGGATTCAAGAAAACACACCGGCTTCACTGCCATTGTATAGGAACATACTGTCGCCCACATCAATCGAAGGTGAAGGGCTTTCGTTTACATATTCATCCCCAATTTTTATATATTCCAACTTGATTGCGTTCTCAGGCGCAACCTAGGCAGGATAACGAGGCTCTTCAAGAAGGAACAAATAGGCCACTGCTCAATTTGCGCATATCTGCGAAGCATTTATTGCCGGTTATTATAGCTAGAAACCTGTTCTTCCCGGTCCAAATACTGGGTCCTATTGAAAATCTGATATCTATCTATGCCAAAGTCTCAATCAACCAGTTAAAAAAAACCCGTCCTCCTATTTCCTGCAACAGTATACAGAGAGAAGGAAACCAAAGCAAAAAACAAGTGCCCTCTGCCCGAATCGAACGAGCGATCTTATCATGTTCAAGAAATTACTAGTGATACGCTTTACCACTAAGCCAAGAGGGCATGTTGAAAGAGAAGCCTGAATTCTGGTTCAATGAGGATTGAGAAAAGTTTATTAATCATGAATTTGTCAAGATAGAATTAATCAGGGAAACCAGTACTCCCAAACTGTATTTGACAGAGCAGGCTGGCGCAATGCGGTTTCAGTGCGCGGTGGAGGGTTAAGCGAGCCATTGAATTAGTCTGGAATCTGGTTGCATTTCCGCGTGGGGCTTCGTCATCGACCTCGTACATGTACCCACGACTAGATGCTGCTGTGACAGCTCTCGTGAAACTAATCCGTGCATCGTAGAAGATAGGTCGATGGCCATAGCAGAGTCCGAAGTTGCGTAATGCGATGCGTGAGAGGTTGTGTAAGAGTTTGGAAGTCGCAGCAGCCGGAGGTACCTCATACTCATCTGTACTCGCATCCATAACGAATATCGGTCCTGTATTATACGTTTGTATGCCCGCGTCGTGCCAATTTGATTGCTCAAACCGACGCTTGCACATGCATTCCTAGTTCAAAACAACGCCATCTAAATGTAATGTACATGCCATGAGTATCCTATGCCAAAAATGTGCTGCTGAATGGAGAGCAAGCCTGGCATGGCCTTGAATTGAAAGATTCTAGTGACTGGGAAAATGATGTCGTGCATTAGATAATGCCGTGTTCCTTCTCATGTAGCTCAAGCTCTTTGATGTATTTAACAAACGATTTCTTGTGAACCTGAGAAGGCATCGTTAGCACTCGAAGTTTACGTACTAGAGCGTAGGCTCATCTTACCAGACCAGCATATTTTCCATCGCGTAGCACACACATGTACCTCAAACCGAGTTTCACAAAGCATTCGTATACCAAATCCATTGGCGAATGCACGTCCAATGCAACAGGCGCAGGATCAATATAGGGCGTGAAGTCGCTGGGGTCATATAACCCTTGTTCTTCCTCGCCGTGTGGCTCTCTTCCTGCAGCCCAGTCTTCCTGAGGCGACATAAGACAGAGCGTGTTATCTTCATTCTCAAGCTTATCCAGTGCAAATTCAAGATCGGGGGCTGGAATAAGACCGACTAGTATACCGTCCTTGACTATAGGCAGACCACCATCTAGCTCACCGGCCATTTGTAGCCTTTGCTGTTTTTCGCGGAGCTCGATGGCTGGGATAAGTGACTCGTCAGACACGTCGATGATCTTCTCCTGCCTAACGCGGGGAGTTATATCGCCAAGTTCTGAAGTGAAGATTGGCCGAACTTTGTTGTCCAAGAAAGGATAAGAGTTCATGTCAGTAAGTAGGTCATATATGCTGAGCGGTTCAATGGCATCGGCAACCCACTTTGCGACTAAAATGCCTAGAGAGAAGGGAAGTACGTGATCCAAACTTCCCGTGAGTTCGAATAGAATGACAGCTAATGTGATTGACAAGCGGGTGACACCAGTCATCGTCGCACCAGCAGCTACTAGAGCGTAGACACCAGGCACGACACACGAGCCCGGCGGGCCCGACGGATCACATTCGCCAAGTACACCAAGGTGGCTATAACGAAGGGCAAAATACTGCACAGTATGACCGATGAAGCGTCCCGCTAGACCACCAACCACCATGGAAGGTACGTAGATGCCAGCTGGCACTTTGATGCCAAAGGTGACAACAGTCAAACTGGCTTTTATCAGAAATGCAACAAAGAGAACTTTGAGTACACTAGGGATATGCTCTCTTGTTGGGCAAAGTCCATCGCCAGAATCGGAGTAAGTGTCGCAGGGGCTGGCCAGTTCGAACAGTAGTTCTGTAACTGGTAGCTTGGTATATCGATTCCAAAAGCTTATGAGACCAGTGACCAAAGCCACCAGGAAAACCTCGAGGAGCGGATACTTCTTGATGATAGTGATGCGGCGAAAGGTCCGGGCCCAGATTCGAGACGCTTTGATGAACAACGCGCCTAGCACGCCCCCAACAGCTCCAGTGAAGACGAAGGTCACCAACTCGAAGAACTTCCAGTCCAGATTATATCGTACCTCGAACAGGACGATTTTCTTGGTGCCATATGGATCCAAGAACTTGAGTGATAACGCAGCTGCCTATGTTACCGTTAGCTGTGAGAACACGGCTCCGCCGGATGACTTACAATGCAACAGAAGAAGGTCCTAAAGAGCGTCTTCGACGGAAAGTAGTAGCTCACTTCCTCGAGACTAAACAAGACGCCACCGATGGGAGCACCGAACGCAACTGCTACACCACTGGCAGCACTGGCGCTCAATATCTCTCTGCGCTTTCCATCATTGTTTCTGTATTTGGAGAATATACGACAGGCAATGTTTCCAATGCAAGTCGCGATATGCACATAGGGCCCTTCTTTACCAAGACTGAGACCGGATGCCACACTGAGGATCAGTGCTAGTGTTTTGATGACCAATGTTCGCACACCCAGATAACCGTGTAGGACAAAGCCACTCAGGATGACCTTGACTTCGGCCACGCCACTACCGGCAGCAGAGTAATATACCATGGGTGGACGCATCTGGGCCTCCTGGAAGTGCCCATCCGAATTGTTACTCCGTTTGCGGTCATCGTCGTCATCGTCACCGTCGCCATGATCATCGTCGGAGTATCTGCGCACTTCAGCCCCGAGATTCTCGTCAAGGGTAGAAAGTGAAATGGCGGAAGGAATGACAGTCTTGGTCGTCAGTGTCAGGAGGCAGGAGGCCATGGACAACGCCACGACCGAAAGCACGAAGAATCCGTACTGTGTTTGGACAACGTCCAGTCTGTCACTGCGGAAGACCTTGGACCAATGAACCCAATTGTCGCACGCGGACGCACCGTCACAGCACGTCTTACGGCTCTTACTCCAGCCGCTGGTGCAGTGTCCCTGTTTCAGATCGAAGAGGGTAGTCTCGGTAGTGTTGACGACGTAGGCGCATACGGCAGTCAACACGCCGATGAGGGCTACGAGCATCCAGCCCTGGGCCCCATCGAACCATGCGGCTACTTTCCCTCGAATGTCCTTGCGGCTGCGAAGAGCCTTTACCCGATATGCGTCGGCAATATTGTCGTGTACCCAGTCGGTCGATGTGAACTGGTCATACCACACGCGGTTGTCCTGCCACAGAGACGCTTTGGCCGAATGCATGCTGTCCTCGAGCCCTGCTCGTCTTTCGCCCAGGGCGTTCACCAGGCGCTGGCTGAAGGACTGGTTGTTGGTGAAGGAGCCTGCTCTGCTATGACGGACGCGCGAGCTGGTTGGCAGTTGGCTGTTGTGCCTCCTCGTGCCCGGCCGGGGCGTCCCTGGTGTCGCGGCACCTGGCAGACTCGCATAGGACCGCGCCGTGGCGCCATGGGGGTTCAGGAGGCTGGACCGCTCGTTTACGCTATCTCTTGACCCCGTGAGATCATGATCGGAGCCGCGCATCTGCCTCAGCGGGCGGAATGTGGCCGTGGGCGATGTTGGTGTGGTGCTGCTGATGGTGTCGTCGCGCTCGCGTTGCTCGGCAGCATACGCGTCGTCGGCATCATCGACGCTCCGATATGAGTGCGCAGACTTGGGCATGGCGAGGGGCGTGTGGAGAGTCTAGGAGGAGGGAGTAGAGCGACAGGCGGGGCAGCACATGTACGAGGGCCGAGCCAGACATGTAGATATTCCGAGTATGGGCGTGTCGGCGATTCAGTTGCAGCCCGGGTGGACCGTGGTCATCTGGAAAGGTCGCGGGGCGGAGGGGGAGGGGGCTGTGTCACGAACGAGGTCCCATGGGCTAGTTACGCCATGCCCCCCTACCTGCGCTCAAGAAGTCATACTATTACAGTGAGCACTGAGTGCATGTGACATGGTAAGGTCTGCGCTATGCTCAATTGGGCTCATGGCCGCCACCCAATCAACTGCCCAATCCCCACAACACCAGCAGGAGACGGACGACTGACACTGGAGAGTTCACCGAGTCATCGACCGTCCTATCATCGTTGTCGTCTGGTACATCCGTGCACGTTGTCTGCTTGGCAAGACGGTTCGAGGTACGTCTGCTCCTATACCTAATCTCCTCAACAGCTCGAGTTGTTGCCAGGGTAGATAGGTATGTACTATGTACATGGCTACTACATACTAGGTACTAGGTACAGGAGATGATTCCAAACGAACTCGGTAATCTTGGGCCAGAGATAGGGCTAGCATCTCGCGTCTCATACAACCAACTTACCATGGAGATCTAGTTGTCGCTTCGAGCCCCACGTTGTCCCCCACCCCCACCATGGTGAGTTTTTTCCACCTTACCGACCGCTCGCGTGGTTCGTGGCTGACCCCTCCAGCCTGCCCCTTACGAACAGTTTTTTCTCTTTGGAGACAGCATAACCCAGGACAGCTTCGACCAGAGCCGTGGATTCGGCTTCTCAGCAGCTCTCCAAGCGGGTCAGTGAAGCATGTATGCGCCAAGTGATGGCTACGTAGCCTGATATCCGGCAGCATATATACGACGACTGGATGTGGTTAATCGTGGGTTCAGGTAAGACGCTCCCTCGAGAATGGCGACGATGCTTATTCCATCAGTGGATACAACACTCGACAAGCTCTCCAGATCTTGCCCACCATTGTCCCACCCCCGAATGAGGCCAGGATTCGCTTTCTGGTACGTGTCTCGCACGCAACCGACACCGGCCCATGCATGTATGAATCCAATTGACGTTATGTAGACGCTGTTTTTCGGAGCAAATGATTCGTCACTACCCGGTGCGCCCAATCAACAGCATGTTCCCCTTGATGAGTACAAGGACAATCTCGAGAAAATCATCACTCATCCGAAGATCACGGCCCATAGCCCTCGCATCATCCTGATCACACCGCCGCCGATCAACGAACACCTATGGTGGCCAATAGAACAGTCGAATGGCTATGCCAGTGTATCGCGTGTCGCAGAAACGACCAAGCGCTACGCCGAGGCAGTCTGTGACGTTGGCCGAAAACTCAATGTACCCGTTGTCCAGCTGTGGAACGCCTTCATGGCGAAGACGGCGTTGAACGTGGATGCATGGCGGCGTGGAGATGCCATTCCTGGTTCCGTGGACATACCACAGGACGATGGCCTGGGGGAACTCATGTACGATGGTGCGTTACCGGCGTTCCCTTGGGCGTGCCGGCCGGCCGGATGCTGACTAGGCGTGCAGGTCTTCATTTGAATCCCGCAGGCTACGAGATCTTGTCCCAGGAGGTCATGAAGGTGATAGAACTGCAATGGCCCGACCAGATGCCAGAAAGTCTGCCAATGGCGTTTCCCCGGTGGAATGATCAGGTAGCGTGGCAGCAATGGGAGGGCGCTCACGCATCGAGCGAGTGAGACTGGATCCAAGACGCGCGATGCGGGAG
>Ga0182214_1000062_pt1 | contig 12834 bp, 15 predicted proteins | sample G5R1MG_23_FD_128380 | JGI IMG/M metagenome (GOLD analysis project Ga0182214, IMG submission 128380) | Switchgrass phyllosphere microbial communities from Michigan, USA - G5R1_NF_03OCT2016_LD1 MG | ecosystem: Host-associated > Plants > Phyllosphere > Phylloplane/Leaf | place: USA: Michigan...
ATCTCATTCCAAGTTCGGATAAATGTTTTCAGGGAGAACTAGACCAAATCTCAAGATTCTAGAGGATTTAGAGTGTCCCATATTGGGTATGGATCGAGCAACGATGCCTGGATATCTTCTAGATAGAATTGCTCGCAAAGTTAGTTGGAATGGTATGCCAAAGTTGGTGAGGTGGGTACCTTGTGATTCAATATTCAGAGGCTGTCATTCCGGAGAGCCTTGTACCAGAGTGCCCCTGGAATTGTCTTAACAGTCTCCTTCTCATTCGCCCATTGGATACCAATAACACCATTTTCGTTATAAGCAACGACAATCCTGCTAGCAGTATTTGGAATAGTCATCGCGCTACATTGGTCATCCTCCACCTGGCAGATATCGATTACGTATTTTACGCCTATAATCAGTATAAACTTGATTATGAAGGGATTTCGAAGATTCCAGATACAGTGACATGGATCAGGTGCTCTCTTTTCCGCACGTAGGACTTCACTTCGCGCCCAGTGAGTCATAACAGCAACAAGCAGTGGGCACGGCCAAGCGTGAGACAAGATCTCCTTTTGCAATTCTGCAGGGAGAGTGAGAAAGGCCATGTTCCAAAGTTGGTGAGTTATAAGCGGATCACATAATGCCTGTCACAGATGAGAGAAGGCTTGCTTCTTTTGTCTTGCGTGTCGGACAGAAGCCGAAGATCTATTCCCTATCGTCGAGATTGGCTCCGCCCAGAAAGTTGCAGCGGAACTCTTTCTGGAACGCGCATACTCACCCTGCTGTAAGTAGTACTCCTCTGCATGATATTTTTGTGCTTAACATCTACGGTTCTGATTATTGCGTGCTGAAGGGGGCTTCGCTAAGCTCCGTACGAACATTCTTCGGTGATCTTGTTTATAAAGGGATAGATCAGAGCGGACTTCGCAGATGGGAAACAAAGATGCAGAGATTGGAAACTACGGATTGTGTAGAACTAGAATTACGAGAGGAGAATTCCACTTATGGCAGACTTAGACTCCGGATTGGCAACCAAGTTGGTCTTCCTTTAACCAATCAGTTGTATGTTTAAGGGTTTCAGATTGCATCACACTATTTTCGACCTTCCGTTAAAAACCTTGATCCCAATGTTTGCTTGAGGCTCACCTTCGTGACTCCCCCTTTCTATTTTCAAGACTTGCCCTTCCTTGAGAAAGATAACTTCAGCACAATCGTAGAGAAAGATATCCCTAGGCCGGTTTTCTGGCTCGTAATACTGAACGGCTTGCTTCTTGCCGAAGAAATCCTCATCCTTCGTAAGTTGCGTTCCTTGCTACATTGCGCAATTAGCGAGAACAAAACTAGCGTTCGACCGAAAATACCCAAATGAAACCCAGGGCAGCGGACATGACCGTTAGCCTGTCAGTTATCCTGGGCGGGAGCAACATGTGAATGCGGGATCTGGTAGGAATTAGGGGTCAGATAGATGCGAAGGAATTGCGACTGGCCCCACGTTGCCAAGAGCGATATGATAATTACATAGTATATAAGCTAATCTTAGGCTACCACTTATGGCTATCACTTATGGCTACACGTTCCATTCGCATTGGCGCTGACTATGCCCTCTGTATTTATACTGGCTATACCGTTGCTATTATATTGGTAGATATGACTTTCAGTTCTCTCGAAGTATCTGCATCATTCTACAATGTCTACATCCCTCCAATTCTACCAGGACCGGATTGCTATTCAGTACTGTTTGGATGCGAAGAGTCAGCGGAACCTGGAACCGCAATCCAGGAACTTTTGGGCCTATTTGCTCCAGCAACATGCCTACCCAGAGAACTACTTCTGGTTCACAAGTGAACATGCTTCAGCTGGCAAGGATGGTCACATAACACAACTTGGACGCAAAATCGACCAGATCCTCAATTACGCCGATTCGGAGTGAAAGGGAGGAGTAAACTGCAGGAAAATTTTGGTTGTCATCCAAACCAAAAGACCTCGTGCTACTATTGGAGAGATCAAGCTTTGCTAGGAGCAAACATTTGACGCTGCGCGAGCAGCTACAGAGGCAGGAATTGGATTTGTGTATAATCTAACAACCATCGGGGTGACATATATATTCCGGCAGTTCAGCGAAAATGCGCCTAGATTTCAACCAGGAATTGGGCTATTACCACGTGGACCAGGCCGTAGTCAAGCTTACTCCTGTCCAGGAAATTCCAAAGGACAACCTGATTTATTTTGTATTTGAAGCTCGTTATCCCGTGCGATAGTGGTACAATCGACGGTGGTATACTTGGGGCCCGGCGACTAATCAATTGGTATAAGATGAAGGTGGATTTCTCATAGTGACTATAGGCAGTATCTACTTAAGGAGATCTATCTTTATATAGCCTAATTTTTATATACAAACTGTTGAACAAAGCACATGATTTATGCGTCTGCTACAGATACGAAACCAAACTTCAGGAACTGCAGCATCTCGGACTCCGCTTTGAAGCTCACGGCACAAATTATTGTAAATTTCTTACTACTATAACTCAGCTTGATTGATTGATTGATATTGGTTTAACGTCCTATATAAAAAAAAACCTCCCAGGGGGTATGCGGACGGGCTTACGCTAAGGGCTTACACGTTCGTGTGTGTTGCGCTCCGCCGGGTGATACTATAACTCAGCACTGCATTGAAAAGACACTATATATTTCTTAGTTGCCAAAAGAACCTTGAACGATGAGGGGACAAAGGTTAAGGGCTGAAGAGGCACGCTTGTACGGTACGTTTTATGGAGGGTGGGCTTCAGTGATTACAGCTGTTTCAGATGCAAAGAAGTTGAGAATCGTTGACTCGCGTTGGACGACCTTATCACTACTTGTGGGGCTCGTAGAGTTAAATACCCTTTTCTTTAACCCAGGCTTTGCACTCTACTATTCTATATCATGGAGCCTATTTACTCTAATCTAATTTGGTATACATCTCTTTCCAGATCTACGACATCCGTTGGGACAAGGATAACCTGGGTTGTACTGCCACATGAAGTAGGGGTCTGTTTCGTTGACAAGAACTTCTCCAAGTATTCGAGATTGCCTTGGCAAGTCAAAGGATTGGCGAAAGATCTCAATAGACGGCACTCTGATTTGACCCCATCCTTGCAGCACTAGAGTGTCGATACTGGTTCCGTAGATGTATTCTTTGAAGCCCGACCACCTGATTGCTGAGGCGCACTGCGTTTTTCAGCGATTGGAAGAGTTAACCAAGGTAAGCTGGACGTACCATAGGGCAGCTCTCGGCGTTGGTGTAGAGACTCAAGTCGGCGAAAGCAGCCAAGGCTTGACTTGTTGTGAGATTGTAGCCTTTTGGGTCCGTCAAGATAGCCGTGCAATTGGAAATCGCTGCTATCTCGCTGCTTCCAATCAGAATCAACTGGTGTTAATCTGCTGGGTCTATTTACCCATGATTCACCGGGTTTCCGGACTGCTGGTTGGAGTTCACGCCGATACATACTAGGTCACCGTATTCCGAAGGCGCCGTGTGGTTCACAATGACGGTTCCAAACGCGCCGAATGGACAGGGAGACACGAGATCTGAAAGCGCGGCATTGGCCCGTCGCATCCAATGGGCTCGGATGGTGTAGGGGATGCCGTTGACGGCGACGTTGGGCGATGCAATGACGTCCTGGAGTGCGTGACTGAAAGCACTGACGGATAGCGTCAGGCAAACCAGCAAAGACGCTCGCATTTCTGACCGGGGAGCTTGTGTTTCAGAGTTGGAATTCGCTATCAACGACTGTATAAACGGTTGTGAGTCGATAACAGCGTTCACGTGCGAGGTTATATATGCTCAGCGTCCCGCTCATACATCGCGGGGTTGCCACCTAGATTGACGCTTAACGGCCGGTGTCCACTTGGCATACCAGCCCATGGATTCTAGAAGAGAGGTCGGCCATTCATGCACAAGTTCAGTCGCCGCGAACAGAATGAAGTCAGCCAGTCCAGCCAGTCCCAAAGAATGGTTGCGGAGGTCTTCGCCTCTGATTGGCCAGACGGTGAGGAGATCCAAGCTTCAAGAAACTCGCAGCATTTCAGCCTCCACTTTGAAGTCCACGGCAATCCACACCCTCTCCTAGCCACTCTACCACCAGCCGCAGCACGCAACTGGCCCTCCACGCCCAACCATGTCCCTCAACGTCTACCTCAACAGTACCTCTCCCCTTCCTGATTATACATAACTCTCTTGCTAACCCATCGCCCTGATCAGAACGCGTATCTGTGCTTACGCTCGACGGACGGACTATGGTGGGCGACCTGCACAGCTGCGACAATAGCATGAACCTGGTGCTGCAGAATGCGATTGAGCGCATTATTCGGCCACGCGAGGACGAGGTAGCGAGCGAGGAGGTGCCGCTTGGCCTTTACATCATACGGGGGGATAGCGTGGCGGTAGTGGGTCGGGTAGACGAGGATGTCGATGGCAAGATTGACTGGAGAAAAGTGCATGGAGAGGTGTTGGGGGGAACGAAACACGTTTGAGGGAGAAGGGGCATTGCATGGCGCAAGGGGTGAAATGGATGAATTGGACAACGGAGGCGATAGGCAAGGATACGATGCGATACGATGCGATACGATACGATACGATACCCATGAAAGTTATCACGCACCAGCGCCTTGTATAGCGTACCACCACACCACGACGAGAGGATGAATGCTCGAAAAACTTGCATTACTGGATGCTCCTCCCCACACCCTCGCCCACGCCAACTCCCTTGACCTTATGGTCCCTCGGATTCGCCGCACTCTCGTACAAGACACTGACGGCCTCGCGGTTCAATTTGAGAAAGTCGCCCTTGAAGGCCACATAGCCCAGCCGTGTTTCCTCGTCCTCGCCATTGGACCAGTTGTCCTCGATGAACAGCGCCAGACTTCGCGTCGTGCTGAACAGAACCCTGCGCACGGGAATCTCCTGGATCTCGCTCGTCATGCTCACCTCGAGGACTTGCGTCGGGGCTGTCGACGAGGCCGTGTCAAAGTCGAAGCCCTCGGCAGGGTTGACAAAGACCTTGAGAGTCTTGGGGGAGCATGGGGCAGCCGAGGTGCGCAGGATGATGGAGTGCAGTCGTACTTGGCCGGTAAACGGGACGATCATGAGAAGTTGCTCATCGGCGCTGGACACAAGTTCCGGGTCTGGGTCTAGGCGCTGGACCCACGTCTTCTGGCAGATGCGGCGGCCGCTGTCGGAGACATGTTCGTTGAGGGTCAGCAGGCGGGGGAAGTCAATTTGGGTGTGCAAAATGTTTTGCACAGCGGGCGTGATGTCGTCAGAGTGGTCGTGGGTGTGGCCATGGTCGTCGCCTCCGTGCGAGTGCGAGTGTTCATCGTGGCAGTGGGACATGGTGGTCGATGTGTTTAATGTTGGTGGGGAGGAATGGGCGGGGTGGGAGCGGGGTACGATTGGTACTTTGAGCCAGTGCAGTGTGCACCGTGAACAATACTCTGTAGGTCGCCATCTGCAACGTGTGGTGGTGAGGGTTGTATTCTCTCCCAAAGCCGTGATTGAATTCGCTTCGCGGTGCGAGAAGAGTAAAATCTAACGACCCAATCTGGGGGGCCAAAGGAAGGCGAGACTTCTCCAACAAGCCCAAATGCTGCAAACAAACGCCCCAACGCCATGCTGAGGCCCCAATCCTCTACTGCTCTAATGCTCCAATGCATTGTCCCTGTGAATCCAAATGCCAGTCATGTCTCGTGCGCCAGGCCTCATGCAAGGATGGGCTGTTGCGCCTGCTCAGCAGCCCGTTCGCGCGCTCGTCTCGCCGCCCGGTCCTTTGCCATCTGTGCTTTCTGCTCGGCCGTGAACTGCGGTTGCGCGACGGGCGCATCAGGCAGCGTTACGCCACGGACCTCTGCTTCGAGGGCCTCTAGCTCGTCTTCGACTTCGTCTTCTTCTTGGTTGGACATTTTATTTGCCAGGAGCTCACTGATTTCCTGTTCCAGCTCGTCAGTATGCTCTTACGTTACGGCACGCGACGCAGTCCTCACCTCTTGATATGCTCTCGCCTCCTCATTCTCGCCCAGCAGCTTCTCGACGTTCTCGATGCCACCCATCTCCCTGTGGATCTCCTTTAGCACCGCAGTTCCCTGCTGCAGGCCATACAGCACGTCTTTTTGCACCAGCGCGAACTCGACGTCGCACGTTAGCTGCTCCAGCTGGGCGAGTTGCGCATCGGTCCTGGACAACAGCGACTCTTGATACTTCCTACGTCGCAAAGCTAGCTTTGCCTTGGCGGTGTCTCCTTTGGCCAGGCATTCCTTTGCGATAGCCTTCTCGCGGTCAGTGAGGACGGTGATGCGCTTCTGGTACTGGCGCAGCTTGTCGCGCTGGTTCTTCATGTCCAGGATCGCCCTGCGACGTCAGCGCGCGTGCACAGCCAAGACACCGCCATGACTGACTTGTCCTGGGCAGAGATCTTGTGGGAGCTGCCGGAATTGCCCATGGTAACGCTGCGCCCACCAGGATGCGATGCACGATATGCACGATACCAGATGCCTACGAGGCCTAGGAACGCGGGGCCGAGGCGCGCAAACTCCGACATACGCCGGCGCTAGCTTATCGATAGGGACCAAACTTTTTGTGGAACTTGGCATGCTGTACTTCAGTATCGTGGAGTTTAATCGCCTTCCCAACGTGCCGCCACGTTAGCCCTCAGGGGTGACGCCGGCGAATTGCTTTGCTCGTCTTACCATCATTGCTTTCACGAAATACTATCATGGTGCGCGGAAGACTGCAGGCTAGCCTGGACCGGGAGGTATACCAGGTCGTCAGCAAGTATCTTGACGACAACAATGAATCGCCGTTGAAGCTACGAGTCACTACCGTCTATGAATATATTTCAAAGTCAAACTCCAGTCTGAAACGAAGGTCTAAGAAGCAGCTGGAAGACTCCATTGAGCGCGTAATTGAGGTGATTCGAGAAGACGGTGACGAAGAAGACGAAATGGCGGAGCCCGAGTCGAACCGCTCCAGTGATTGGATGAACAAGCAGATTGTCAACCATTGGGCACCAGCAAACGGTGAGAAAGAGAAGGAGAAGGAGAAGGAGAAGTCCAAGAAGCGTGACGGAGACAAGTCCAGGAGCGAGCGTGAAGCCAAGAGACAGAAGAAGGCTGCAGTCGAGACCAGCATCGACACCTCAGTACCGAATCACTTCTCCCTGGAAGACATCGGCGGTGTTGACAATGTCATCGACCAACTCAAGGAACATCTAATACTACCCCTGCTGAACCCAGAAGAATACGCCGCTCGTGAGATTCCCATCCCACGCGGTATACTGCTCCATGGTCCTCCGGGATGCGGCAAGACTATGATATGTCGGGCGTTTGCTGCGGAGCTTGGAGTACCTTTTATCGAGATCCTCGGCCCGTCCGTCGTTTCGGGTATGTCGGGAGAGTCCGAGAAACAGATTCGAGAGCACTTTGATCGCGCTAAAGAAGTCGCACCCTGCCTTATCTTCATCGATGAGATCGACGTGATTGCGCCTAAGCGAGATAGTGCACAGAGTCAGATGGAGAAGCGCATCGTCGCCCAGCTACTTATTTCTATGGACAGCCTCGCAATGGAAGGTAACGATGGCAAGCCCGTCATCGTTCTGGCAGCTACCAATCGTCCGGACAGCCTTGATCCCGCTCTTCGACGGGGTGGTCGTTTCGACACCGAGATCAGCATGGGGGTTCCAAATGAGCCTATGCGTGAGATGATTCTTCGCGCTCTCACACGCAAACCGAAATTGGACGCTGATGTCGACTTTCCATGTTTAGCCAAGAAGACGGCAGGTTTTGTGGGTGCAGATTTGAAGGACCTGGTGAGCAAGGCTGGCACATGGTCAATGGACCAGTATCGACTAGCACTTGAGAAGCAAGCAGCCGAGAATGAGACTGCGATGGAGATTGACGAGGCACAGCCAGTTGCCAAGAAACCATCAGCATCGGTGCTATCTGTCCGCCGACTCGTCAAGCGCGTCCGTAATTCTGAAGCCATACGGCCCGAAGGCTACGAGAACACCACAATCGGCATGCACGCGTTCAACGCCGTACTACCATCAATTGTGCCATCCTCGAAGAGAGAAGGCTTCGCTACAGTCCCTGACACGACTTGGCGAGATGTCGGTGCTCTCCAAGGCATACGAAACAACTTGGAGATGGCCATCGTGCAGGCCATACAAAACCCAGAACGTTACGCGGCGGTCGGCATATCCGCCCCTACTGGTGTTCTTCTCTGGGGGCCACCTGGGTGCGGTAAGACACTTCTAGCAAAGGCAGTTGCCGCAGAATCAAAAGCAAACTTCATCTGCGTCAAGGGCCCTGAACTCTTGAACAAGGTATATTCACCCCTCTCACGTACACTGATCTCCTTATCTGATTCAACTCTAGTACGTCGGCGAATCTGAACGCGCGCTTCGGCAGGTCTTTATGCGTGCTCGTTCTTCGGTCCCTTGCGTGATCTTTTTCGACGAGCTGGATGCGCTTGTCCCGAAACGTAGCACAGAATTACATGAAGCATCCGCCCGCGTCGTTAACACACTCCTCACCGAACTAGACGGCCCGTCACAGCGTCAGGGCATCTATCTCATTGCTGCCACCAACCGGCCTGAGATGATCGATGAGGCCATGTTACGGCCTGGACGTCTGGAAACGCTTCTCTATGTGGGATTGCCGGAGCCCGAGGAGCGTGTGGACATTCTCAAAGCGCTAATCAGGCAGCGCGGCGTCATTGACATCCAACTCGCCGAATTCGGCAGACGAGATGAGTGCAAGGACTTTAGTGGCGCCGACTTGGAGAGTCTATTGCATCAGGCAGGACACAATGCGCTGAATAGGCGCTCAAATGCAGTGGAGGAAATTGACTTCATTGAAGCCACACGCCACTTCCGGCCTAGCGTAGGGGACATTAAAAAGTACGAGAGGTTGCGCGAGCGATTCGAGCGGAAGACATGGTAACGATGCATGGCGGGTTTAGCTTGATCGATGTAATATATTGCACATTCTTTTTTCACTGAAAAGCATCGGGCTATTGCATGAAGTATCTGTTGTAGAGTAGGGTAAGCATCTGTGTCGTCGTGATATAAAACGACTAGTGTCTATGAGTTCTTAGGGACAATTTGTAGAAGCCTGGTATCTAGTAGCTCAACTTGCTTAACTTGCCGGTCGAAGGTTAGGATTGAATCAATGAACTTGGACATGGATGGTTTGCAATAACTCAAAGCGGAGTAAAGGGCACTATTTCACTTGAGAAGAGAAGGAATATCCTATTAATCCTGGATGAAAGAACTCTAGCAACAGTATCTCAGCACGATCGAATGCGCATACCAATATTGACCGTTTCTTGCATAATTCGATCGAAGGCAAGGACCGCTGATTCGTCTGTCGTCCATAGAAGCTTGGCCTGGTTATACCGCTCCCTGGCCATAGTGAACTTGGCGTGGAGCTCAGATAACTGGGGAAATGCTGCAAATTTCCCCTGTGTGGCATGTAATTCCTGACGACCGAGTTCCATCAGACGCACCAACTCTGCCCAAGCAAGCAGCCTGAGGAACGCCTCCTGATCTAAGAAGTACTGGTTGTGTCGGTCAGGGGCGTTCCACGCCTGGAATAGCTTGATTGAAGGCTGAACAATGCCCATGAACCAGTCAGGCTCGGCGCGATTCAACTCCCACCGGCGAAAGACTTCCTCAGTGTGAACGTCGACGTAGTCTTTGATTAGACGCAGCTGCGCGGCCGCTACTTCCTCCTCGGACGCACATTTGACGGACTCGTTGTGTTGAGGAAGCTCGACGCTGACCTCGCAACGCAAGCGCGTGAATTGTGAGCCAAAAACCGCAATGCGATCCGAGTCGATTCGGTCCATGATCGTTCGGCTGCATAGCCCAACGTCGCAGACGGGACATCTTCCTACCTTTTGGTCGCGGAGCCGGAAGTCTGCCAGGAGACAGTGTTCATGGAGGAGGTGCTTGCATTCTGGCAAAATGATCAGGCGTTTACGATCTTCCTTGCGCGACCTATTGCAGAGAGCGCATTTTCCGCCTAAAGAACCGTTAACCTGGGAAAAGGAAACAGCATGGTGCAAAAGATACTCTCGCTGGCCAGGCTGGCTAATGTTCCTGTGAACCTGTTCAAATGACTGAGACTCCCGAGTCGATTGCTTGCCTGGAAGTTCTGGAATGGTATCAGTATCTAGACCTTCTAGACACGTGAGTGTAGCAGAGTGTAGCTGCATATGAAGTTGGGGCTCAACCGTTGTCTTTGCAACAGTCGCATTGCCTGGGTGCTCTGCTATCAATTGAGCGGGGAGCTCATGAAGCTCAGTGGACGGCTGGCTGGCTTCTTTTGGAGTTATTTTCGAGGGTACAACAGTTTGCTGTGGAGTTCCCGGAGGTTGTCCATTAATTCCGAGCTGTGAGTTGTCACCTGGCGCATTCTGATACCAGTCTTCATCGCGAACGCCGGTACCTTGCTGACCGCTGGTCTGGTAGGTACGTATTGAGAACTGCTGTGAGCCTCCAAAGGGTTCCGAGAAGATTTGCTGAGCTGCCGGAGCAAAAGGCACGAGATGTTGCGGAAACGCTGAGCCGAGTGGTGTGGTAGTGATCGAATCTGACTCACGCGGAGGAACCCACACGGATAAACCAGAATTCCGCCACACTTCAGCAGGTATGTCGGGTTCGCCTGATGGTCCACTGGGAGGGCGTTGCGAAGAAGGCAGAGCGACAGGCCTCACTACACTGCATACCTTGGAGTCTGATGATGCTGATTCACGGATAGCATGCTTCCTCCGTAACTTCTGCGTCGACTGCGAGTCATATCGGAAGGAATCTTGATGCGAAACCGGTGATCGCATTGACTGTTGATGGTGTGGCGAGGTCACTGGCGGTGAATAGACTGGAGGCAAATCTCCTTCCACGCGCTGCCACTGTTCTTTTGTACATGTCATGGCCTTTTGGTGCGAGACGAAGAACTCGGCGCATCCATCAATTATTTCAAAGTTGCGGACTATGCCCGCATTGTGATCCCTTGGCTCCAAGCAGCGACACACGATGGTTTTCTCGTGATTCATGTAATGAAATGTATTGGTGTCTACGCCTTCCTTTCGCCATACGGCTTGCCGATGGTTTTGGTAGCTCTCGAAACGAGCGATGGTGCATGACTTGAGGCCTTTCCTGGACATGTACAGCATCAAGCTCGCATTGAGATGTGTCGATTTTGAAGCCACAGTGACGATCTGCTGATAGTGGTGGTTTAAATCTGTACAACGGCAAACACGTGTACGGTCACTGCCGACGTAGTGGAGAGAGTCACTTAGGTTCGAGGAAGTGGTATATCTGGCGAATTCGTTCGCTCTGCGAACGTCAATTTTTCCAGTCTTCTTATGGCGCACTAGAATGCAGTTAGGCTTTGGTGACGGCATGTCTTCGATGGTGTGATATCGATTGTGTAGTATTTGTGAGCGCCGAATAGAGGTTTGCAAGGCAATTTACCGGAAGCTTTCCCGCTGTCGGCTTTCAATTACTAGGAATTCCTATTTGAAAAAAAAAACTGGAACAAAATCGTGGATATGGTTGGGGGATAGGGGATATAGGTTGAATAAAAGCTTTGTAGGACTACAGGGCAGACTGTGCATATTGAACACAGGTTTCATGGTCCTTTGACACAATGCATATTAACATGAACAAAGGCCTACACGCATGCACTGAAACAGCAAGTATATCCCTGTATCCTATTAACAGCTGTATATGAGTACAAAGACTTTTGACAATTACGAATGGTAACTAGTTCCCCGGATGCGGTCGTCTACGAAGTGCTAACCGGGTGTAATGGCATTGCAAGCGATCCTCACGGGACTATGCTCCTACATAACTCACCTATCTCTCGTCTTGTAAAGCGGTTGCGTAAGTTTTCGCGTAACGCCCGCCGATATAGTAATATTGGAGGGGAGTGCATACTTTACGAAGTGCTACGGCTGTCGGTGGTTAACACGTAGCTGGGCTTTGCCTTGCTGTCCACAGACAGTCAACCGATTTTCTAAGTTATTCCGACTTCTTTGTTCGTCGCTGGTTTGCCTTATCACTTACCCCGTCGAACAGTCCTCGTCGACTCGGGCATGAAATTTACCGTTTACCATTATTCCTTCGTCAGTACTGGGGCGATTATTAATTTTTAATCCTTTCTTGGCTATGAGTTTATACGAAATCCAGTATTACGACTTGCCACTGACGGGGGAGACTGTATCAAGTAACGTGGCTTCTATACCCGTACTTTTTTTGTCTAACTCTTTCTCTATCTGACCTTACTTATCCGCCAAAACCAATATTGCGTTTGTATATCACGTCTGCTTAGATACCTCACAGTAGGCCATTAGTCCTTCTAGTAAATAAAGTAGTTTCTAGCTAGAGAAGGGGACTCTGGTACAAGATCTCGTCAAGTCAGTCAAAACTTTCGCGGGCCTTGGTCCTGGTTCAGATGCGAAGCAGTTTGTTCATCTGCCAAGAGACGCTGAAGGGCCAGAATCAGGATCGAGCGTTACAGAATCAATACCAGCGTGGTAATACATTACCCAAAAAAGAGCCGGCATGGGTATCAAGTCCTACCTTCGAACGCCTAGGAGAAATGGCCAACCGTCCAACTTGCCGCTGATGCCTATCCTGCATTAGTGGACATCATGACTTCACTATTTATTCTTGTCTTACCACCTAACTACTATCAGTCCATCAACCATGCACGACGTTTTTCTTCCTTCTTGTCGCGACGCTTGTTTTTGAAGGCCTTCAGCTCTTGCTTGCTAAGCTGTTTGCCACGACGCTCCGCTTTCAGACTGCGTCC
>Ga0182214_1000063_pt1 | contig 12830 bp, 17 predicted proteins | sample G5R1MG_23_FD_128380 | JGI IMG/M metagenome (GOLD analysis project Ga0182214, IMG submission 128380) | Switchgrass phyllosphere microbial communities from Michigan, USA - G5R1_NF_03OCT2016_LD1 MG | ecosystem: Host-associated > Plants > Phyllosphere > Phylloplane/Leaf | place: USA: Michigan...
AAAGCTAACTAAGCCTAAGGATATACCTCTATATTAGGTAATAGCTACTAAATACTATAGCTGCAGGCCTAAAGATATAGAAATAGTGTAAGGTATAAAATAAGTATATTAAAGGATTGAGCCTCTACGGATAGTTATAGTGGACTATTTATAGTAAGACCGGGCAAACAGGTCTAGACCTAATCCGGAGTGAAGCAGGCTCCATCGGAATGCAAGGCAGTCGCGATATAGCATACCGATTTTTGTTCAACCAGTACGACCTTTTACGTACCTGAGATACGTAGATGTTGCCGTTACCAACGGCTAGTGGAGACCTTTCAGCGCTCGGACTCAATGGACTCAATTATCTTCGACACTCTTCCTGTAGATGCGAAGACTAATTCTAGCGGATCAAACATAGCAGTATGAAACGGCAATGGGCTCAAATTTGTCCTTTTACCTCTGTCCTAGAGTCATATCATGGAGTCATAAACCCGACCTTGTGCTTAGTGGCGTATCGGGCCATTGTTCACGACTACTAGAGAATCATGAGTTTATATATATGGGTACAACATACCGTCATTGACCGTAGCTAGATCTGCCATCAAACGGGGGGATCTATAGAGTCTGCTCGGTTTCTGAATCGGTGCTAACGTCCCTGCTGAATAGAGTTTCAAGCGTGACTATTATACCAAGTGAACCAGTATTCTTGACAGGGAGCAGCGCACCCTGTAACGTAGGTAGTACCTGGGTATCTGAACTATACTACCTATGTATGGCAGCTGTCAGGCTGTGTGCCGACATGGCCCAGAGTGGCCGGCCTGAGACCTTGAGAGGCATAAGATACTATTCAATCCAGAATCCTTTAACTTGGTAGAAGATCTTTGGATTGAATAGTCAGTTGATAGAAGCATACGATACGGTATTCTATATGGTGCAAATCGGTCGTAACCCCCTTTCAAGTCTTTTTACCTGCATCTACCGTTTCTTAATTACCGTTCTTACTGTATGATTAATGGGTTTTCTGTAGTGTGTATGCGTATCCCAGCCGCAGCAGCCTCGTACGCTGTGATTGGCTGTCTCTCCGATCCACGTCAAACGTCAGACACACCAGCGCGCCCCTGCGCTGAATGAGATGGCCCGCATGATAGGAACTAGACAAGTTTCTCAGGAACAGGTCAAGGTCGGGTGGGGATGGCATGTTTGCCTGGGGTAATGTTTTGTCAACCGTTGTTCCAGCTTGCTTACCATGTACGACGCCCATTCCAGGTCGATCTAGGTACTTGTTTCTTTCACCATTGCAGTGCTTCGAAGACCATCGCTTCCTGTATCCTTCTCGCTCATCCTTCTCGCCATAAACACTCCTTGGAAGCGCCATCACGAGCTGTCTTTCACTTTGGCTCAGGTCAGCCATACGTGCCGCCAGCTTCAGCTCCATTCCAATCTCCCCACCTTGTACAACGGATCACCAAACACGACAACCGATCGCGAGCGTCTTGTTTTCCGACAACAAATATTTTCATGCTTTAATTTCCGAGTTCGTACATTCTCCATCATATCAGACCTTTTCTCGATTGATTAAGGACCTGCGTGACACCGAGCACTCTCGAACCTCGCTACCTACAAACTTCTGAAACGAACGCAGCGTTTGGGCTCCACTCTTCACACTCCACGATCAAACGGTTCGACTATTGTGATTGCATCCTTCTCCTACGCTGCGATCAAGCCCTTTTTTTTTGTTCTTCGACTCAAACAACAATTACCATACCTCTGCTCACCTCTCCTCCTCCATCTTCATTACCGTACACAGCGATCCAGCGCGAGCCACCATGGCAACCCGCGACCCCAACTTCTGGAAGCGTTTCAGTATCGCCGTCCACCAAGATGATCTCTTGAAATCGGAAATGAGCCAGCACAGCCCGGAGCACCGCGATCTCAAGCATTCGTACGTTTCCTCTCTCTTCTTGTCTTCTGCGCAACCCACCATGACCGCCTCCTCGATGCCTTCATCCACGCCTGGTTTCCCCCCACCAGCCATCCTACCGCGCGAGCGGGCAAGCCCCGATCCGTCCACCAGCGCCAGGCACAACGCGTACCCCAAGCCCAAACGCACACGCAGCAAACTGCACAAAACACCAAGCACGCGACCCCTCCTGCGCCCTACACTACACTCCCCGGAGCCTCCTTCGCCCATTGCACTCGCCAGCCCACGAGCAGAGGCACACGCAGCCCACGGCCCCGCCCCATCCCCAGCGAAACTCTTCCACCACAACCTTTCCACCCTTTCCCTCGGCCTCTACAGCGGATTCCACAACAAGCCCAAATTCTGGACGACCATCACAGCTGACGCGCCCCGCAGAGACAGCTGGCTCGTTTCGCAGAGGCGAAAGGCACGGCAGCGCACATGGATGTGCTGGCTGTTTTGGACCGGCATCCTGACCCTGGTCGCGGCGGTTGTGGTTACAATTCTGGTGCTGAAGGCAAGGCGGATTTTATAACAGGCATTTGATGGTTGGATTCTCGGCAGGGAGGCGTTTGGGGCATAATGATGGTCCTTTATTTTTATTCGAAGATATGGCGCTTGGGGAATAGGAGACGGAAAATATGGGGGTGTTTGAGAAGTCCTGGTGGCACCACACACCCTGTTTCTTTTCTCTACGCCGTGGAAGAGCGTCCTTGCGATGATGCCATGCAAGAATGGGACTTGTTTTCGAGAGTTGAGAGGATGGACACTTGTGATGACATCGGGTCCACAACATGGTTTCCACACACACAGCTGGCATAATCTGTAGGGGGAGGCAAATGACTTGGTCAAGGCGATGCATTGATAGTACCTACAGCCCGTCAGCGACTGAGTGCTATTTATGACTAAAAAAACATGCTACCCAATGCGCCAAATACTATGTATACAGAGCTTGTACCCGCGAGGTACGACGGCACAATTTTCAACAACGCCCGAACGCCTGTCTGGTACAACAGCACGCGCTTCCTTGCCCCCAATTTGCTGCTGTCCCGGTCTAGCAACACCACGGCTCCAATTCGCCAAACGGGACGGCTACATCCTCTTGACCGGTGGTGTAGGACTCTTGCTCATACTCCTCGGATCCCTGCCTCTCTCCTTGAGCCACTTGCGCGTGCACATGTCCAGCTCGCGATCCAGCTCTGGCGACGGTTCCTTGCGATGGATGAAGTTGCAGAAGCCGCCGCGCACGCAGCCCTCGCCACTATTGAGGCGGCAACAGGCTTCGCGGAAATCGGTGACGGGGGACAGTTCGCAGTAGATGGGGCGACCGGCGTACCAGCGACTGTTGAGCGCGTCGCAGGCTTTTTGGCTGTCTTCCTCGTACTTGAAGCGCACGTAGACGTTGCCGATGAGATCTGGGAGGCCGTTGTATTAGTCTTCGGATCTGCAGGAATGGACGGCACCAGGGACGGCACCAGGGGACGGCAGACGTACGGTCGTTATTGTTGTCGCATACGACCAGCTCCTCGACCAGCCCAAACTGGCACAGCTCGCACCAAATGTCCTCGTAGAAGGCGTCAAAGTGCATCTGCATCTGCTGCGGGTTCATCTTGTTCTTGGGGTCGTAGGCCGGGTTCTGGTATAGGTTCGGCAGCAGAATCGTCTGGCTGTACGACGGCTTGACGTGTTTGCGCGAGCAGCGGTCGCCGTGGCGGCAGGCGCCGATCTTGTAGTAGAAGGAGCAGTTGACCTTATCCTGCTCCGTGCCGAAGATGGAGGCGAGGTAGTTGGCCATGGTGACGGGTTTTTTTTTGCGGCTGTAGGGTGGCTTGGAGGGCAGAGGGAGTGGGCGGATGGGGGTCGTCGTGGTCGGTCGTGTTGCGCGCGCGGCCGGAAAAGTCGCGGGCGAGGCTTAGCGCGGTGTCACTTGCTTACTACGTCTACAGCCAACGCCCGCGAACTGCTCTCTTCGGTCCATTGCTCGACACGGGACCAGCACAATGCCTTTCATTCTCAGATCTATTCCTGGAACAGATGGCGGCGATCGACATCTCGCTGCGGCATCCAAGGCCTCATGGTCATCCCATGTTCTGCCCGCGCCTTGCATCCTCCAGCTTCACCACGCAGCCCTGCGCACCACCGGAGCCCCCTGATTCTACATGCACCTCACGGCTCTCCAACGCCGGATCTGCGTGCCCCTCTGTGGTCCTCCACTCTCGCACCATCAGGATGTTGCCAGGAGAGACGCTGGTGCCCCTCGTCGCAGCCGGCAAGCGTCCCTCCTTCGCCGCGTACGACGCCCCACTGGCCTCTGGCACCACATGCAGAACATCCAGACTGCCTTTCGCCCCATCTGTTTCCTGTTCGCCGCAATGGTCCACTGTCACAATGGCTTCGTCGCTGCCCCATGCTGTATCATTTGGGATACTCAGCGGGTGCTGCACGCGATGCTTCCTAAACCCAGACCCCACGTGCGAGCGCTCGGCCGTCCGCTTGCTACTCCCATTCTTGCTGACAATGCCGAGCGGCCAACTGCCCTTGCTGTCTTTGCGCTGCGTCGACACAATTCCGAAGGCGGCATAGGACCAGCGTTTGAGCAGCGGGAACACCATGGGCGCATTACTGACCAGGACAGCCAGGAAGGATTCGCGGACGGACCATTGGCCAGACTTCGACGGCTCGGTAGGACCGACCTAGTAGGTCATGTCAGCATCGTGGACAGCCAAAGTCGTCCGTGGACTGAGCTATACTTACGGTAACGAGGGTGACACAGCGCAGGATACCGAAAATAATGACGACCCAGCCACCACTGAAGAGAATGATCAAGGACATCTTCCGCTTGATGCCAAGCCGAGCTTTATAGATAATCTGTCGTGGGCAGTCAGTCGAGCCAATGACATGGTAAACGCGGCCTGTTCCTACCGGCAGGGGAATGGTCATGAGGTAGAGGTCTGTGACTATGTTGAGCACAGTGATGAAGGTGACGTTCAACTTGGAGGCCCCCGGGTAGCAATGATCTACATGCACCTGTCAGTTCATTTCGTCGTACCTCGCTCCGACTCAACTCACTGCCTGGGTCAGGATCGATTTGCCACTGACGACGCAAAGGCCAGCACTTGAAGACTATCATGCACACTGCTGCGACGTATGTCGAGCCATTGAGTATCCAGGCAACTTTGATGCGTACATCCATCCTCTGGAGCCCATTTCTAAGGCAGTGTCAGTATCAAACGCAGCCAAGTCGTGCAGCAGCAGCACCACCACCACCACCACCACCACCACCACCAGTACGAACTCAAGTTGACATACGTCATGCGAGAATAGTAAATCGTCCAGCAAGCCTTCAAAGACCACATAAGCGCAGTATATGCAAACCAGCCGAAGATATGCGTCTTGGATCCGTTGACCGCAAAGGCCCAGCCTTCAGACTTTGGGTCAAGTGCCGCACGTTGCTCAGGAGTGAAGTTATTGTTGGCCATGCCTGCAAAGAATGCAACGATGATATGCGCAGCGGCTACCTCGAGGGCGTAGAGGATCTATATCGGTCATTCAGCATGCATACGTCTCGGAAGTGTCAGTTTGGAGGAACTGAGAGGTATGCTCACACCGGCCAAGACGACCAGATAGTCGTCCCATGTCATTCCCGTGAGCCCGATCTGCGTATATCGAAAATACAACCGCAGGAAGATAGAGATCAGGCCGAGGCCGAGCTCTGTCCATGCCTCGATGAGGAAATTACCAGCCATGGTGAACACAAAAAGGACGTGGGGAACGACAGGTGGCGGCTGTGGCTTTTTGGTCAAAGCAAAGGAGTAGCAGCAGTTTCTGAGGTCAAAATTTGAGGAGTGGTCAAGGCCCTGAAGCGATACGACATGTTTAGGCTGTGTTCCCAGTTTATAACGACCGACGGCCTTCCCTTTTTGGCTGACCTGAAATGACCCCCCAAAGCGTACCGTGATTCAAGGCTTTCCGTGTCTCGGAATGGTACATGGTCATGACGACCTCGGTATTTCATTGATGTCTGAAAAGGAGTAATATGCAAACAAGAAGAAATAATTGTGTGGGTTGCCATCCATGGGCTCGTCCGCATCTTCAAACGCTTCCCGGGAAAAGCCTCGGACACGACTACGCATGATATCTGTCAGGTCAGCTTTCATGTAAAACTCCATCGTTTGTCAGTTGGGAAAAGGGACGTTTCCGATACAGTGAGAAGGCGAGACATATTATTCTCTACTTGCACGTCAATCATCCATTTCAAGCCTCGATTGAAAGGATACACGACGGCACTCCGACGTGACTACGCTGCATCCTTCATAAACCAAGTCTCCGAGGGTATACAATAGACACAGACAATCTGTTGTTCATCTTCCCGGCGGGTTCAGAAGGACAGCAGATCGTCGGCATCCCGTCCGAAAGTGTAGCAAGCTCGAGTTCAACATCTACCTACCGATGAGACCCTGTTTCTGTAAGACACCGGCCATTACCAGGACTGCCGTTCCCAGAATTCTGTCTAGAGTAACGCATGTGGAGACGCTGTGTGGGACGGTGCAGCACCTAGTCCCGTCTCGGCATGCCTGTCTGCATGTGCAGCTGTCAAGTTTCACCCGCCACGAGTCGGACAGAAGCATATCGTTCCTATTTCCAAGTTCTGCCCGTTTGGCGCTGCCGCAACCATCATGGCAAACGCCATTTGCTCAAAGAGGGCATGCTTGCGCCTCGCCATCGATAGTCTAGAGAAGCCTTCGACCCTCCCCCCTGATTCAGACGTCGCAGCAACCTCCACCTCGCCACGGAAAATCTGCTGGTCGCATTCTTGGCACAGGGAACAATTGCAGATTGCAGCACATGCAGCTAGGCTTGCGCTGACGTCCGTTGTTAGACCGGATGCTATATGCGAAGCTGCTGGACTGGGTCGAAGCCAATGAGGGGAAGCCCGTGTTTGTGATGGACCAGTTGACTACGCAAAAGATGGTGGCACTGCGCCATTTCGCGAACTACTGGGCGATACGTCTGTTGAATAGTCTGGGTGCTGTTTTCATTCGTACAATGCTGGGAAGATGGATATATTGCGCGGACCGCCTGCTGTCCTGCCAAATTCTGAAAAGCGTACACGCATCCCACCATGGCCATACCCCTCTTTATTCTCCTCATCATCTTGGTGATTTTTGGGTGCTATCGCCTTGGAAGAATTGGCATCAGGCCTGCCAACTACCCTCCTGGACCCCCGACGCTGCCTCTTATTGGAAATCTTCACTTGATACCCGCGGAGAAAGCGCATCTCCAGTACCAGAAATGGGCCCAAGAGTATGGTCCCGTGTACTCTCTCATCCTGGGGACGAAGGTGATGATTGTGCTCAATACAGACCGGGCCGTCAAGGACCTACTCGACAAACGGAGTGGTATCTATTCGTCGCGCCCGGAGATGCATGTTGGCCAGCTTGTGAGCGGCGGGTTACGTATGGTGCTTATGGTGAGTAACCGAATCTCAGCGTCCATATGCTACCACACACGACATGGTGTTCGTTATAGTAGTTGATTCGATTCGCAGGAATATGGTCCCACATGGCGAATGATACGCAAGATTGTTCACACCAGCCTCAATATTGTGGCAGCAAAGAGCTACACCCCGTACCAAGATCTCGAGAACAAAGCCATGCTCGCTGATCTTTTGGAAACCCCCAATATGTTTATCGACCACATTCGACGGTACAGCAACTCACTGACTACGCAGTTGGTCTTTGGATTCCGCACAACGAGTATCCATGATCCGAAATTCAAGCAGCTCTTCTCAGGATTCCAGCAGTTTGCAGAGGTAACGGCAAAGCAGATGGCAGCAACTCTTGACCTCTTCCCTGTGCTTCGCTCACTACCAGACTTCCTGCTCCCCTTGCGCAGATACGCAAAGAAACTTCACAAAGCCGAGAGCGAGTTGTATGTTGGGCACTGGCTGCGTGTCAAGCAATCCATCAAGAATGGCACGGCTCGACCATGCTTTTGCGTGGATCTCTTCCGAGCCCAGGACGAGTACAAATTCTCCGACCTGCTGGCCAGCTATATCAGTGGCACACTGCTGGAAGCGGGATCTGACACCACCGCTGCTACCCTCCTTGGCTGTAGGTCAACTCCGCCCCTTCTGAAGAGAGCCCAAACGCTGACCCATCCAAAGTCGTGCAAGCCATGATACTCTTCCCAGGTGTCGCCAAAGCCGCTCAGGAAGAACTGGACCGCGTGTGCGGCGACCGTTTCCCAAGCCTAGACGACGAACCCTCGCTACCGTACATCCGCGGATGCATCAAGGAGAGCCTGCGGTGGATGCCCACGGCGATACTGGGCATCCCCCATGCGGCCATCCAAGACGATACGTACATGGGCTATACCATCCCCAAGGGCGCCGCGGTCCTGTGCAACGTCTGGGCGATTCACAGGGACCCAAGCCGCTATGCTGACCCCCACCGCTTCGATCCCTCACGATACACGTCCGACCATCAGACGGCGGCCGAAGCTGCCACAAATCCCGATGTGTCCAAGCGAGATCAGTTCGTCTTCGGAGCCGGACGCCGCTTGTGCCAAGGCATGCATATCGCCGAGAGATCCCTGTTTTTTGCCGTGGCGCGCCTGCTGTGGGCCTTTGACATACGGCCGGCGCGCGGAGCGGATGGTAGCGACATGCTGCCAGATGCGGCTGATTTGACCGAGGGCTTGTTAGTCCAGCCGCGCCCGTTCCCGGCGAGAATCGTGCCGAGGGACGCGGCCAAGGCCGAACGAGTCCGGGCGGAGTGGCAGGATATGGAACGTTTGCTGGACCGCGATTTGCAGTGGAAGGCGCTCCCTGAAGGGCTGGCTCGCAGGGAGTACAAGCCAGCAGCCGAGAAAGTATAACATACTCACTTGTAGATTGTTGTGGTAGGTAGCAGTATACAAGGATCTGCGTCGTCGTCATGTAAAACGACTAGTTAATGCAGAAACGTGATACAAAGTTATACCTAGGTATTAGGCATTGAGCCCAGAGACACGCCGTAGGACAGCCCGTATTGGCTTTCTACGAGGGTTAGTATCCTTGATTTTCATTTCATATAGTCTATTTTGTGGTATATACCCACCTCACGTTTTATCTTTTCCGATATTTCTTGGGATACTGGATTCGAATTCTGGAGTACTACCTCCTTGGTAGGAAGGCTTTTGTATAATCCCAGGTATAATAGAGTCTCTATAAATCCTATTTCGTAAACAAAGCCAGGCCGTTGCTCCCTCTTCCAACTTCAACCGCAAAGCCTGCCTTGCGATAAAACTCGCGATTCTTTGGGCCGCATAGTACACTCGCGACAGCCTCTTCTTTCGCTGCCTGGAGAACACCCCATTCCGCTAGGAGTCTTCCAGCGCCGATGCCCTGAAAGTCTGGGTGCACTCCACAAATGTGGAGGTCCCAGCATTCACTGCGAGATTGAGTCCAGTACTGTTCCGATGCCGCTACCGCGTCTTCAAGCCATGATGACTGAGCCGGGTCAGCGGCGCGATTGGGAAATAGCGCAAGCGTTGCTCGGTGGTAGACATGCAGGATCGGCTCAATAAGATTTCCTAGAGGTAGGGACATGTCAGGACGGACCTGCTGTGCAGGAAGCATACGGATGACAACATACTCGGGTCGGCCCACACGAGTTCTCGTGTCAGTCCTCCAGTACCCAGCCTTCTCCAATCGGCCGCGCCAACGATTGCTTCCTTGGCGTTACCTTGCTCGTCTGGAATTTCCGCCGTAACGACAAGGAACTGGTGTCGCCAGTTCCAGAAGTGCTCTCTGATACCGCGAAGCAGGAACCAGTAAACATCATCTGGGTACTGCTTGCGCTTTGGGTGCATCACTTCGCCAATGACTTCATCGTCAAAAAAAGCGGCTGTCCAGACTCTTGCTATGGAAGTGAGATCTGTGCCGCGGGCTTGCCGCAGCCGGATCTGCGGCATGATGCTCTAGTGTAGATAGTAACAATTCTTGCTGGTCGCTGTGGAGAGTCCCGATCGTTTACAGAATGAACAAAGACAAAATGCTCGCTTTATTAGAAGGGAGGGGGGGGAGGGTTACTCGTAATCTGAAACGCAGGGCCACGTCAAGTTGTTCATGTTCAACTGCGCTAGGTGCAAGGTAGATCTGCAGGAAATGTTGATCCTGGAAATCATGTAACATGTAGGTACCTTGTAGGGCGCTTCGTTTTGGGTAGGTATCGTGTCTTGTATTTTTTGCCATGACACCGAGTTTTCAGTCACGAAGCTTACATATGTTTAGCCAGAGTTCTCAACTCGACATTCCATAACACTTGTCGATGTATCGGAAGTTCTGGTGCAATGTTCACATATGTGTTCAACTTATTATATACGTAGACTTCAACTACTCACGACGTTCCATGCCATCTTCTGGCTTCCGCCAGCTGTGCTGGGTCGCGAGTATGCATCTCCTATTGCCTGGGGAGAATCGCGATCCTTAGTCGCTCCCTGTAGTCCTTTCCTTGCGTGAGGCTCGGTCATATTGGGTTGAGAATTGTTTGGTCTGCTCGAGTTTATCCCGTTGAGCTCTATCGCTCCAGTGGCTGTTTCTGAAGTACCGTAGCCCGTTGGATCAGCTTCTCCCCATCTAGCCGAAAGGGATACGAGGAATGATTTTGACGTTGGTAATGTTGCAGAAATAACGGATGCAGCTAAAAGAATCTGCTGCCATATGATCGTCAGGGTGATAGACAACGGGGTTGGGTCGCTGGCTGTGTAGTCTCTCCATGCGGCCAGAAAGAAGACGGAACCGACGACAACACTATAGGTAATGATTAGATATTGAATAATGTAGCCTCTACCCTAAACGGACCTCATTCGAGGGGAAAATGCTAATATAGCATAGAACTTCTTGGTTCTGGGCATGCGTAGCTGCCGTACCATATATGTGAGCAGAACTAGTATTACTACCTCGCTTGCAATGTCCAAAGCGGTAATAATAGTCCATCGTATAACCTTGCAAGAAAGTTAATACAGCAATTCAAGCAGCGTACGGAGTAGTATACCACGTGCCTGAGCTTTACAGTGCCTTGCAAACATGCCGGACGAACATCCCACCGCGCTCAAAAGAATAGAGGTTATACTGCCAATGATTGCAAACACCGTAACAAAGTGGCAAACTCCGGAGAATTTGCTGCTGTCTCTTCCGAAGATTCTGTATAGCAGAGCGGATGTTGAAAACTTGGCAAGATAGGACCCAGTTAGGTATAGAATGCGCGTCGAAAATACCAACTAGTACTGTTCAGTATAAGTTCATTTCCCTGAAGTACTCCAACACACTCTGTCTAGGAGTAGAATTTTCCGCCCTTCTTGGGATTTTTTCCCAAGGCCGCAATACAGAGCGCTGCAGATTACCAAATACTGGCAACATGCAGCCGCCTCGAATCCGTAAGCTTTGTCTTAACAATAGCACTCTGCGACGTACCGAACTTGCCATAACAAGGTAATCGTCCCAATCAAGGATTCTTCTTTTGACATAGACCCGTACTATCAAGGCACTGATGACATACACTATGCCTAATAGCGCAGCGATCCAAAGCGGTCCGGTATGATCTTCCGGGCTGTTATAGGCAAAACGATTCCCTACAGATGTATCCCATAGGACATGACTCGTCATGGTCGCTAAAGGGATGGATCGCAGTCGACTTGACAAAAAGAGCGCAAATCTGAAGAGATATTCATTCTACTAATATATACGTAAGACGCCGTTACCAAAGCATGCAAAGCCACGACACCATCTGGGATGGAGCTTATGTTTGTACAGGGGGGGGAGGGGAGGGGGGGTTAGTGTTGGAATGGTTCTGCCACTTCATGCACCGCTTAGTACCGATTTTACGGGATGGGAATTATCCTAGCAATGTCCAAGTATAAAGCCTATTGCAATAGGCACTTAACCTAGGCACTCGGGCCGCGGAAAGTCTGGTAATCCTGCCGAAATTATATAAGACAAAGAAAGGTCGTAAGATAAATACCTATATACATACCTAGTATGTGCTCAATGTACTAATCATCCAATGCGCGAAATATTTTTCGCCTTGAAATTTCACTTTTTTGCCCGAGAATGACCCGAAATTAATATAATGTGCGTTATACCCCCCCTCCTCCTCCCCCCTCATCCCCGGAAGAAATGATGCTCGTCGAAAGCGAGATCCTAGTAGGGCAGCAAGTCACCTCGATTCCAGCAATTTTCCAACGCGTCCTGAGGACATGATCTTTTATTTCCCTCGGATCAAGTAGCTCTTTTCTGGACATCTACGATTATACCAAGTTGATAAAGACTGTTTATTTATAGGAGGTGGTAGAAGGTAGGTGCCCTATTTTGTTCTTGTGTGCGGGGCTGTAATTTCCCATGCAGTAGTCTGGTTGCGGGTATATCGACGTACCAATCAGTCTCTCTTCGGAAAATCTAACGGACAAACGCCGTTACAAATAGGAGGTGGGTCTCGAGGGTCTTCTAGGATCTGAGTAGCGGTGCCCCGAAAAGGGCCTGTCAAATAACAAGCCCGAAAAGGGCCTACCAAATAACAAAGCTGTTCTGCCTACTATGAGGTACGTATGTACTTATAAACCAAGAAGAGTACGACGTGAACGACCTTGTCTTGACTTTCGGCCGGGATACCGCCATTTGTTGGGAAGAAACTTATAATGCAAGTTGCGTTTCTCGGGCGTCCTTGGTAGCACAGTCACTACATACCCATTCGTTTGGCTCTCTCGCATCGTGCAAGATTCACCCCTTGATGATATGGCGGGCAAAATGCCTCACTCGACGACAGCGCAAGCACATGGCGACCACGGTGCGCATTGCGACGATGAGTCCAGATTCGATGGTGACGAAGCCCTCGACCGCAAGGGCGCC
>Ga0182214_1000064_pt1 | contig 12780 bp, 25 predicted proteins | sample G5R1MG_23_FD_128380 | JGI IMG/M metagenome (GOLD analysis project Ga0182214, IMG submission 128380) | Switchgrass phyllosphere microbial communities from Michigan, USA - G5R1_NF_03OCT2016_LD1 MG | ecosystem: Host-associated > Plants > Phyllosphere > Phylloplane/Leaf | place: USA: Michigan...
CGTACAGAAACGCGTCGTCATCTTCAGTGTTGGGCAATGCCACAATCTCCCGCAGCGCCGCCTCGTACGCCGCCAGCCGTTGGAGTTTGGCAGCCTTGCGCTTGCGGTAGGCGCGGGCGTGGTCTGCTTGGGTTTTCATGCTGCAGCCATCGCGTTGTCATAGACGACACGAGCCGCCTCGACGGCATCCTCAGCATCCTGCCAACGCTGCCACATCGCAACGTTGCTGCTCATCGAAACCCAGTCGGCCTTGGCATTGGCTTCAACGATCTTTGCTGCGTTCATTGCCTTAGCTGCGTACCGTACGTTGCTCATCTGTTGGGCGTTCATGACTGCGTCTCCTTGTTGATCCACTTATGACGCCATATCGCCATACCGTCAACCCCCACCAAAAACTTTTTTCTCACCCCACAACCACGGCAGGGGGAGGGGTTATATCCAAGTCTCTATATAGCTCGCCCGCAACCGCCACCATCCATCGCAACGCAGCCGCTGCATCGACCGCCGTGGCGCAATCATCGCCTGATGCCCTAGGGGTAGCCATATGCCGTCACGGCAGTCGCGGGTGGGGGAGCGGCGGGTGATCATTGTTCCTGAATGGCCCTGCGTATCTCGGTCAGCACTCCGTCGATCGCCATCAGGCGGTCATCCAGCTCGCTCAATCGGTAGGATACCAGCAGCGCGGCCAGTGCAATCGGGTCTCCTGCTTCAGCTTTTTGGCTTAGCATACGGGCAACTTCGGTGGTCTTCATCGTCCTCATTCCTCTCATTGCTGGAAACCCGTCGTTACCCCTCATTTTCATCCTCATTCCCCCGCCCCCTCTTTAGAGGGGCGGGGAATGAGGAAATGAGGAATGACGGATTTCCGTGGGTTTCAAAATCATTATCTCATTCAATCTCATTCGATGTATAGATTATGAGGTAATGCTCAAAACACGATTTGCGGCTTCTCGATTGACCTGCAAACCCTTCGCTGCGCGCCCCTGGATAGGGTCACGAAACTCGCACTCCGACACGACGCCAGCTTCCATTAAATGCGCCAGCAGCTTGCGGGATTCGGCTTCTTCGGTGCCCATCATGTCGGCAATCAGATAGCCAATCCAACGCTTGGAATTGTTGGCCTTGGACTTGCCGAACGGCATGTCGGTGGCAGTACCATCTTCCTCGACAAAACCATCTTCCATTGCCGATAGAAGCCGCAAAACTGCATCCGGCGAATAGGCCGCGATGCCGTCCGGATACCATGGCTTTAGCGCCCCGACCTCATCGCCGCCCTCACTGTCTTCGCGCGGGCCGTTCTGAAGCACCACGGAAATCTTCTCGAACCACGTGCGCCCACCGATCAGCGAATTATTCGACTTGGCATCGTCGTACCGCACATAGCGGAAACGATTTTCCTCTTTAACGCTGAGGTCGCTGGCTTCGGTCTTTGACATCACGAACAGCGTTGCCGCCAGTCGCGCCGAGTTGACGATGGCGCCACCCCCACGAATCACGTCTGCGCTGCCCGCCTTATCATCCGACCCCTTGGTGGTATGATGCACCAGATAGACCGCGGCACCTGTCGGCCGGGCGATCTTGTCCCGCCAAATCTTCATGGCCCATTTGGTGTCGCCGTTGCTATTTTCGTCGCCGTCGAACGTCTCCGCGAACGGGTCCACGATCACCACGTCAATCTTGTGGTGCTTGATGACATCCACGAGCTGATCCACAAGCGGCGTGGCAACCAGCATCTTCTTCTTTTCGTCGGGCTGCGACATCAGGATATTTTCCGGCGCATCCGCCAGCATAATCATGCCACGCTCCGCGTCGAACTCCATGACCGATCGCGCGGCAACCATGCGCCGCCGCTGTTCATGGATGTCATCCTCTGCGTTGATGACTAGCACACGACACTTGCGCTTGGGCTGCCATTTTCCCCACGGCTTACCTGCCGCCAGCATCAAGGCCATTTGAAGCGTAAATACCGACTTCCCGGTGCCTCCAGGTGCGGCAAGGATGTGCGTGGATCCCGCCAGCAACGCGCCGGGAATGATCCACGGACGCAACGGTATGTCCGCTTCCTTGAAGTCCATGGCATCCACGAACGAGATAGCGCATGGCGGCGCCGCTGCCGGCGGCTCGGGGCGATTGGCGAAGTCGATCAAGCCTTGCCGGAACGTTGCAGCGACAGCCTCCACACCTTGCTCGATCATCTGGCCGTTGAAGTCGTCGTCCCCACTGGCAAGCTGCGGCGGAGCAATGACCGGCACCCCCAATTCCGCGCCAAGCTGCTCCATGGCAGACAGGCCCTTGCGATCCGCGGCAATGACCACGCCCACACCGGCAGCGATCATCTCCCGCGCGATATTCTCGACCTGACCCGCACTGAAGGCGATGCACACCTTGTCGGGCACGGCCTCATAGATAGATGCGCCTGTGGCGAATCCTTCGCAGATAGTAACGCGGCCAAAGCCGATGCCGATGTAGAAGCGCGCCCCGACTGTAGGGGCATCTTTCTGGAACCGCTTGGTTCCATCCGGTGCGATCGACTGGACGTTGATGATGTCTCCATTTGCGTCCCACATCGGCACAAGGAGATTATCACCCTCCATGCGCGCACCGCAAGGCGCGACATGCTTGCGCTCCAGATAGCCTTGCGTGCCTTCAACGTCGCGCGCCCGATCCCAACGACGGTTCGCCTGCTCGATAGCGGCTTTGCGCAACTGCTGGGCAATGGCTTCCTGCGCCGCCAGCCATTCCTTGCGCTTCTGCCGGTCGGTATCGGATAGCTCGATAGACTGACCGCCGGTCAATCGGCCCACGGCCTCGGCAATGGTAATGTGCTCGATCTTGGAAACGAAATCGATCACATCGCCATGCGCGCCGCAGCCGAAGCAATGCCAATGCTCGTCCGATTCCTTGAACTTCAGACTAGGGCTGTTCTCGTTGTGGAACGGGCATAGGCCCTCATACCAACCGCTGTGCTTGCGCAATTTAATCGCGCGGCCGATTACCTCATCAAGCGGGTAATTCTGCTTGATGGCGTCGAAGTCGTGGCCTTTCATGCCGCCGACCCCTGAAGGTAGTCAGATAGCGCCTTTACGGTCGCATATGTCGGCTCGTTGCCCCGCTTGATGAGGTTGTAAATCTTCATATAAGGCACGCCGCTACGCCGGCTTACCTCCATCAAATTTCGGTCCTCCAGCTTGTCCTTGATGTCGGTGGGCGTCAGCATGTTTTTCCCTCGTGCTAAAATTGTTGCTTGACTACTAACGCGAGCCGCGTTCATAAGCAACCCCGCAAGAGAGAAAGGAAACCAAATGAGCGTCCTTGCCACTGGCCGGGTATCGACCCGGCGCCCCCTGATCGCCACGCTGGTAGGCGGTCCCAATACCGGAAAATCATCCCTCGCCTGTACCTTCCGCAAGCCGTATCTGCTGCGGACCGAGGGCGAGAACGTCCCCAGCGACATTCCCGACGCCCGCCTGCCCGCCGGTCCAGAAGAGCCTATGGCGGATGCCGCCGAGCTGTGGACGCAGCTCAAGGCTCTGCATGAAGACGAACACGACTTCGCGACGCTGATCGTGGACAGCACGTCCGGTCTGGACGAGATGTTCGCCAACCAGGTTATGAAGGACAGCGGCAAGAACACGCTTGCCACCGCACTTGGCGGCTACGGCGCCGGCTATGAGGCCGTTGCCGCAATGCACGGCCGGGTGCGCAAGATGGCAGAGATCCTGCGCCGTGACCGCGGCATGTCCACGATCTTCATTGCGCATTCGGACATCATCCGTCTGGAGCCGCCGGACAGCGAGGGGTACACCTCGCACAGCCTGCGCCTGCACAAGAAGTCGATCCGGCATTACGTCGATAGCGTCGATCTGGTCGGCTTCATCAAGCAGGAAACCATCCTCAAGGGCGAGGAAGGCCAGAAGAAGGCCATCACCACCAATAATCGCGTGCTGGTAGCGTATCTCACCCCCGCCAACGTCAGCAAGAACCGCATGGGCATCACCGAGGACCTGCCGTTCGAGTTTGGCGAGAACCCAATTTACCGCTGGATGAAGGAAAACACACCCAAGCTAAAGGCAACGGAGGAAGAAAATGCCGACGCTGCTTGAGAGAGTAACGGAATGGCTTGTTCATCAACAGAACAAGCATGGTCTGGGCGAAAGTTACGTAAGGGATTACGTAAACGATTGGTCTAATTACGAATTGCTTGAAGCAATTAGTGAAGCTTTGGCAGAGAAGGAAGCATAATCATGTCGTTTTGGGACCTGAGCGAAGGCGGCAGTGCCGTCAGCACCGAGAAGGAATACAACGCCGGTGGCGGCGACTTCGAGCCACTGCCTAAGGGCACGTCCGTGCTGGCCTTGGTGGCCGATGCGGCATGGAAGGCCGTCTATCAGCGCGACGAGAAGTTCGTGAACGTCAAGTGGCAAGTTGTGAAGCCGGAAGCCTATGCAGGCCGCATCCTTTTCCAAAAGCTGTTCGTGTCGGATGCTGACCCCAACACGCCGCCTGACAAGATGCCTGCCAAGCGCGACAAGCACAAGAAGATGCTGATGGCGATCGACGCCAACAGCAAGGGCCGCTTGGCGAAGCTGACCACCGCACCCACCGACGACGAGCTGGCGCTTGCGCTGACCAACTCGCAAGCCGTGCTGACGCTTGGCGTGTGGGACAAGGACGATGGTGCAGGCGGCAAGACGCCTGGGGGAAATTGGGTGCAGGCGGTGAAACCGAAGTCGGCACCTGTGACGGAGGTCGCGAGCAAGGCGAAGCCGAAGGCGGCGGCGTTTGCTGATGATCCTTTTGACGACGATGTTCCGTATTGACCCACCCCTGACCGGACGCCGCCCCGTAGCAAAGGGCGGCGCGAGGATGAGAGATGGAGGAAGAGATATGTTGACAGGTAAGACGCGTTATCGTCGCAATTGGCGCGGCAAGATGATCTTGCAGGTGGAAGAAAAGTTTCACCACATGGATGACCTTGGTGGGTCGGGGTATTACGACGAATACGACAGCCTTCGTTGGCGCGATGCCAAGTGGAATGAGGCGCCGCAAGCATGACCGCCCCACAACGCTCCCCCGAATGGTTCGCCGCCCGCAAAGGCCGCGTCACCGGAAGTTCCGTTGGCGGTATTCTTGGCATCTCGCCCTTCACCACGCGCGATGCAGTAATGCGCGCGATGGTGCGCGAGGCCTTGGGTGCGCCTAGCGAGTTTCCCGATCCTGCGCCGCCGCCGGTGGCTTGGGGAACCGCTATGGAATCACACGCCATTGCAGAATTCGAGATGGTCACCAGCGAGCTGGTAACGCCCGCGCCTTTCGTGCCGTTCGAGGATTGGCTTGGCGCTAGCCCGGACGGTTATGTCAGCGACGGCAAGCTTATCGAGGTAAAGTGTCCATACTTCTTGCGCAACGATCCGACGCCAGCATTTATCCAGCCTGTCGATCTGCCGCATTACATGGCGCAGATTCAGGTGCAGCTATTCGTCACGAACTATCCGGCTTGCTGGTTCTTCCAGTGGACCCTACATGGTTACAGCAACAAGCTGATCCACCGCGATGAGGAATGGCTTGCGTCAAACTTGCCGCGGCTGAAGCAGTTTTGGGCTGAGTTCAGCGATGAACTAGACAATCCAGATCACCTTCAGCCATTGCGCGTAACCATCGACACCCCCGCCGCCGCCCTCATGGTGGCCGAATACGACCAGCTATCTGAAGCCATCGACCTTGCGACCGAAAGGAAGAAGGATCTGCTGGCGGAGATGGTGGCACTCGCGGGTGAGCGGAATGCGGTGTTTGGTGGCCGCAAGCTGACGCTGACCACCCGCGCTGGCTCCATGTCATACGGCAAGGCGATCAAGGAGTTGTGCCCTGACGCAGATCTGTCGAAGTGGACGGGGAAGCCGTCGAGCTATTGGGGGCTTAAATGACACTCCGGCCCTACCAACAAGCAGCCTGCAACGCCGCCCTGGACTACATGCGCACCACCACCAGTCCGTGCCTGATCGACGCAGCGCCCGCGGCCGGTAAGAGCCACATGATCGCACACATCGCTGACCGGCTACACGCCATCAGCGGCGGCAAGCGTATCCTGTGCCTCGCGCCGAATGCCAAGCTGGTGCACCAGAACAAGGAAAAGATGGACCTGACCGGGCATAAGTCGTCCATTTTTTCTGCCAGTGCGGGCGCCAAATCTACGCGGCATAACATCGTCTTTGCCACCCCCGGCACCGTCAAGAACGCCATCAGCCGCTTCTCAGATGGCAGTTATTGCGCCGTAGTCGTGGATGAATGCCACGGCATGACGCCCACTATACGCGCCATCATCGACGCTATGCGGGTGGGAAACCCTAACCTACGCGTTCTAGGCCTGACCGGCACGCCCTATGTCCTAGGACGCGGCTACATCTTCCGTCAGCACCCTAGCGGCAAGGTCAACGGCGACGACCTGACGCGCGACCCGTACTTCACGCGCTGCGTGTATCAGGTATCCGCCCGCGAGATGCTGGATGCAGGCTACATCACGCCCATGGTCGTCGGCGCGATCAACACTGATGCTTACGATACCTCCGGGGTTGTCTTGCTGCCTAACGGCCATCTGGACGCCTCGACGGTAGAGCGCGCTTTCGTAGGCCACGGACGCCAGACCGCGCATGTGGTGGCGGATGTCGTGGCGCAGGCTCAACACAGGAAGGGTGGTGTGATGCTTTTTGCCGCCACTGTGGCGCACGCGCATGAGATCGCGGCCAGCCTGCCGCCGGGCAACTCCGTGCTGGTGACGGATGATATAGGCAAAGATGCAGAGAAGAAGGCGGTTGCTGATTACAAAGCGCATCGCATCCGTTATATCGTCTCGGTCGGGAAACTCACCACCGGTTTTGACGCCCCGTGGACCGAGATTATTGCCGTGTTGCGCTACACTGAGTCGCCCACGCTCCTAACCCAGATCCTTGGGCGAGCATGGCGGCTGTTTGAGGGCAAAACGGACGCACTGTGGCTGGACTATGCCGGCAACGTTGAGCGGCATTTCCCCGATGGCGACATCTACAAACCCACCATCAAGGCCGGCAAAGCCGCTGAAGGTGGCGAAGGTATTGAAGCGGAATGCCCGTCTTGTGGCTACGCCAACAATTTTACTGCCACGCCTGACGGGCAAGCTTACAAACTCGACAAGCACGGCTACTGCCTCGACGTGTGGGGTGCGCGGGTGGAAACTGAATATGGTCCTATGCCGGGACACTTCGGCCGGCGCTGCAACGGCTTGGTCAAGATGGGGCCAGAGTATGAACGCTGCGGCTATTACTGGACCTCGAAGGAGTGCGAAGCATGCGGCGAGAAAAACGACATTGCCGCGCGCTTCTGCCGGTCCTGCAAGGCAGAGATCATCAACCCGAACGATCGTCTGATCCTGCAATTCGAAGCGCTGAAGAAGGATCCGTATGCTCCGCAAACTGATGTCGTGCTTTCTGTGTCTAGGAAAGACTCTGTCTCTCAACGGGGCAACCCGGTGGTGCGTGCGGATTGGGTGACACCGTATCGGCGGTTCGCGACCTTCCACCAGCCCGAATCCACCTTTGCAAAAGCCCAAAGGGACTGGCAACGCTTTGACGAGGCGACACGCCACGGACAGCCCGAGACAATTAGCTACGTCAAGGAAATGAACGGGTTTTTCCGGGTGCTGGCGTTCAACGAGCCGGCCGATACCGTACAGGAGATGGCGGCATGATTGCAGCACTCTACGTCGAAACAGATGGCGCTTATTTCGGCATTCCCGGCATCGACCCATGGGACGAGAAGCGCGATGCTCGTCGCTACGAAGGGCCGCACCCGGTCATCAGCCACACGCCGTGCCCACGCTGGGGCAAGATGTGGTTCGGGCAGCCGCTGACAGTAAAACGTACCGGCGTCAGGAAGAAACTGGGGGACGACAACGGCTGCTTCGCTCACTCGCACCGTGTCGCGTCTAGGTTTGGCGGAGTGATTGAGCATCCTTGGGGCAGCCATGCTTGGCCGCATTTTGGCATCGCTGTACCACCACGTGAAGGTGGCTGGATCAGTTCTGGTCTGTTTGATGGCGGCTGGACCTGTTGCGTCGAACAAGGGCGATATGGTCACTATGCACGCAAACCTACGCTGCTCGTCGTCTACGGCGTACATCCGAGTGAACTCCCCGATCTCGACTGGGGTATTGGCGAACCACGGTTGGATCCTGCCGTAATTGAACGCATGGGACTTGCTCGGGCAAAGCGGCTTGGAGAAGTTGGAAGCAAAGGCGGCGGTACTGATTCCAGTCCGCGTATTCACACGCCTATAGCCTTTCGTGATTTATTAATTTCTATTGCAGAGAAGGTCGCATGAAGTTTCCCCCATGGCTGCCCGTCTACGGCGACCAGTCGTTTCGCGGCAAATGCTTCCTGGAGCATATCGAGCAAACCTCGATCATCAACCGTATCCGCCGCGAGCATCCCGACACCTGGGGGCGGCTGGTGCTGCACCCGCGGAACGAGGGCATGAAGCAGGGCGGGCAATTCTCAACCGTCGTCAAGCACAAGGCTGAGGGCATGGCGGTGGGGGCATCCGATGTGGTGATCCCAGCCTCACCCTCTTTCGTGTGTGAGATTAAACGCGCCGACCACACGCAGTCCCATTGGGAGGAAGGCCAACTGGAGTACCTTCAGGCTGCGCAGGATGCCGGGGCATTTGCATGCGTTGCGTTGGGGGCTGTGGGAGCTTGGGGAGCGTTTGAGACGTGGCTTAGTCAGGGCCTAGACGTTGGCTGAAATCCGCCCTGTAACCTGGTGGCTCCACCAATACCTGACGGGCATCCTACCCGCAGACAAGATCCCCTCAGCCGTCCTGAGCTGGTCGCGCTTCTTCATCTTCGAAGGCGCGCGTGAGATCGTGCTAATGGACGACAAGTACGAAAGAATAGCGGCGCTGGCAAAAATACCGGCGCCGCTTCGTGTGACGATAGAAGATGAGGTTAAGAGGCTTTGGCCTATGAGGCAGGATCTTTAGGAACCACCCGGAGCCTAAGCGATGTGTGGGGGTGTTAGGCCGGGAATGGCAATGCCATGATGCCGAACCTTTTTGCCGCGGCCCGCTGTATAGCGGCAAAACCAATTTCTCCGCGTGCCATGAGGGCCGTGCCACATGATGGTGACTTACCTTCGCTGCCGTCAGGGCGTAGGAAGCGGATTTTGCGTGTAAACAGAACGGCGTCAGACTGGGCGAATGCCTTCCAAAACCACGGCGCGCTCGTTCGGTCAGGCACCAAAGCAATTCCGTTGCCGTGTTCCATAAACCGATCGAGCCAAGGTTCGAGGCCGTTGCGCCCGCCAAACGGAAAATTGCCCCAGACAAAGCCCGCCCAAGGTTCGGCCAAGCCATCGCCTTGAAGGTTCATGGACGTAGGCACATGACCTTTGGCATGTCGGGCAGGACAAACATCCATGTCGAACCAGCACTCTAACGCCTCAAACACGGCAGGCGGCGTATACCATTCGTCAGATGCGCCAGGCGCTTCCCACGCGCTCATACCAGATCCTCGCTAGCATCTAACTCGGCAAGGATTTGGCCGAGGTGGTAGGCCGCTTCGCTACCAAGCGAGCGGCACGTTGAGTTTGGATAACCCCACGTTTTGTCAGGCGACTGAATCCAACCGGCATTACGGAGCCATTCTTCTTTTGCCCAAAGATCGAGCGAATGCTTTGTCATCACTTCAACCCCCGCATGATCTTGTCCAACACCAGATCCTCCGCCCCAGCCACAACCAGCAACGCCGTCATCAACCGCGGATCCTTCGTCTCACCGGCCACAGCCTTCAGGCACTCCCGCACCACGCGCGCATTCCTGACACGCTGTGATGCTAGATATGCCGATACGGCTTCGTCGGGGTAGTTGGTGGTTATCATAGCGGTGCCTCGGGGAGGGGCATCCAGTGGGTGCACCGAGATGATCTTCCCGACCATTCGTCAAGCACCCAATCTCCCCCTTTGGAGGTAATGTCGTATTTAACCCCAACGATTACGCCGTAACCTTTAGGCCCTCCATGAGCACAAAGACCAAGGAATGCGCCATCGATCGGCGCCGTCTCAATAGGTTGCCACTGCGCCATCACCAGCCTCCCCAATTCATCTTGCCGCGTCCACGCTCAGACAGCAGGCAGTTTTCCCATCGATCTTCGATCTGGATGTCCAGCTCTTCGACCGTGCGCCCCGGATAGGGAAATCCACCAACAGCAGGGCGCGCCGGACCAGCGGAAGGACCGAAGCTAAATTCGTAGCGCTTCACGCCGCCACCCCATGCCGCGCTTCCCACGCCGCCATAGGCACGGGCATGACCTGCCCGGCGCGGATCTGCGCCTCCAGCAAGCGCTCACAGCCCTCCAGCGAGGCGCCCGCCTGGACATCGACGCACAACATGGCTCCAGCGGCGCGCGTGGAGTGGCTGATGGGCTTGCGGATACCGGCGTAGATCAGTTGGCTGATACGCTTGTGCAGTGGATGCACGTTGATCGTATAGCCCATGTCCTTCAGTTCGAGCATGGCGGATTCCGCGCTTTGCTCCATGACGAGTTCGTCAATCAGATATTGCGGGGGATACATGTTACTTGTCCTCGTTGGGGTTGCGGCCGGGGTGGAAGCCATCGCTGTCTTCCCAGCCCTCGACGGTGTTTGCATACAGGAAGTACAGGCCAGCAATGAGTGCGAGGCCGGCGATGATGTAGACGATCATGGCATTCTCTCCTGTTTATGTTTTGGTTTAGGCTCCGGTAGCTTTGGCGATGGCGGCGCGGGCTATATCGCCTGCATGGTAACGAGTACCGCCCTCGCCATCGTGAACAGCAAGCAGGTTCTGCAACGCCTCCAAAAGCTCCGGGGCGGCGGACATAAGTTGAAGATTGGCTTCAAGCGAAGGAAGATCGAAACTAGTTACTGGCATATCACGGCTAAATTCAGCATCATGGTACATGACGTACGAGCGAAAAGATTCGATCTTTGGAAACCACGGTCCAGGTGTATGCGTCATACCTCATCCTCCCAAGGCACGCTGAGCAGGTACATGAACCCGATCAGCAGGCATCCGGCCATGAAGGCGAGGATGGTTAGCAGGGTGTCGATTAGGGTCATGCCATCAATTCCTTTTCCAGATCATGAAACCGCGGCTGACGCTTGCCCTTGGTGCGAGCCAATAGATCCAGGCTATGCCAGTAGATCTTAGGCACACCGTTCTTGCGCCAGTTCTGCCAGCCGCGTGGGCTTAGGTTGTAGTGGGTGCAGATCGCCGCTTTGCCGATCGCGTCTAGTGCCGAAGCGTGAGGGTGTTTGTCAGCCATGCGCATCATATGCGCCCATCAATCGGCGTGCGTCAACAAAAAAGTGCACATCATGCGTTGACAGGCCGCAATATATGCGCCTACAAAGGACCTCAACAAGGAGACACGCAATGCCCCACCTTCTCACCGCAGCCCAAACCGCCGAGCTGATCGCCGACCACAAGCGCAACATGGCAGCGCTGCGCGCGACCGGTGCGTTCGCCAAGTACGGCAGCGCACTGCGCGGCACCGGCGATGTGCAGCGGGGCGAAGCTGATGCGTTTCGTGCGGCGCCTGTGTGGGGTGCGGGGTTGTGATTGCTGCCGAGAACCCCTCGGTATTCCCGCAAATTATTGGCGAGAAAGTGTATGAGGAAGGCATGACCCTCCGTGACTGGTTCGCGGGTCAAGCTATAAACGCCACCATTGCGGCTGTGTTGGAAACCAACCCTCCCGGAAAGCCGCATGAAAATGTTGCTATGCTGGTCTATCAGCTTGCCGACGCCATGCTAGCCGCCCGCGGAGACACAGCATGACCCTCGACATCCCCACCAACGCCGACATCATGCGTTCCGTCCATGATGCACAGGCGCGGCTCGGGCTGAAGCCTGAGTACGCTTTCGCCCACCATTCGACCACATTCGACGTCGAGTACCGCGCAGCACGTCGCGCGCTCGATGCAATTCGACAGGAGCTAATCTGATGGAGCCACGTATCACAAAGCGCGCCAGCTTCGGCGTCAAGAAGACGGGCTATGATGCCCTCTACAAGCCCAACCTTTCGCAGTGGCAGAAGGAATCGATGAGCGATCTCTATCCCATGGAGCATCATGGTGATCGACTGCCCCATGAGGGTGGTCTGCTCCACGTAGGCATGATCGAATTTGCGGTTCTTACGGTCGTCGTTGCCGTGGCTGTCGTTATCGGGATCTCGCTGTGATGACCGCCGCAAGCAAACAGTCCGCTATGGGCTTCGACATGCTGCTTGGGAGGACCGGGCGATGAGCTTTTCGGAATTCATGCAGAACTATGGCGGCCCGGCCGCATGTCTGCTGGCTTTGGTTATCGTCTGCATCGGCGCGCTCGGCGGTGACGATACGGACGGGGATCTGCCGTTATGACCGCCGCAAGCAACGAGGTGGTGGCGGCCCTACAGGAGACCGCCGATGATCTGCGCAGGATCGGATGGCATAAGGACCGTGAAAACGTTCTGCGGGCTATCAATGCCCTGAATGGCGCCCACTCCGAACCCCGCCCGGTTGCGGAGCCGTGGCCGGGCTATACCGCGGACCAAGACAGGCGGCGTGTTGTCACGCTGGCCACGCTAGGGCTGATGCTGTCCGTGATGGCTGGCGGTGACGCAGCCGAGGTCGTCGGGTTTGACGCTTCGGATCTATACGCCGAAGTCCTGATGGCGCTGGCGATCGAGGATTCGGAGTTTCCCGACATTGCGCTTGGGGATGCTTGCGAC
>Ga0182214_1000068_pt1 | contig 12344 bp, 9 predicted proteins | sample G5R1MG_23_FD_128380 | JGI IMG/M metagenome (GOLD analysis project Ga0182214, IMG submission 128380) | Switchgrass phyllosphere microbial communities from Michigan, USA - G5R1_NF_03OCT2016_LD1 MG | ecosystem: Host-associated > Plants > Phyllosphere > Phylloplane/Leaf | place: USA: Michigan...
ACATAATCAACATATCTTTCCATGAGAGAATGAAAGATAATCGGTGTTTATGTTGCAAAGGTGATAGAAGTAATTTATAGATAAATCAAAGGCTTCCTATAGCGCGAGAGTCTATGCACCTCTGGTCTTCCGATAAGCATGCATCCCGTCTCCGTTTACTTCCAAGGATACGTACAGGCTGACCCCTGCAATATCGAGTGCAAGCTCCTGTGCGTCATCAGCCTGTAACTACGAGTTGTACCCCACTCTGCCCCTATAAAAGGGCCGTTAGCCTATTGGCCACTTTTGTCCGAATTCCTACAACCACAAACTTCCTTGATCTCAAGGCCATCATTGGCTTGGTGCTGACCAGAATCACGTGGCGTGATTCCCGCTGTGGTTCCCATTAGGCATATACTATTTAACCCAGCTCATAGTCGATCGATAAATCACTGCTGCCATTACAGAAATATTATAGTGGGGCTTTGCATTACTGGTGTATTTGAAAGAGCGATCGAGAACGAAATATGCGAAGATACCATCTCAAATAAACCTAGTATATGGGAAGACCCAGGCTCCAAGTCCGAAAAGAATTCCAAGCTGCTATTGTACCATGTACTTTACCCTGAGTCTGAATTACCGATTGCATTATACAACGGTAATGATCTGTTGTAGTGTCTAGAGTGATATCTCGAGGAAATGCATTCGCAACTTAGGTAAAGACCTTGGTACAAAATTGTTCAGGATAAGGATCAAATAAAGCTATCTTTCAAGGTGAAAGTAAACTGATTAAAAGTATGTCAAGGGCGTATATGTTACATGTGCTTGAACGTAGCGCCTAAAAATACAAACAACAAATGAAGCGTAATAAGAACGTAAAATTGCAGATCTAGCCAACGCCTGATCAGCACAAGAATAGAACAAAAGAAATCTTGATATGGTAGAAGGAGAGAATAGAATAGAACGCTGGAACACGTAGTGGACGGATGCTCAGCTAGAAGCTGAACAAGCCAGATCTCCGCTTTCCGAGTGGATATACGATAAGCGCAGCGAGAAACAGGCCGACAGTGATACCGATGGCAATTTGTACCACAGAAAATCCTACATCGAGTGCAATTGTATTGACGGTGCTGATGCCACCAACGGCTGAGGTGCTTATAGTGGTCGCATTGCCGGCACTGTCACGGACGATCTGATCAGCGGAAGTGATGCCTTGTACCAGCGAGCCCTGCACGCTGAGACCTGAAGGAACTTGCACAAAGATAGCCGGTAACATGGCTGCGGCAGCCAAGCCGTAACCGATCTTGCGGGTGTGTGGGACGAAACTGAAACCATTAGCAGAGAACTAACAACATCATCAGGGCATATTTACTCGCTGACCGAACTGGTCGGTGATACCGGTTGGCTGGTGGTGTGTGTTGGTTCGAAAGCGGAATGTTTGATTTTGTGCGTGTGAATGGATCCATGAGCATTTCTGCCGTAGATATGGCGCAGCCTCTTCAACTCCGGCCGGATTTTATGCTCCCAAACATCTAGACTCCAATTTTCTACGTGTCGACCAAAGCGAGCGTGTGCATTGGCAGCAATTCCGATCGCTAGAGCACCTAGTGTATTGCTGACTTGCGCATTGTTCCTAAAGTACCTCGACGAGTGGAAATTGACGATCCAGCCGATGAATGCAATCACGGTCATGGACGGTATTTGCTTGCACTTCGCTTGGTTGACAATCATAAGACAGATTGCAAACGCAGGTACGAAGAAGTAATGGAAGTTGGTAGACATCGGCTCGTGGCATGTTGTCATGGAGGTCGCATTCTTGTCCATCATTCCGTAGAGTACTGTGCCGATTGTGATACCAAAACCAAGGAACAGTGAGTAAATGATTGCGTAGACCATACGAACAGACCCGGCAACAATGTGTTTACTTTGTAACTCTAAAGAAGCGCAGAGTACCATAAAGCCAGGGAGAATTAGAGCGATGCTAGATTGCGCCATGGCGCTGAAGCAAAATAGTTCCTTTCCATCATGTCGGATTGACCCCAAGGCGCGGGCAGCAAAACTGGTAATGACCGAAGCGCCGATCTCGAATACGTTGCTAATGAGATCATTGCCGGGTGCGACAACGAGCTGTAACCAGCCGATGATACATCCAAGCAAGAAGCAAAATGGCAAGTCGATGAAGCGGGCTTGAAAGGCAAATGGACCCACAGTCGCAGATGCGAGACCGTAGCAGATGACCCTAAGCCCACATGAAAACTTGCCCTTGCGAGCCATTATAGCCTCAAGACGTGGTGTGGCCTCTTCGACATTGATTTTGTCGTGGACCACCTCTTTGTAGATCTCGTGAACGTCGCGTAGCTTACCAAGGTCGACACCTTGATTAGTCCTAACAAGCTTGACTTCACTGGTGTGTACCGAAGAGTCGTCAAAGGCAATGATCATGCATCCCGGCATGTACAGGAATTGGGCCTCAATTTCCAGGACACGCGATGACATGTTGAGATACTCTTCAAGGCGATGCGTTGGTGCTCCATACATCATGAGGGCTTTGCACAGCTTGCGAAGGTAGTTCTGTCGTGCCAATGTGCCGGCAAGATGGATCTTGATCCTGATCTCGTTCTCCCGGCGCCGCACCTTTTTGAAGGACAGGATTTTCTCATCAGACTTGGCTCGTTGGCCCATACCCGGTCGACTTTTCTTGATCTTCTCATCAAATTCAGGACCAGGCTCCATTTTCGCCGGCGTGGCAAAACTGTGAGCCGAGGATCGAACCAATTGAGATATATATGAGGTAGAATAGTTATTGTGGTTGCGTTCGGGCCATTGACGTCCACTTCGTGGTGTTGAGTAGCCTGATACAGGTGGTGAAGAGCTGGCCGAAGAGTTGGCCGTCGTCGAAGTGCCGCTGAGTGTACCGCCGCTCAGAGTCCGTACATAATCTGGTCTTGCAGGTGGCTTCATTCTGTGGCTGATCGTGGTCTGAGTAGAACTCTGCGCCCGGAGTAATGTGCCTAGTACACCAGTTCGATATTTTGAGGGGCGTGAGACATGTTCGTCCTCAACCTCGATGGTTTCTGGAGTGACTTGGCCGGAGGGGAGTGGAACTTCTGTATGGTACAACATATCGTCGCCGTCGATTGACTGCAGTCCCTGATCACTATGCACGGTGTGCTGACGTAGAAGTATAGAGGCAAGTTTCATGAATCTTGGATCGCCCTCCTCATCAGTAGTGTCGCTGACCGAATCATAAAAGGTTGCCGTACTCTGAAGTTCTACAGGCGGCGAGAGTGTCTCGTATGAATTGCGGCGTGATCCTGGGGCGGAGAAGGTACCGACAGATTTCGAAAGCCTTGCTGCACGTCTCTGAGGTACGAGACCAGATCTTTCTTTGACTCGAGCACCTATCAAGGGCTGGTCAGAGTCCTCCTCTTCGTCAAAAAAATTTGGTTGATCATTCAGGTAGAAGTCGGGAGGCGTACGAGTAGCTTTACGTATCGCCGGTCGAGGCCTTTGAATACCATTTGCGAGCGCGACGGGTTCTTGCATATCCTGTGGGTATTCCTGTCCGAGAGCTAACCGCAGGGACTCTCGCATTTTCTGAAGATCGTCATGCGACACGTCTGGTCGCTGTAACGGCGTGTTATAGCCAGCAGAAGCTGTGTCGACTAGAGAAATGGCCGAATAGGGTCGCACGGCGGGACCTTCAGCAATGAAGCCGACGCGCTTTCGACCCGGCATAGCAGACATGTAGGCTTCGGTGTCGTAGGAAACCTGGTGAGAATGCCCGGCATTTTCTGAGGAATTCATATTGACGATGTACCTACGGAACGACACCAACTAGAAGTAGGCTCGCTTCAACTAGGCGCAAAGTATGTCGGCACGACGATGGCCTCTGGAATGACGGGCTTCTTGACACGATAGATTCCCGTCGCACGTGGTCGTGCCTAGTTGTCCTTTATGACCGGCTGTCTGTGGGTTCCAGTTGCTGCGCCTAGTGACAAGTCTTCGATACAGTATGGCTATCCCTTGATAACGAAGGAATGCATGCGGGGAAAATAGTTGCTGGGACTGGTTATCGGTAGTATGGAAGAATTGATCGCCACTTTCTGTTCGTTGTCGCTCGATGATTGGAGAACGATGACCATCAGAATTGAAAATGTGAGATTCAGAGGGAACTGGATTACGCAACGAAATACTCTCAGTGGTATCAAGATCGCTGGGCGTCCCTGTTTTCAAGTGACGAAAGCTGCGACCAGAAAGTTCGATGTGGCGGTCCGTCAGTTACCTAGTTATATGGCACAGACGTAGTTTGAAGTGGGTGCTACAGGGGAGTCTGCAAATTCGGAAACGCCAGCGAGACGGGCTCGACCGGCTGGAGAGCACGATCAAGTCTGACTGCCGTGATGACTACAAGAAACCGTATGGCGATAACGAAGTTTGCGGTCCACTGCTCAACAAGCCAACTCTGCTGCCGATAGCTGAGACTGGTGGATTCCCCAGGTGCGAGGCGTTCTGAGGCTTCCTCACACCCTTTGCACAAGGCAACGATATATCCCATGCAACTACACAGTAGCAGATATTCCAAAGGCACAGGCCCTCGGAACGTGCCTCCCTAACTGATGGCACAATCTCGACAGCGAATGGCCATACCAGGAGGGACCTGCGGATGCTTATCTAGAAAGGGGGTCAAAACGCCGGGAAAAGTGGGTTTCCTGTACCAAAACCATAGGGTGTCCTCGTGGAGGATAGGCAGATAAGAAATGTTGGGTAGAAACTGGTCCGTCCAGGCCTGGGAGCGCGCAATCTCCAAGGATGGGTGCCTCAGGGGCACTGCGGGATTGGAGCAATGCCATCCTGATTGCAGCCCAGAACCGGACCGCTGCCGCGTAACGGCCATGCACTGACTGCAAATGGGCAGCGACAGCGTGTGCAAGCACGAAGGTGCAGGAAAGCGGCGGGTGCGTGGTGTGGGACGCAGCACAATCGCCTCGTCGGTGCTATCGGAGTGGCTGAGAAGGTGGCGACAAGAGTCGGAATGCTAAGAAAGCTTGTTTTCGCAGGTGCTTCTCAACACTTGCGAAGCGGTCTTGACGGTCGGCATCCTTACGAGGCATGGGTTTTGTTTTTAGAAGCGGATATACAATGCAAGGCGCAGTGGACCTGTTCGCACGTTCTGGCACAGTGGGACCGAATGGAGCGTGCGGGTCATCTGACCTGGTCAACCACATCGGCTGGAAATTAGCGTCCGTCGCACTACAGGTACCGCCAACCCGCTACCGGGCCTTGAGCTATCGGCCTACCGGATTCCTGAAAAATGCAATAGAAACGGCCGCTTGCTACCTAGACGTCCTGTCCACTAGAATTCACCGTCCTGCCTATAAGGCCACTAGGCGGGAAATATTGTCTACGATAGGAAACTTCCTACGGGTAAGGCACTCGGCAGACTAGGGTACAGTTTGGCAAGGAAACATTATCTACTATAGGAAACCTGCTGCCTATAAGGTACTATCGAAACAGGCTGCGTGGGGGTGTCCTGCACACCACCTTGCCAACCCCTTGGCACTGTATGTAATTTACCTGGGTGTGCGCCTTGGGCAAGCATAGTCGGTGAATGTCCACGTTGCACTGAAATTTACAGCTAGTGACGATACACCGCACTGTACAGCATGTATGTAACCAACGCTGAGCACCGGAAACATTTTCTTGTTAGTATGCGCAGAGAGCGAAAAGAATGCTCGTACGAAAAGTAAAGCTGGAACTTTGTCCGCGCTATTACTTGTTCAAGATGGCGCGACTACACTTTGGCTTGCTCTACCCTCACGACCACCTTCCCTCTTGCTCTCCCCGTCTTGAGTCTCTCAAAGGCCTTTGGAGCTTCCTGCCACGCAAACAAACTATCCGTCACAGCCTTCAGCTTCCCTTCTTTCATCCACTGCGCAAACTGCTCTAGGTGCTGCTGGTCCGGTTGCGCGGCCAGCATCTTGAATGAACTCTTCCCACCCCCTAGCATACTCGGGAGTAACATATTGGTCGTGACCTGTTTCAACCCACTGAAACTAATACTTCCACCAACCTGTACGAAATTACCTCCTGGGACAAGGAAAGTGTGAGATGCCTTATACAGGCCTAGTGGTGAGCCGATATTGTCAACCACCAGTTTGAACACCTTGCCCTTGCCCTTGAGCACCTCCACCACATCCACGCTTTTATAGTCCAGGACGTCATCCGCACCGAGCTCCTTCACAAACTCAACATTTCCCGTGGAACAAGTCGCGGTAACATGGCACCCCAGCGCTTTTGCAATCTGGACCCCATGCGCCCCTGTGCCCCCAGAGCCCCCGTTCACAAACACCTTGTCACCTGCTTTCACATACGGTGCGATGGCCTGGTACTCGGTCAACCCAACCAATGGTATTCCAGCTGCGTCTTGCAGCTCCACGCCTCCGGGCAGTCGAGCGACTTGGGCACGTGATACGGCAATGTACTGCGCTAAACTGCCGTTCACAAATGATAACAGTTTTGCTCCAAAGACGTGGTCCCCGATCGATAGGTCGGTGATGTTAGATCCGATGGCAGAGATTACGCCACTGAAGTCTGCGCCGGGGATGAGGTTGGAGCCAATGAGCCGGAGGGGTAGGGGCCCTTCCGTGACCTTGTAATCGACGGGATTCAAGGCTGCAAAATGGACTTGCACGAGGACTTGATTGTCGGATATCGAAGGTTTCGGGGCAGAGGTGTTGAGGTGTAGGTTGGCTTCTAGGGTTGGGCTTGTAGAATTGTATTGCCAGGCGTGCATGACTTGTGCCATAATGGCTGCTGTTGTCTAGATGAGCAAAGTAATCAGAGGATTTGTCAACTGTCCCGGGGGCAAGAAGTTCTGTTCTGTCTTTCAAGTCGTGTTTAGTGGCAGCTGGTACGGATGTGCCTTGCGTCATGACGGTTGAACGGAACTAGTTAGTGGCCGGAGATCCCGCGCACAGGCCACACCACCGGCATTACCGGCTTTTACGATCTGCCATAAGTCGTCGAAAGCGAGATTTCAGGAGGGGCTGACAACACTACCTCGATCATGGCGACTTTCCCACCCGTCCCTAGGACTTTTTCTTCGATGTTTATACGAGGTGATAGCCGTTTGGAAGGCTTCCCCAACCTAAGAGGCTTATAAGAACTGCATGTTTGCAAGAGTTGTAAAGCATCTTGTTCTTGGGCACGGATCCCTGAATGGTAATTTCCGAGCAACTCGGTACAACGACATTACCGACTTTTATGCACGTATATACTATGTCCATGGCAGTTGGGTATACATCATTTATCTGCTATATTTCCAACGTGTTACCTGATACTAGGGATAGGAGTCATTGCAAAATAGCGATTGCTTAGTAATTACGAATAGTCATCAATGGAGAATATAAGAACATAGCGAAGAAGAGCAAAAAGATCTATATCTATACTGGGCTAGATATCCTCGGAAATTATTGAATATAAGCATTTACTAATTATCTATCACATGGGGATTTCCGATACCTTGGTCTTAGTCTTCGAATTGCGCACTGGAGACCACAATATTTGTACTACATCCGTCTGCCATATAGTAACATAGAGTAGTCAGCCATCCTGTGACAACGGCCATACACCACATTGCCGGATCGTCTTCCAAGCCCCAAGTCGTGAAGAAATTGAGACGGGCAGAGTAGGGATAACTTTTCAATACTGGATGAACATTTGCTCAAACCCGGTGACATTCCACGTCCCCGTGTCAGTGTTCAGAGTCAAGTTCGTAGGCATTGTCAGCCCTCTTTGTAACGCACCGCTTTCAACACTGCCTCTCGCAACCGTTCGATCCAGATGGCAGTTTCCAGCTTTGACTGTGAAGTTCGCAAGGCTGACTTCAAATGGATTTCGAAACGCGACAGAGGGTGAACCTATGGTTATTAATGCCCGAACTGTATCTAGCCGTTCAGCATAGAGGACACAGGAACAGACGCACCATAGTATTCCGCCTTTAATTCTTCAGGCGATAAGTGAAGCTCGAAATAACCCCTATAGTAGCCTTCCGTCCACTGGAGCTCCCTATTATCGCGGACCAGCGCGGCAGATCTATCACTGGAATTGGAAATAAAGCGGCCTTCCCCATAGCCAGTGGACGATACTGCAGTACCGGCAAATTCGACACCAATCGATCCCTCTAAATTCGACACCAATCGATCCCTCTCCGGTGACCTGGTTGTAAGGCATTTCGTCTAGCCAAACTAGATCAGACACCCAATTGGCATGTGAGTCGCCGGACAGGAACGCTGTGTTGGGGATTGAGTTTGAGTAGAGATGGTGCAGCGTGCGGTTACGATTGGCTGTATAACCCTTCAAATCGTCAGTAATCCTAGGTAATTATGAAATAAAAAAAACTACTCACATCCCATTGTTCAATATTCAAGGCATCGCTATAGACTGCGCTGTTGTTCATCCGCGAGAAGATGATCTGATTGCCGATGATGCGCCACGTAGCACCCCGCTCATGTGATTCGGAAAGTTGGTTATAGAACCAATTTTCTTGGTGGCTACCCATTAGTGAACGAGCCGTGTCGTCCTTAAGCTCCGTAATGTACTGGTCGTTCTAGTCCAGACTGGTGATGGACCCATCGTAATTACGTGTGTCGAGCATGATGAGGTCGAAGAGCTTGCCCATCTTGAAGTTTCTCCAGATACGCAGATTGTCATCAAGATCGACTTGTCGAATTCTGTACCTATAGTGAGCAAGGGTGGGACATTCTGATTTGGAGTGAAAGCCCACGGAATCCATTCGAAATATGCGCGCACTGCGTTCATTTTTCTCGCATCAACACTGACGCCCCCGGACTTTTTAAACGAGGCTTCCGTATTGTTCATGTTGCTGAAGCCATCACGAAAGCCGTTGTTAGCTACCTCTATGTTCCGATCAGCAGCTTCAACGACACCGAGAGATAAGACATACCGTGATCATCCCAAGTTGTTATCCAGGCGAAGTTCTGGTGCGCTAGTTGTAGATCAGGATCACTTCGATCTGCGCACAGTCAGCAGACTCCCAGTGGTCATTGGAGCCACCCAGCCTACATTGGCCAATTCTGGTGCGGTAATCTACAGGCCAAATTAGTGTCTAAACATGTACTACAGAAATGCCGACGGGAGGGGGTGTCACACCATGCAGTGTATAAATTTCACTTGCCGGATTTGTGGCCCTTGGATCGACACCAGGCCTGCCTTTAGCATACTCGTATATATAGTCGCCAAGGTGAACCTATGAAATTTAGCACACGTTAACGAAACAGGATACCATTAGGTTTACAAAGAAGTCGACCTTATCCTTGCGCGCCGCGTTTTCATAGGCGTTGAAGTAGCCGATAGGGTAGTTACTGCATGAGAAAACCGCAAGTCCGATGTTTGAGACCTGATCGTCGTGGTCGGGGCTGGTCTTCATTCGTCCGATCGGACTTGTATTATTCGAACCACAGACATTAAATTGGTAGTAGTATGTCTGAAATGGCTCCAGATTCTTCACCTCAATCTAGTCAATTTAGCCACCTGAATGCGTCTATACTTCAACTGCAGACTGACCTTAACGGTGAAATCGATATCAGAGGTTGTATAAGCAGTTCCCTTCTCGACGACACTTGAGAACTCATCATCGCTGCCAATACGGTACTCAACGCACACTGGATTAGGCGATGCCTTGATATACTGCTCTGTCTCATGACTGTAATAAGGTACATATCCAGAAACGGTAATGTTGGACTGATCGCTCTCTGAAGACGGAGCCACGCGTGTCCAGATTATGACGGAGCGGGGGTATGGATCGCCAGATGCAACACCATGAGTGAACTTTAACTGTGTTGGATTCCAAGGAGCCGCACGCTTGGTCAAGGTCCGCTTTGCGACCTTGATAACATCGACACCAAGAGCTTCGTGTCTTCGAGAAGGCGAACGATAGTTCAGGTTGTTATTGAACGAGGCACATGTGCTGAACACCAGAGATGCCGCTACGAGAAGGAAGCGACCCATCATTAGGCTGGACAGTTCAATGACCTAGTGCACCCTGAAAAGATGTGGGCTTGTGTCAGGTTCAAAAGCCTTGTGCAATCCTACTGCATGCAATTGGGCCATTGTGCATTGTGCTTGGGCTGCTTTCCTACTCCTCAGTACGATGCTGGACTTATCAACGTCCAATGGTATTGCAGATATTGGGAGTATGCATGTACATCTAGGCAATCAGCCGAAACGTTCGTGCATATGGTGCAAATCGACCAGGAGATTGGCTGCGGGGTACATCAACCGGAAGCGCCAAGTACGGAACATACAGTAGGTAGGTATTCCTTTATCCGCTGAGCTAATCGCGAACCAGCCACTATTTAGGAAAGTCTCGTGAAGTGATGGAATATACATGGTTCTCCGTAGATATCCTCCTCCGGTATACATAGATGGTCCACACCATGATGCAATCAAAGATCTTTCTTTCCCCCGAAAATCCTCCTCCAGAGCAGAAAGCTCTCATAGGTTCGACTCGCATATCTCTCCTTCCCCCACTCGTTCGACCCCTTCATCTTTGCCATCTGTTGCACGCAAAAAGATCGCTCTACCCCCCGTATGACTACATGCTCCTCCTGTGTATACGGATATACATTCGCCGCACTGTCCGGTATCCTGCGATCCGATGTCGCCGTCAGAATTCCGAGAATCGTTCTGATGCCAATGAGATCGTTAATGTTATCACCTAAGCGCGGGAGAATGCGATTAAGCAGGGAAAATATGAAGTGAAAGAAGCGTCGTGTGGTGCTAAAAATGATGCCTGCAGGGGCGTAGTTAAGCACATCGCCATAGATGTCGCCACTTCCCGTAGATTTTGGGGAGGGGGAAGCGAGACGGAGGCGCAGGTCTTCTACTCGGCAATCGATATTGAAAATGATGGGGTTTGAGGAGGAGGAGTCTGTGTCTCGTATACCTTCGACTAGCCATCGAAGAACCGTATCGCTCAGCACCTCGTTCGGGTATATGGTCCTGGAAAGGAGATCGGGCAGCCACCCTAACAGGCCCTCGACCCAGTTTGCCGGACTTTGCCTTACAAATCGAAACGTCATTCGTCCGACGTCGTAATGCGTACCAGGGAACCACTGTTGGTGCACAACAGCCTTTTCCTGCTCATCTCCTTCACTGAGATCCACGAGACAAGGCTGAAAGATCCATAACCTCTCGTGAATCGCGGGTGCGTGATATACATGCTGGACCACCGAACTCACGTGCTGATCAAAGAACTCGAATGGACTCCAATCAAACCCGATCCCTGCATTCAGACGCGGGATCCCTAGCGCACCCACTGTATCAATGAGACCCATGAAACGTATAGGGCGGTTAACAGGCCAAACTCTGTTCGGATCACCTTTCAAGCGCTGGCATTTGTCGGACTTCGGTGCGTCCAGAGGTACATTAGAACGATATGTTCGAAACACCTCGTAGCAAAGCGTTTGTACTTCATCCTCGGTGTACTCTTCCAGGCGTTTGATGATACCACAGTTATTGATCATACCGGCGACACAGCGCACAGTAAAAGCGCCGCGGCTGAAGCCAAAGAGCCAAATTTCGTGGTCAGATGTGTAATTATCGACGATGAACTTATAGAAGCTGATGCATTCGTCTCCGATAGCGGAAGCAGTCGCTCCATCCCATATGTATTCCAGGAATGTTCGGTTCAGACCTACGCCTTCTTGATAACCGGCAATGATGTCAGGCTGAAAGGAACAACTGGTGCTATCCAGCTTCGCTGTTGATTTTCCCGTGGATTTATGGGGTTTGATAGGATGGATTGTCGCCGGCTGTTGGAGTGGGTCGCTGGTATACTGGACTTCGCCGACCATATTTGCTAATTGGCGGATGTTGCTTGGAGGCGCATCTGCAATGGCTGTCTCGCGACCGACCCATGTGCCATCGCAGAAGATGACGAGTCGCTTCGCGGGACGCGATGGTGTTGCAGACGGCATGGTGCTACTGATACCCGAAGCGTTGTTCAATGTTGTACTTGCCAGATCGTGGGCTCAGGGTGAAGAAGCGTAGAGAACAAGGTAACACATGCCTCAACAAAGCTCTTTAGTAAGTAGCTCTCTCGAGCGGATAGCCTGCTCCAGTACTGGTGGGAAGAGCGCGTGCCAGCCGCCCCTGACTCTGATTCGTGCCAGGTGACCCGGCGCACAGATCCGAATCAGCCACATTACAGCTGCAGACAACACAGTCGCAGCAAATGATGTCAGAACTTTACACTTATGCCCTGCACGGTAAAATGACGCAGCGGAGAGGCATGGACACGATGCGATGCTGTATGGTCGCGTATGAACACATTCCTCGGC
>Ga0182214_1000070_pt1 | contig 12249 bp, 12 predicted proteins | sample G5R1MG_23_FD_128380 | JGI IMG/M metagenome (GOLD analysis project Ga0182214, IMG submission 128380) | Switchgrass phyllosphere microbial communities from Michigan, USA - G5R1_NF_03OCT2016_LD1 MG | ecosystem: Host-associated > Plants > Phyllosphere > Phylloplane/Leaf | place: USA: Michigan...
CAGAAGCGCGCATGTGGTTCTGAAAAGGGGGGTGTGCTGGGGTAGGCCGCGTGTAGGCGTGTCAAGGCTGTGTCAAGCGTGCGGAGGGCTATTTCAGTAATCGTGTCAAATGGAAGGAACGGTTGCCTGTGGCCAGTCCGCCCCACAGTATAAGCCCAGCGGGGGAGCTGTAGGACGTGTTTGGATACCGGATGATCACGCGGCAGACACAGTGGGGAGGACGAGTCCGGAAGATCCTGGAGGTCGGGCATGCGGTAGAAGCGTGCTGTGTTGGGTTGGGTAAGGAATGCGGTGGAGTAGTAGGAGCGCCAGGCGGTGGGATTCAAGAGGGCATGGTGCGCAGTGTAGAAGGCGTCGAAGTCTGAGAAGGTGAGAGGCTCGTCGTCTCCATGTAGTTGGTCGGTCCAGCGGTAGTAGGCTGCTGCGATCTGGGCGAGATAAAATATATCCAAGGTACTGTTTTCTCTTAGTCACACACATGCCGCTGCTGGGTACATCGGTATGAGGGATTCTCCTATGAGGATGTAGCTTACCGATTGAAGCGGAGCTCGTCCTCACCAAAAGACCAGCCATGCGCGTGCAGCTTCTCCACAACATCGAATACGCCCTGGCCGTCCCACAGCCGCTCATCGATATAAATGTATGCGATCCGCAAGACATCATCGTGACATGTCACGGGCACGATTCCGCCTTCCACATTAGCCAGAAATCCCTTGGCTTTATCGTCCATTGTAGTGCCTGTCGTACGCCGAATGCAATTGCTGGCGTTGATGTTTTGAAATTTGCCTCCAGGGCTGGGAAAGCAACACTCTTGAGTGACAGGCAAAGTCGGCGATCGCGCGGTGCAGCTGTGTGCCAAGGACGGTCGCAGCTCCAAATACAGCTTCGGCATTGTCGCGAGTGCCTGACTTGTTTCAATGTCCACTCGCTGCCAAAAAGAGTAGACATGTCGCTGCAAAACGGTTCCGCAAACTCGCGGGCAGTAGGCGGTATAAGTGACAGCCCTTCCCTATCGCTTACATTTGCAAACTCCCTGTCAAGGGAAATCGTATGCGACGCACTATTCGGCATATTCATTTGAGTGAGAGCGGCAGTGTTGTGATCTTTGCGTGCCTTGAACATTGCTAGCTAGCTAGGTATTATGCATGTTCAACGACCACTCCCCGCATTTTGATCGCCACCACGGGCGATGTAATCTTCCAGATAAGAAGACTTGGGTTCCATCTTAGAAACTGGCAAGAAAGTTTGGTAAGTATGGTAAGTAGAAGGTCATCTCACGTGCCACCGGCTGTTCGAGAGAGACGCGTTCTCTCGTGACTTCATTGGGGAGTGGCCTGTGGCACTAGGCCTGGTTGAAGCTTAGTGCGATAATACACCTTTGAGAATCTCGACATCCATTAGCGTCTGCGATCATCTCCACGCTCGTCCGTTTCTGCAGCATCGACATTATGTCTGGATAGCATTGACCGCGTTTCCTCTGGGATATCATTCTGGATATCGGCCCGAGAATGGAGCGTCACCAGCGCGTGGTGGCGCAGGTCGCTTCTCAAGTCAAGGATTACTTTACCCGCAAAGAGCCATTTCGAATCTCCCATGGCTCAACCAACAGCACACGTCCAAATCTCAAAAAACACGTTGTTGATATCAGCTCTCTTCGTAACGTCATTAGCGTGGATCGTGCAGCCAAGACAGCGCTGGTCGAGCCCAACGTTCCCATGGACCAACTGGTGGAGGCTACTCTTCCCCATGGCCTCGTGCCACCTGTTGTCATGGAGTTCCCAGGAATTACGGTAGGAGGCGGATATGCGGGAACAGCTGGAGAGAGTAGTAGTTTCAGATACGGCTTCTTTGACCGGACGATACACGAAGTCGAAATGATAATGGCAGATGGCGAGGTAATCAAAGCAAGCGAGGAAGAGAACCAGGATCTGTTTCGAGGTGCTGCGGGTGCGGTTGGCACGTTAGGCGTCACGACACTTGTCAAGCTGAAGCTTATTGACGCAAAAAAGTACGTCAAAACAACGTATTATCCGACACGTAGCGTAGCACAAGCTGTCAAGGAAGTCAGGGAGCAGACAGAAGGCAAGAACGGTGCTCGAAATGACTACGTGGACGGTGTTTTGTTCCGCAGGGACCACGGAGCCATTATCACGGGTGAGATGACAGACGATCTTCCACCGAGCATCAAACCGCAAACCTTCAGCAACCCGTGGGATCCGTGGTTCTATCTCCATGTGGAAGCAGCCACTCGTGCCGTCAATGAGCCAGTTGTGGAGTATATACCATTGGCCGAGTACATGTTTCGCTACGATCGCGGTGGATTCTGGGTCGGACGTTCGGCTTTCAGCTACATGCGCTTCCCTTTCAATAAGTACACTCGTTGGTTCCTCGACGACTTTCTTCACACACGCATGTTGTATCGTGCGCTGCACGCATCAGGTATCGCGACTCGCTACATTGTTCAAGACATGGCTCTCCCGTACCCAAATGCAGAAAAGTTTATCGACTACACGGACAAGTCGTTTACGATCTGGCCGATCTGGCTCTGTCCATTAAAGCAGAGCGACCAGCCGACCATGCACCCTCACACCAAGGGCGACCTAAAGGATGGCCAAATGCTCAACATCGGCCTCTGGGGCTTCGGGCCAAAAGATCCACAAGCGTACCTTCTCAAGAATCGTGCGCTCGAGAAAACGCTTGGGGAGATGGGCGGCATGAAATGGCTGTATGCGCATACCTACTACAGCAACAATGAATTTTGGTCGCAATTCGATCGGGAGTGGCACGAGAAGCTGCGAAAAAAGTACAATGCCGAGTCATTTCCTAGCGTGTACGATAAGGTGCATGTCGATATCGAACGGTACACAAAGAGGGTCAACGAAGATTGGGGATTGAAGCTGAGAGGCGTTTGGCCGCTAGGAGGACTTTGGGGTATATGGAAGTCAATACTGAGTCGTGATTACCGAATTCATCGAAACTCAACATGGCGGTGGAGGCGTTGATACCGTGAAAAACTTACATTGATGCATTGACAGCTTCATGTAGGTAGTACCTGGGTAGAGGCTACTTACAACAAAAGAGAACAAGTCGCTCTCCAAGTTTATGCTATTTCATCGATTCGCTCTCTCTCTCTCTCTCTCTATCGGGATCCAACGGACATCTCTCATAGCGAGATCATTGACTACAAATAACGAACTGTTCATGACGCGATTACGTTTCATGATTCGTGCGACACGACGGTGGGACGGGTAGATTACGTCAGCTCGCCCGCGCGTATCTGTCCGCCTTTCACGTTTGGTCGCATGCATCTTCCCCACAGTCTCGCGTCGGGAGTCCCCAATTGATCGGGATCTACTGCTAACTGTTTCTGGCATAACTGCTTCTCCGATGTTCGTGTAGGTATTTTGGTCACAGAGTGAAACGTCGGATAAGGACGGGTCCCATGCCCATGCAAATTGCGCTATGACGATCCCTCTCCACCTCTGAGACATTTTTATCCGCTCTCCAGCTGTTTACATCCTGCAAGACAAGCCACGCTATCTCAACAGCAACGCACATACGACCAGAGAGTTGCCGTCCATTAACCCAGAGACCCCCATAGCAACGCGCAGTCCTCCCTGAACGACCATCTGCCATCTCGTGTTCGCCGCTACTATGGCCAATATGGAACCTAAAAAAAGTGGAATTCTTCGAATGTTTTCGCGATCGAGCAAAGAGCCGGGGTCGCGAAAGAAGCTATCCAAGAGAGGTTCAGCAAGCGATGTAGGCGAGATCGGGAGGCTGGATTGGGACCATGCGGCAAATCCCCAGCGACAAGATTCTGGCAGTTTCATTAATCTGGACATGAACGATCCCGCTCTCCCGACATACGAAGACGTGACGGGGCTTCCACCACACGCATTACGCGACAACCCCTATGCAGTCATCGGCTCGGTAACTAGTACCAATCGTCCGCAATTACCTGTACATCCGGATCCAGCTGAGTACCGGCGGAGTTCCGAAGCGCCACAACAGTATGCTTCACACCTGTATGGTTCTCGAAAAGCAAGATCTGCTTCCGTACCAGTACCCCGCGATGGCAGCTTTAACAAAAGGCAACAGCGCAGTTCATCGGAGAAAGTACCGCCATCCAAGCTAAGCAAAGTACATCGAGCTCCCACAAAGCCCGTGAGAGCCGATGATATTCTTGACAAAGATACCGGAGAACGAAGAGACTTGACAGATATGATGCATGCCTTTACCTTCGTTGAAGGAATGGATACGTTAGACGAAGAGGAAGTACAAGCATCTCTGGCCTACGACCCCTCACTGCCCGACGGAACTCCCGTGCTGGGAAGTGCATCTCCTGAAATCTGGCTCCGGGTTGCTGACTATCTGACATCTTTGGACGTGGCCAACCTTGCATCTACCTGCCGAACCATGTATGCTAGGCTTGGGGGGCACTCGTACAGACTTTTCTTGAACCCACTGAACCGATCGCATCGACTTGAATTTTTGCTGGCAATGGATTCTAAGCTTCCGCATCATCTCTTCTGCTTCCCCTGCGCTCAGTGGCATCGGCGCATACAACCCGGGTTCGAGACATTGAAGCCACATAACGTACTCAATCCTCTCTTTGATTGCCCTAACAGCACGAATGTCCATGCACCACCTCCACGCATCCGGATCAGCGATGGCAGGACATTGCCTTTTACTTTTGCACAGCTGGCGCGACGTGCTTGGGCCTATGGACCGGAATTTGGAGTCTCACATCAGTCTCTGGCCAGAAGGTGGAAAGATGCGTACTCAGCATGGGCACATGAAAGCATGTATCACGTTACTGATAAAGGACACCTACTCATGCGGGTTCGATCGCAGCACTACGTCCAAGGCGGTATGAAGGATGCCGCAAAACGGCTATTGCTTTATAGCCGGGGTGACTATATACCCTACTTCAGTGTATGCGCCCACTGGAAACACGGAGTCCTCATGTCAGTACCCAAGTGCGCGTTGGACCACATTCCGTTTGCAACAGAGTCTGAAACGTACGCCCTTACACAGCTACGCGCAAAAAAGACAGCGGGGTTTGTCAGTCTCTGTAATCATTGTAGACCCATGCGTCGCTGTCCCGAGTGTCCAACCGAGTACTTGTTCGAACTGAAACTGGTTGAGGACAAGACCGTACGGGGCAACGTGCCCGAACGCTTCAAGCAAGCCTTGGTCGTAACACGCTGGAGTGATCTTGGCCCTGCACGAAGTCCAACCGATCCAGAATGGTCGGCGATAAGCGGAGAAAATACAAAGTACGATAGTTTCGCAGAGACAGGCAAGAGGGCCATTAGCGGTGTCTTCGAGAGTGCTTTCACTGACACGGTACCTGGGCAGCGGATTATGAGTATGAATCCAGAGAAAGTAGTGGCCGACGAGGAAGGCGGCGCCTGGTATTGACGTCTTTGGATTTGATGCTCCTCGGTTTTGGAGACGGAAATGTACAACACACAATACATGCAATTACCCACGCTTGATGACTCCCCAGTGCACGACTACAGCCCACAACCCAGCTGCTATGCTCAACCCCAATACATCTTCATCACTCCGCTGCTATGCAAAACCGCCATCAAGACCACGCGATACTGCATCGCGAAGGAACCTGTCCAGCAACCCTAGGGCGCCCTGACAACTTTCCGTCCTGTCACCTCGAATCGCTGCAGTTCTTGGATGATCTTTGGTGACTCAGCGAAGTCGTACACTTCTATTCTCGGGGTAATCTTCCCTTCAAGAGCTAGTTGAAGTAACTCATCCATCTGTTCATTCGTCCCTGTGGATGATCCACGGATCACGAGCCCTGCAGAAGTTAGCCACCGCGTCCAGAAAAAAAAAAGATTGACAATACATACCTCTATTAGCAATATGGATTGGGCTCATAGGAAACATGAAAGAAGCCGGCGGTAATCCAACGCATACAAAGACACCACTATTTCGTACAAGTTCAGGCGCTTGTGTGTACGCTCCTTCGCTGCCCGCCACACAAATGACACCATGAGCCCCCTCTCCATCGGTCAGGTCTCTCACGGTTTGAACGACGTCTTGTTTCGCATAGTCGACGAAGGCCACGGCGCCCATCTCTTTGCTCAGCTTCTCTTTTTCAACACCGCTGTCAATGGCAATGACTTTGTAGCCCTTGACGGTCGCATACTGCACCCCAATATGGCCCAGACCCCCTCCCGCGCCAACAATGGCCACATAATCGCCTGGCTCAACCTCAGGCGCAAGCTTCGATACTGCACCGGCCAAGCTAAGTCCTGCGCACAGCAGGGGCGCAGCCACCTCGCTGCTGACCCCTTCCGGGATCACCGTCACAAAGTCCGCATGCGCAACACAGTATTGCTGCAAGGTGCCCCAGACACTGCGCCCCGTGTTCTTTTGTTGGGCGCAATGGTTTATCCTGCCCTTCCTACAACTACCGCACTGGTAACACGCACTCCATAGCCACTTGATGCCGACTCTCCTGCCCAGCACATCGCCTGACACGCCCGGCCCCAGCTTCACAACCCGCCCGACGCCTTCGTGGCCCGGAACCGCGGTGTATGAGCCGCGCCCTTCGACGTTCATGCAATCCGAGTGGCAGATGCCGGAGCACTCGAGCTTGACGAGGATCTCATTTGCAGAGGGAGATTGGACCTCGACATCGTTGCGGATCTGGAGCACGCAGCTCGGGCTGGGGTTTTCGATCCAGGCTGCGATTTGGGCTGGGGGTATTGATTCGGGCATATTTTTCTCCTGCGCGGCAAGGACGCGCACAAGGGGGGTTAGGTGTATCGATTCGGTCCGAGTCGGGCGTCGCGAGGGGATCCGATGAAAGGAATGTTGGAATAAGTTGGGCGGTTCTCTAGTCTCCATAAAATCATTGAGGTTTCAAGTCCACCATATCGAGACGATTTAGGATGTCACGGCAGGATAGGTAGTTGGGTTACAGGTATGCAATCTGGAGGAGGCGTCAACTAGTTGACTAGAGATACCCCGCGTCCGCCCCACGTCGATCAGTCCGCGATGACGGAAGGTAGTCGGCATTGCATTACAGGTTAAGAGTGATGCAGTTGTCTGAATCCTCTGGTATCCACAGCATTTTCCCAACATGGAATAGGTAGATACGTAGGTAAGTAGTACTTGAAGTCCACAGGGACCCTATGCAAAGGTAGGCGATCAAGGACGGCTGGCTGTATCCGGAAGTCGGTTGAAAGCAGACGTAGATAAGACATTGGAGTTATAGTATTCGCTACAATGATGTAGAGATGATACTTCGCTGTACCTATTCTATGCAATGAGGGTGTCCGCACTGCAGGCTCATGGTCTTTCCCTCTGCCACCCCGCAAAACGTTGATAACACCAACAGCCCGGTTAGAGAGACTTCAGAATCCCACGCTATGACACACGCATCATGTTGCCTCTCTTTTGAATATGATATGCCACTAACCTTGCAGTAGTCAATGTACTTCCTGCTGACCTAAGATGCGGTGTCCATTGAAATGCGGATGGACAGCGTAAATGGGTGAGAGCCGACGGTCGCTAGGCGGGTTAATCACACAGCTTTCACCCATCTATTCCTTTTCTGACGTCTCAAGAATGCGGTTGCTGCCGTCCTATATTGCCCGAACCTTGGCGGACAGTGCTACATAGCACGTAAGGTATGGTGCCCACGACCATCTAATCTGATTTCCGTTACCTTTTTTTTATATCTCCTCCCTTGATAGGCCTAAAAGATGAAGTGAACAGCAACATTTGACAATGGGTAGTAGCCCGGCTGATCGGCTATGACTCTATTGGGAGCATCGGTTCCTCGTATTGTATGATGGCGGTGTTGCGTGCAGGATCCTTCCTGCTCTGCAAAGCCACCACGGCCAAATCTTGTCCTGCAGTTGCCAAAGTACTTCGATCTCTTCACCTGCAAGACTTAATCATGTGCATATCCCACACTCATCCGAAAGTGTATCCTATGTTTGCCACATTGCCTTGCTGCATCGCTGGATTCATGGAGCCGACAGGGATCGGCGGAAAATCACTATTTGAGAATTCAAGGCCGGCTGCCCAGTCATAATCAGGAAATTGCTCCAGGATTGGTAGTGTACTATTTTCGGGGCCGTCCCATCGATTGTGACTCGTTAGAGCCGGATTTGACAACTGAGAATTGACAAGATTGGAGTCAAATTTGGATATAGGGATTTGCATCGGCATGGCGGAGTTCTGGATTTCTTGTAATGGCTGCGATGTATACACTGGGACTGTCTGTTAGCGAAATGATACGTTTTGTGAGTACTGGATAACTCACAGGGTGTACTGGATAACTCACAGGGTGTATCGGGTTGAGCGTCATCAGATGATGGTAGTGGCGCCTCCTCGCTATTGTATGGATTCCGCATGTTTCCGAACTCCTCTCTCCAATACCAGAACATGTCGTAACTAATACTCATACTAAGTCTTGTTCTTAGCCGGAGTGCAAGCGGTTCGATTCTCCCATCTCTTCTACGAAAAACTCGGTTGCTGTTCCACAAGTCTTTCATGATCAAGGCTGTTCGCAAGCCAATGTCTCCTTGTTGCAAAGATACGTTTTGGAGGAATTCTATCGCACACAGGTATGCCTTTTTACCTACGGCTAGATCCAGATGCGGCGCAAGTGAGCTTCGAACGAGTCTGAGAATAGAGAAGCCAGCGAGAGCAATTGTTCTGTCGATGAAGGACTGGGATACCGCAGGCAGGGATGTTTGATCAGTCATTGTCATGATGGTTGCCGCTTCAATAAGTCCGACACACAAAGAATAGAGTCGAGAAAAGCCGTCTATATCTGGTCCTGGATTGGTTGGATGAGCAAAAAAGTGAAAGACCATAATGTGGACTCGAGCGCAACTCAGTTGTAGTGAGTCTGTCACGTCAGTCCATGATCCCCACCTTGTTTGGGAGTAATCGATTGTGGACTCACCGAGTGCACTTGGGGACGATGCCGCCAACTTTAGCAGCTGTGAGTCAAAGATACTAATGAGCGATCGCAGTACAAGAGCATTGCAATTTTTCAGTGGTAAATTTGTCTTACCCATCGCTACCATGGCATGTAGTAGGATGATGAAGACTTTATGCAAATACTGCAAGTCAGCTGGCAGATGCGGCGCCAAATCCTCTCTCTCCCGCTCGTCACTATCAAAGAACGATTCGACGAGCGGGGGTATTCCTTCTGCACAGCTTGTCCTGTCTTCGATGTTAGCAAAAGCTCCCCAATGTAGCATGGATTAGTATGATTTACCGTATCGATACTATAACACAGCAGAGCCAGAGCTTGCCACGCGATATCTTCAATTCCTGATCTTTCTTGAGTGGCATCCTTGCAAAATCTTGCCCTTCACCAGAGATGTGAAGACCGATTTGGGTCGCCAGGTGAACAGCGGAGCCACACATCAGGTGGGTCATATCCTTATACATTGAGTTAGTAGGCAATCGCCAAGTGCAAAGGATCAGAAGTCCTTGGATGACTGGTATTGGCGAGGAACGTAGGGCCACCGACGAGAAGGCAAGCGAAGTAATGTGCTGGCTAGTCTTTTCTAGCACCAGGCTGTCCTTGGAATATCGTCTTGATCCCGTAACCACAATGGCCCAGAACAAAAAAGGTGATAAGTCGTAGTAACCGTTGGGTCCTAAAAACGGATCTAGAATGGGAAATAGCGGGTAGTATTGTGTGAAGAATCTACCAGGCGTGTCAAACAGAGCCAACCACGAGCTTTCGAGGCACTACATACAGCGCAAAACAATCGTCTATCTTCTTTGCATCGAGCCGGTAGCCTTCCAGATACCGTGGCAATGTTGCGTAGTTGTCTGGGCCCTTTTTTGTTGGCGGTCTTGATCCGTAAGATGGTGAGAGAGGATCCGATACTTCAGTCCTGCCAGAAAGATCTGAATAGGTTCCAGAAGCATGCTCCTGAGGAGTGTAGTTGTGCGTGTCAAGATCTGGAGAAGCTGCTGTTGATTGAGACTGGCTTGAATCGCCGGAATTCTGCCTTAGATTCCATCTCAACTCTTCCAGCTCTCTTCGCATCTCGGCCTTGGTTTGACGTAGACTTCTGGTTGACGTAGGTAAAATTCTGCATTCCAAACCCATCTTTTTGCAGCGTCCACAGGGATCATGTGGTATTCTGTGCTGCTCAACATCGCAGCGAATCTGGAGAATCAGCCGTGCGACTCATCATTGGGACGATTTGCACACAAGGCGGTTGATCTTAGTATACCTTTTGCTGTCGACACTCAACGCATGCCTTCCTTCGTGGTGTGGTCATGTTGGCAGACTTCATCCAGGTTGTCTCCGCAATTGGTGGATGAGTGGTAGCCCTGCCACGATATGGTGCTCAGTCAGCGAAATATGTGCCCATGGAGGATTTAAGATGGAGTTCTCGCTCTGAGGAACGTGGGTAAACCAGAGTCGCACTTAGCCTCTTACGTCGTCATCAGGTTCTGCTGCTGGTGCGAATTGGAGGGTGGGCAGTTCGACCGAAGCAAGGCCGATAGTAATCAGTATGAGTATGCGGAGTACTGTATGTACGACCCTTTGTTTACTTTGCTGGTATGCACGACTTCAGCCAGGCTGGCTATACCTGCGGTGATTGACTGTTTCGTATGAATCCAGACATGCTCGTTCGAGCTCGTTGCGGAACTGGGCTAAACAGGATATCGCTGTCTGTATGGTCGATGCTCTTGTATGAGGTTAGCTAAGAGAGATTTCTGAGCTCGCTAGTCCACTTGCGCTTAGATGACTTCACTTGTCAAATTCCATGAACCATGGTAATACGGTAATACCGTCCTACACATAGTAGAGCATCGCGCTTTGCCCGTCGTTCCTACCGCAGCCCTAATCACCTGGGGGCCACTCTAATGTACCCAACATTCTGTCCACATCGCCACATGATTTGATTCTCAGATCCTCGAGCTCGTTCCCTCACCATGTGCTTATCCTGGCACTTCTCTGAACGCACTGGGTGGGTCTCTATGCACGGGTATCTGACAGGCACCCCCGGCTTTCGTCTGTTTGCCTTGGCTAGGTCTAGTGAGCGGAAACTCCCTGATAGCTTCGTTTTTACCACGTGGTCATGGTGCGGAACGGGGATAGACTTTGCACGAGGATGCCGGTGTTACATAGTGCACACTATCGGTTATTTCGTCAGTATCATATGGAACCTCCTTCCAATCGCCATAGTCTGTTGGAGGTCATATCGATGGCTCAGCCCATTTTTATCTTAGCGCATCGGGTAGACAGGCATTCGCAATATTGGTAATCTGCTTTGATCTCAGAATTTCGCCGCAGATTTTATTTGCAACTTCAAAAAAAAACTTTGCAACTTCCAAAACAGTAGTGGCCCGGATCTTCTACGTGCTCCAGGTGTCTCCTAGATCCAAAAATTGGTGCTCTGACAAATGCACATCTCCAAGTTAGCCTGGTCTGATAGTAATGGATGCAGGGTTGTAATGCTCTACATGCTAGGTTAGGACACCCGACATACTGTAAGCGCAGCCAACTATCACGCAGTTCATCATAGGATGAATTATGTAGTAAGAATGTGTGGAACATAGCGCAGAGCAGTGGGCATCGTATAACGCCTGCTGCCCGGGATGATGTTTGTCGGCGCCTATCGCAGCGTCCGGGCTTTATCTTCCTACGCTCCCACTCCTCGCCAACCGATAAAGTGGTTTCAACGTCTGTTGACAGAATGCTGCGCAACTGAGCATTGGCTCGCGTCGCAGTCACTTTCCTGAGCGGCTCTTTGTGCGATTCCCTTGGCAATGCGCGTTGTGATTTTCTGCGTAACGTTTTCGGCAATTTACACTGCTAATGTCGTGGTGTTTCCCCTTGAGATTCGTACTGTCGCTTCTAGCCTGCCCTTTTATCCTCTCCTTCATCGATTGGCGCCACGGTTCCCTTGGTTAGGTAGTCTGCGCCCTCTGCTTCTTCATACTCCTCGATCAAGCCTTGGACGACTTCCTTAGCTTCGTCAAACTCGCCGAGACCATCCTTGAAAGGAGTTTCCCGCTTGTAGCTCTCAAGGAAGGCGTTTCGTTTTCGCAAGGTTGAGTATTGTGCTACGATGCGCTTGAATAATGTCGCGATACCAGTGTGGTTTGCGAGCATGAGGCCCGAGACACGGTGGGAGGAAGTGACGTAAGGAGATTTCTTGGTCAGAGCGACTTGGATGGAGGCTGGGCCCCACGGAATAAAGGTGGCGAGACGACGTTCGCGGA
>Ga0182214_1000071_pt1 | contig 12226 bp, 9 predicted proteins | sample G5R1MG_23_FD_128380 | JGI IMG/M metagenome (GOLD analysis project Ga0182214, IMG submission 128380) | Switchgrass phyllosphere microbial communities from Michigan, USA - G5R1_NF_03OCT2016_LD1 MG | ecosystem: Host-associated > Plants > Phyllosphere > Phylloplane/Leaf | place: USA: Michigan...
AAGATGCCAGGGCGCTAGCTGTCTTGGGCATAGAAGGGGCTCCGGTTCGCATGGGTGCATGTGAACCACGCCAACCTCAGACCTCACTGGTCGCGGGCCACCGACTGCCTGGCCCCAACGCTTGACGGAGCAGAAGCCGCCTGCGGTTCACTATTCGCCTCCGCTCTCTGCTTGGACGCCTGCGAGTCGAGCAGCAGCGATTTTGACCACACCAGAGCAGTGCTTGCACATGCATACGCATCCTGCTGGCTCGGTCAATCAGCGGCCGCACTCCAGCTCCTCACTCACCTCCATCTTGTTGTGAGGGAAGTCAAGGCACAAAAGCCTCCATCTACATACCCTTGCAACAAGTCGCCCGGCAGTATGGCCACCATGCCAGACGTTGATTCAGCCGATGAGACGGACAGCATCTCCATTACGTCCACCGTTTCCAGCGTAAAAGAACTTGATTACCCTGCCAAAGCTATCCTATCAGAGCGTCCCTTGGACCCCAATGGCTCCGCCATGGAGTACCTGATTCAATGGGAGGGCTATCCCATGCATAGGTGAGTTGCATGGAGAGTGTGCGTAGCCAGTTCTGACCAACTTCATAGATGTAAGACGTTTTCTTTCCTACCTTACCACACAAGCCACTAGCGCTCCCACGCCATGACCATGGTAGCGCACGCTAGAAAGCATCACCACACGCACTGCTAATAACTCGTAGGTACGTGGGAGCCTAATGCACATCTTGAGGGGACCAATCTCCTTGAAATATGGGCCAACAAGCGGAAGCGCTTGGGCGAAGCCGCTCACCAGGAGCTCATACATAGGAATCAAGCCATATTCGAGACGGCTTTGGAACGTTTCAACAGCGCCAAGGCGTACAGGCAAGCCTTGCGCAAGAAAAAACGTGAAAATCTAAGAAAGCGAGCTAGGCCAGTCGTGATTGTCACAGACAGCGAGAACGAAGAGGATCTGCCACCGCGATTGCAGCGACGGCCCAACGGGAAGAAGCCAGAGACATCTCCTACGACAGCACCAAGCGCTAGGGAGTCTGATGATTCGAGCCAGCTGAACAGCTTGTTCAATGAACCTCAGTCCCTAGGCCTGGTCTCTCCACAGGCTATCCATGACAGTGTCCCTTCGTCGAGCCATGCCTCGGTTATTCGCGAGCCCCCTTTACAGCAATCTGGTTCTTCGGAATCTGCGTCTTCCGGAGACGAACAAGTACAGCCTTCCCAGGGTAGACACCAACCGAATGATGTCGTGCCGGCTATTCAAGTACCCACAACCACACTAGCCGCGAAACCACAACTTAAGACAAGTCATCTTAATTCTATGAGGAGGACTGAGCCCCCCAAAAACTCCCGTGGTATTAAAATCGTTAATCAACCAAAGACACTACCTACTCCGTGGCATAAAAGTGAAAGAGCGTTCTCTACGCTCAAATTCCGGAGAAATGCGGTTAAAAGAGGTCGTACAGAAGGTACCCCAGAGCTTGGAGCCTTAAGCTTTATGGTACCTCCGCCAGGCTTGACGACAGTAAATCCCCAGACGTCTAATGACGACGTCTATGGGCGTCGAGAGACCGGCGCTCGCCGTCTCCAGCAAGTAGATGTGGAGGACGTACCCCGGCGTGCCCCTATTGATGATACTGACTCCCTGAAAACATGGGAAGCTAATAAGGTTCCTATGGTATGTTATGAGTGGAGAATGAGCAACAATTGCGAGTTTGGTGACCGAAAGTGTCGCTTTTTGCATCGCCATCAAGACCTATCTGGGTGTGCCCTACCGCTAGGTCCAGTATATGGCAATGTAATCCCAAAATACCAAAAACCACCAGTTACGTGCCGTTATTGGCTATTCGATCCATTGGGTTGCAGAAAGACCAGTGAGGAGTGTATATTTGCTCATAGGAATACCGGACACGTCCTTTACGAGGGTCGCTATGCACCCGATATAGTCGATCCAGCACTAAAACCTACCAGCGAGGAAAAAGCAGCTATTACATGCCCATTCTGGCTCTTTGATCCGATCGGCTGTGTCAATTTCAATGAGAAGTGCCGCCATGGCTATGCTCATAAGAATACTGGCCGTGTTGCTGACCGGAAACACCAGAATATAGTTACCAAGGTCGATGTAACATTAAAACCAGTGTCATCATCATCAACGACGACAACAATGCGAACGCCAAAGAGCGTGCAGCAGCCAAACTTGCGACCACCAGACCTGACTTGCTTTTTTTGGATGAACGGCAGATGCAAAAATAGGCCAGAATCTTGTGCATATCAACATTGGTACACAGGTTTTGTCGCAGACCCGCCACTTAAGGCCCTAACATGCCGACAATGGGCAGAAGGCAATAGGCCCCATCTTCCTCCTGGACAAAAATACAAGACTGCACACAAATACACAGGATTTATGTCTGATCAGTTCCCACGTAAATATAATCCTCCCGTAGTCCTTCCAGAAACTGGCCCAGCAGGGGATAATATTGCCTTACGTGGCGAAAACCAGACCGTCGTCTCAGAGGAATCTTGTTCTCAATCCCCTCCTGTTACGTTTGATGAGCTAGAGGGACCTGATCAACCGCAACCACACCCAGAGATTACGCAGGTATGTTTTGCACCACGCTGTGTTGTAAGATCTTGGCACCTCTCGCGACCTTGATCGTATTCCCTACACCCACTGACAGTCTGACTAGGCTGACACAGTTTGTCTCACATTAAAGGTCAACATCGAGCAAGATTGCAATTTGAGCTTCTTTGACATATTCATGAGGAACGACGGCAGCGAGCTACTAGATCGAAGAGCTTTTCTTTTATACCACCCGGAGAACCACTCAGAGGAGCTCGACGTTCTCACTCGATGGTTGTTAATGCATCATGTCGAAGTGGGAAACGCTTGGTATGATGGATCATGGAGTTCCTTCAAGCAGAATATATTCGAAGGCGGATCAGGTGTGATAATTGTACATACTCCATTCTCCCCTCCACTGGAGTGACTAACGACTAACACACGTAGGCTCATCCTGAGTTTGAGTACTTCACGGAACTTTCTGGATTTGGCAGGCTGCTTGCAAAGCAAGTGCGTATCTGGTCCATTGGCATGCAGGACGGCGTCGAGCACGATCCAAACGTCGAAGATTCCCCAGCAGTAACGCGCCATGATTGCATAGAGATATTTCCCCACGGTGGCTTCATATACATGACTGATGAAGTATTCGACAAGGAACCGCAACTTGCTTTTCGGATAGTGCGGCGCTTCAACGAGAAAATCGCTCCGCTACGGCAGGCCGTGGAGGACGCATGTGTACTCTGGCGTCTCTGCGCACGTCCAGAGTTGGCTGAGCATCTTTTCCAGCAATGCGAAGAACGCGCTGGAGAGTTAGAGGCCGGTGATGCTCACGTAACGAGGTTTGTTGATTTCACTTGAGCAGATGATTACAAGTAGAAAGTCGCTGACCTTACTAACAGCTATGCGAAGCTCTATACGATACTTGCTGAACAGGACCTTATTGAAATGTCCGGCCCATCTGAGCCCTTCAGTCCAATCCCTGATCAGTATCCTGTTCTTTCCGAGCGTCGCGTCATCGCAGAAGCACCGCCCCTAGAGTACTTTGGTACGCGGGCGCGCAGCCAGGAGCAAGCCAACTTTCGTATGATACGCTACTATGCACTCCTTCAGGCCGATCTGCGACGTGACTACCGTCACTTCGTTGTCGTACACACGGACCCGTCAGCCGGGTACGTTGAACAGTGGAAGAACGACGTCCAGAGTATCACCGCGGTCATCACACCGGAGACGTGTCTGGAAGAGCTCGAAAAAGACGGGGGTGTGAGCATGTTTGACTTTTTGGAACGCCACATGCCCGCCCGAGCTGCTGAATCAAGGAGTGTGAACAACAGGGAGTGAAGGACAAGCCGTGGGCATGTTGGCTAGCCTTGCAGCAACGTCCAGGGAGCCTCAGCGTCTCCAAGTCTATGATTTCCCGTTCTTCATGGGGCCAACAGCACATGCGTTGTGCGGCCAGCAGGAGGACAGGAGTACTGGATTCGTATTGTCCATGTTCTGTATGGTATCCACTGCTATCGAATGAGGATGCCGACCTTTCTCTCCGCCCACAATAGATACGAAGTACTCCCGTAGAGACCCTCTTCCCCACAGCTTCGGCCGTCCTAAGCGGGCGCGCTCGAGCCGCACGCGGCTTCCAATGGCATTCCGGGCAACACGCTGTTATCGTGTTATCGTGATGACCTCGGCCAAGCCAGAGACGTATTCGGTCTAGCGTGCGGCCGGGGTCGGATCAGGGGTCTATCGCGTGCCGGTGATAGGTAGTCAGTCGTCCATGTCCATGACGACCGTAACGGTTTCCGACTCGGCCGTCCCGCTTGCTCGCTTTTGAATCGTCAGCACCTCGCAGCCGCGTGTGGTGGTCTGGGTCCAGACTTGCCTCCCCCCAATGGCTGGACTTGGTCTCTACCTACCCGACTAGATCGTCGACAGGCAGGTCGCTGTTGTCGCTGTCGTTGTCGCACACGCTCCTTGAGAAGCCGAAATCGCAGCAAAGACGACACGACAGCACCATGGGCAGGGCAAGTGTTACAAGCAGCGGCGGCGAGGGAGGAGGAAGAGGAGAAGGAAAGAGCTCAGCGTCGGACCCGAGCGCTGATGCTGCGCTCGCGAAGATGGGCTACGCCAGCGAATTGCCGCGGAATCTGAGCATGCTGAGTGTGTTGGGAATGTGAGTGTGTGGTGCCTTTGTAACCGGCCCGCCCGGCTGAGGAGCAAGAGCTGTATCCCCAGCCAAGGACCCGTACTGACGGCAACACAGGTCCTTTGCCATCATGGCCGTCCCATTCGGTCTGTCCACCACGTTCTACATCACCCTGACGGATGGACAGAGCGTGACAGTTCTCTGGGGCTGGGTCCTGGTGTCTCTGATCTCGCTGTGCATCGCGGCCTCGCTGGCTGAGATTTGCGCCGTGTATCCCACGGCGGGCGGGGTTTACTACTGGTCGGCTATGCTCTCCACACGCGAATGGGCCCCGATTACGTCGTGGATCACGGGCTGGCTTACGCTCGTTGGGAACTGGACCGTTACGCTGTCCATCAACTTCTCCGGTGGACAGCTCATCCTCTCTGCGATTACACTGTGGGATGAAACCTTTGTGCCGAATCAGTGGCAGACGGTGCTGGCGTTTTGGGCTGTCATGCTGGTCTGCATGAGCATAAATATTTTTGGCGCAAAGTACTTGGATTGGATCAACAAGATCTGTATCTACTGGACGGCTAGCAGTGTCATCATCATCATGGTTGTCCTGCTGAGCATGGCGGACACCAAGAGAGATGCCAAGTTTGTATTCACGCATTATGATGCGAGTACAAGTGGATGGTAAGTTTGCCTGCTAAGACGACCGTTCACAGGATACTAATCCGTCTCAGGCCGTCTGGATGGGCCTTCTTCGTTGGCCTGCTCCAAGCTGCGTACACACTGACGGGATACGGCATGGTGGCAGCAATGTGCGAGGAGGTCGCCTGCCCCGAGCGTGAAGTGCCAAAGGCCATTGTTCTCTCCGTCGCAGCAGCTGGAGTCACGGGCGTCATCTACCTCATCCCCATCTTATTCGTGCTGCCCGATGTGCAGACGTTGCTCAGCGTGGCCAACGGCCAACCCATTGGGCTCCTCTTCAAAACGGTGACCGGCTCTGCAGGCGGCGGGTTTGGACTTCTCTTCCTCATCCTGGGCATCTTGCTGTTTGCTGGGACAGGCGCGCTCACTGCTGCGTCGCGCTGCACGTATGCGTTTGCGCGCGATGGTGCAATCCCTGGCTCAACCGTGTGGGCAAAGGTGGACAAGCGCTTTGACATCCCCCTCATGGCACTCTTTCTCTCGACGGCTGTGGACTGCGCCCTTGGCCTCATCTATTTCGGATCGAGCGCGGCCTTCAATTCCTTCACGGGTGTGGCGACCATCTGCCTCTCCACCTCATACGGGATGCCAATCCTCATTTCTATCCTTCGCGGCCGCAACGCTGTTCAACACTCATCCTACTCACTCGGCCGGTTCGGCTACGCCATCAATGTTGCCATGATTGTGTGGATCTGCCTGGCTGTGGTGCTTTTTTGCATGCCAGTGAGTCTGCCGGTCACGCCGCCTACCATGAACTACGCAAGCGTCGTGTTTGCGGGCTTTGCAGCCATCAGTGTCGCGTGGTATTTCATCAGCGGGAGGCAGAACTTCACAGGGCCTCCTGTGCCCACAGATGTGGCGCCGGGCGAGGAGGTAGCTGTTGCAGGCCTGGCAGTGCAGGAGAGCCATCAGGAACGGAATGGTGACGTGGAGGGCAAAGGCAGTAAGCAGTACATGTAGAGGCAGGCAGGGTGGACGACCGCATGTCTCACCGAGTACTTATGTAGATAGGATAACAACCGAGTAATGTCCTTGGGCTGAGACCTTCACTACGCTGCCTGACGATGTTGGCCGTCGAGTGGAACGGTGCTATGCATGGCCATCCTCTATGAGATGAGCACGCACGCGCCACATGCGCCATACCACGGTCAAGCCACTTGTGGCGGGCGGCGCGTTGGCGAGCGTCAAACCACTCTATGCGAGGAGCCACCATCACTCGCTCTGGACGCGTCGCGTGCGCTCAGGACGTGCTGACCATGGTCCCGAGGTGAGTGGTATGTTTGGGCTGCCGCAATCACACCTCACGCTCATAAAACCAGCCTCGTGCAAACCCATTCCAGACACAGCCTGCGAACATGCGCAGCCACCAGCGACACCAGGTGGTCGACCTCACGGACGAGCCGGCCAGCCACAACACAGTCCCGCCCCCAACTGCACCCGGCTCGTCTTCGTCCTTCTTTGGCATTGCCCCCGGCGGCAGCTCGCATTATGTGGGCAACGAGTTTGACTCGTCGGACAGGGCAGCGAAAAGACTCAAGTATTCGGCACCAGTCGCAGTGCCCAGCACACCACCGGGGCAGCCAACACCTGCCCATGGCCGCGACATGTGCAGCAATAGCAGCTTCAAGGGCCCCTCTATCCGGGATATCAACCACACGTTGACAAGCAACGACGCCAGAGTCCCTTTGCTGGCCCAGGTTCCTGCCAACCCGCCACGCGCACTGCAAATCAGCCGTCTACCTCAGCCCAAAACAAGCACCGCATTCCATACCCCGCTGCAACCTGCCGCTCACGCCAACCCCATACAAGTGGATTATGGGGGCCCGCAGACCTCCACCAAGATGCAACGGCCTGCAGCCGTGTCTCAAAGCGTCGCGCAGTCAGGACGAGCCGCATGCAATGACATGATCAATTACGCTCCGGCCACTACGAAACTCCAGGGGGACTCCCAGCCACAGCCAGCTCCGCGCCCCGTCGAAGCCGATACCGTTGCCAGTGGCTCCCTACTGACCCACCCTCTCGTTACACCAACTTGTCCTCCAGCAGCCGTCTCTGAGCCGTTGAAATTGACCAACCAGTTCAGCGGCGAGGAAGACCACTACTTGATCTTCCTGAAAGAAGTCAAAGCATACCCATGGAGGAAAATCACTTTGGAATTCAACCAAGAATTCCCCGTGCGGACCTACCCTACCCTCCAATCACGGTACTCGACCGTTCTCAACAGGCGTGATCGATATCATGATCCGAAAATACTGTCCTTGCCGCCTCGATTTGCGTCAGAAGCGGCTGTCGACTGGCAGACCGTCCACGCGCAGAATCCAGGACCAAGAAGCTGGGGTAAGCGCAACGTCCTGCAACAGGGCTCCGCGCCCACGCATCCTCGAGCTCTGCCGCCCGCTTCGGCGCAAGGTGCCCTATCGCAACCCTTTCCTATCCGCAAGGCGGTTGGCAATGGCTACTCGTCCGGAGACTCGGCACCTCGCCGAGAGAAATCCAGGCGTGCTGCACGTGTCGATTATACGTCGCGGCGAAAGAGCCGACGGAGGGCCGAGCACGGGGGAACGGGCGACGCGGCAAGGGAAGAAGACGCTGGGTCGAATGACGAGACCGAAGAATGGGCAACGCCGGCCGCGATGGAGGAACGGGCCACAGAAGCAATCGTTTCTGTTGGTGTTGGCAGAGATGCCCTCGACATTGATCTCGCGGCGGCCGCTGACGCGAGGCTTGCTTTTGACATGGGGAACCCACTACAGGAGTCTTCCTTGACGAAACTGCCTTATTTGAGCGTTGCGCAGAGAGCAGCTGCCAAAGAGCATGACTTGGAGGGTACCCAGCATACGAAGTCGTTGCCAGGCTGCATTCTGCACGTGGATTTCACGGGGAATGAGCTGCAGTTGGTTGAACGATCGATTGCAAGCGTGATAGGACCAGCATCACGATCAAGGCATGAAACCAGGCGACGACAGCTTCGCGAGCGTCTGAAAGACGTTGGCGAGCCAAAGTTACTACAGCTACTCCACCAGCTTCGTCGGCACCTTCGATTGCGTGATGAGCAAAGCATCAGCGCGTTCTTGCGAGACGCCAAGGCGGGCCAAATTGCAGATGCTCCGCGCGTGCAAAGACTCGCAGGCGTATGCGCCAACGACAGATGGAGTACACGACAGTTTGCTTCGTCCTCATCGATGTTGCGCGAACGCGAATTAGATCGACAGTCGAGAAGAGGCTGGCGGGCAGCATCCCGGCCGCTCACGTACCAAGTCAGGAATAAGATCATGGACACATTCGGCTCAGCAGCTTCTTGGACCGGCGCATCGGGCGACATTCACGCCGTCGCTTGGGCGCCTGACGGGGAAAATTTCGCAGCCGCAGCGGTTGCTGTGGACGATCCAATGTCCATGCAGTACAACCGACCCAACAACCTCCTGTTCGGCGAGTGCTCACAAAACGCTATCCATGAGCTCGGGGAGCACTACCGGAAACGCGAAATGGCCGAGTATGGGCCAAACTCTACGCATGCCATGTTTGCATCGCAGGATCCAAAAATCTACAACACCGTCAGCTCCATTGGCTTCTCAAGAAGTGGGAATTTGCTCTATTCCGCCGGGTATGATGGGCACATGTGTGCCTGGTACACGAAAATCGACGGGTCCCGGCCCAGGCTGGGAGCCAAGCTGAACGTGAAGGCGCCGATTGATATGATTGCCGTCAACCCTGTCCACGACGGCATTTTGGCCGCTGCTGGGAGGGTTAGCAACAGCAAGGCCATCCGCCTGCTTCACGTGAATGAGCAGGATCCGGATCAATTCGAGAAACGCAACCTGCACTCCTCCAAGGCGGTGTCGCGGCCAGATCTGAACATCCTGCCCACAGCCATCCAGTTTGAGCCTCGATTTGGTGACCGACTTCTCGCAGGATTTGGTGCCAATGCGCGCGATTCGGGCTTTGACACGACGGGGGATTTGTGCGTCTGGGACGTTGCGACGGCCACCGCGTTGAACGTGCACGGATCGAGCGTTCATGTTTTCGATGTGGAGTTCAATCCGAATCGCGCCGTCATGCCGCAGTTCGCAGTCGGCTGCGTGGCCGGACATTCTGTCAATCGTGGGACGAGATCGACCGTGCGGCTGTACGACGAAAGAGTCGCAAGCCGGTTCAGCCTGATGTTCGAAATCGAGTGCAAGGCACTAGACATTAACGATGTTGTTTGGTGTCCGTACGAGGAGCATCTCATCGCGGCTGGGTGCACCGACGGACGCGCCTACGTATGGGATGCCAGGTACGAGATGGATCCGCTGCACGTCCTGGCGCACGACCGGTCTGTCATGCCGCTGCAAGAGGGCATCCAGCACGAACAAACCGATACCGGGGTACGCTTCCTCGCATGGGGCGGGAACGCGACGCGCCTCTATTCCGGCTCGTCGGACGGCGTAGTCAAAGTGTGGGACGTGACCGATCGTCGGAAAACGCATTCATCAAGGACATTTTCCATGCAAACACGGGCATCATGTGTGGAGCCTTCAGCCCCGACTTCAGCAAGCTTGTGGTGGGAGAAGTCAACGGCTCCGTCAACGTGCTCGAAGTAGGAAGAGACGATTGCCCGGCCGCGCAAGCGGCAAGACTGCGCCATGTTCCGTACGAGGAGGACCGGGAGGGCCAGGACGAAGACAGCCTCAGCTCTGTTGTGGCGACGCCTGATTCTGGCGTCACCGAGGCCCGCCATTTGCTAGACACGGGCCAACTCCAAGTCGTTCCCATGGGCATGTTGCCTGTCAACCAAGTCGTCCAAGGGCCCCGATACGCCGGGCCCTACGACCTCAGCGGGGAGGCACGGCTGCTCCGCGAGCAAGCCTCCGCATTCCAACGCAGCATGGCCGCCGTCGCAGGCGGACCGCCGTGCCGTCTTCCTGCGTGCAAGGACACCATCAACAAGACCACCATGGAAGACACGGGTGACTCGGGGCGCAGCCTAGACCGCATCCCCGACGAACTCAGCCGCGCCTGGAACGTGTCCGAGCCCAGTCCACAGCTCGTGCCCGGCAAGGCCAAGTGCACCCGCTGCGGTCGTGCGGCACGGCTGTCCCCGGCGGCCAAGGATGCACGCGACGAGGCCTCGGCCATGGCCATGCTCTGCGAGCGCTGCGCCTTTGCGTGCTTACGCTGTGGCGCTCCCCATCCCATCCTGCCCGGCGCCACGCGTCTCCGCTGCCCGTCCTGCGCCGGCGGCTGGGACCTCGGCGCCCTAGGATTCGAATGCACACTGCCGCCCCGGCCCACGAGCGCACTCGGCCTCCCGGTCCCGCCACTCACGGCTTGGGACAAGGCTGCCTTTTGGAACCGGCTCGATGACGACGACGGGCACGCATCGTTTGGATGCGCGATGAACGCGCTTAGCGACTATTATTTCTCGCTTGCCGTGGATCGGCCAGAAAGTCCGCCGACGTCTTGAGGGGGGGGGGGCGACGTCTGATATGGCGTGCATGTATGTACATTAGATGATTGAATGGATTTTCATGGATTTTCATGGATTGGGGTCTACTTGGTAAACAGGAGCTAACAAAAAAGAAGTCGGGGGGTTGGCAGGTGAGTAGGTAGATGATTGGGTTCTTGATTGTCACGTAGAGAGGGAGAGGGAGAGAGAGAGAGAGAGAGAGAAAGAAAAAGGTACTCGTGTTCCGACTTTGTGTCCATGGTTGCCAGGACTAGCTGGATGCAGGCAGGGGTAGGGCTGCCAAGGACTGGATGACGGGATAGGTTGCCTTTGCTTCTTCGGAGAGGGGTGCGTTCCCAGGGCGGTCGACTACGACGGCGTAGAGATTGGCTTGGGTGGCCGCCTCAGCCTCTGTAATGAGGACGGATTAGCGTGGAGGATGCAAGCGCTGCTAGCCAGGTGAGACGGAAGTAGGGGAGGGGGAGACGTTTGGGTTTGGGGGGCCGGGTGGTGGCGGAAGAAGGATGGGTTACTAGCGTGGGATGGGGTGGTGGAGGAAGGGTGTGTTGTCTCAGGTAGCGTGAAGCTACATGGGGGGCAACGTCACGGCACGACGTACCTTGGACATTGTCTGTGAGGAAGGTGACGCGCGACGCGTGCTTGCCCATTTGTGCGCAAATCTTCTCGTACGAGGCGGTTTGTAGCTTGGGCCCGGCGTTGAGGGTGTCATAGTGGGCGGAGAAGAGGGAGGTGATGTCCATGGTGGCGTGGCCGTTCTGGACGTGGGAGAAGAATTGAAGCTGGGCTTGCACGCTGCCCGAGGAGAAGATGGCCAGGGTTTTGCCAGCGGCTTTCCAGGCCTGGAGGGCGGGGAGGACATCTTCAAAGAGCGGGGTCTTGAGATGGCCATTGGCAAAGGCCGTGGTCCAAAGATGGCCTGGTCAGCCGGTCAGTCGAAGCGCCTTCGGCAGCATGGTGGATGCGAAGCAAGCGTCGATGGGTGGAGGAGGTGCGATGAAGCGGTGCGATAAGGGCTGACGGCGGCACGACGATGGATCCGGAGGCGATTCTCGACGGTCGCACCTTTGTTTTGGGCGATGATCAACACGCGGCCGACCTACCTTGCAGCTGCTTCCAATAGACAGCCTTGATGTCTTGGCGTGTTAGATGCTCTACGTGGGCAATGAGTGTATTGGCATCTTGCTTGGTGTCGTCAGGAAACGGGCGGATGCGTTGCTGGAATTCGGCATCGGCCCAGGCATCACGTGCGAGTCGTGTGAGCTGGTCGAGTGCGTAGGGATACTGGCGTTGTGAGTGCGAAGAAGCGAGCGAGCGAGACGAGACACAGCGACACGAGAGGAGAGGAATGAAGAGGGCGCGTCACATGACCGCGGGCGTTCCGA
>Ga0182214_1000072_pt1 | contig 12163 bp, 9 predicted proteins | sample G5R1MG_23_FD_128380 | JGI IMG/M metagenome (GOLD analysis project Ga0182214, IMG submission 128380) | Switchgrass phyllosphere microbial communities from Michigan, USA - G5R1_NF_03OCT2016_LD1 MG | ecosystem: Host-associated > Plants > Phyllosphere > Phylloplane/Leaf | place: USA: Michigan...
CGAATAGCGATCGTCCTTGCGCGATTTCTGCAGATAGCCGAGCCGTTCCATCACCACGACGATGCGGAACAGCTCGCCGACCGAGCGGTTGAGCAGCACCGCCATCTCGCTGATCAGGATGCCGCCGGGCCGGGTGCCGAGCAGTTCGAAAATCTCGAAGGCCTTTTCGACGGCCGGCGCCGCATAGGTCGTCCTGGAACCCGCCGCCATCTTGCCTCCCCCTGCCCGTTTTCCGCCACCGACATGAGATGAAGGCCACCGCCTGTCAAATATCGACCGGTCGCCGGCGACCGGGGCGGCGCGCCGCCGGGGCCTTGCCGGCGGCGGCGTGGCGGGCGATGTTCTCGCGGATGAAACCCCGATTGCAGGAGAGTGGGTGGTGGCGCGGCATGTCTTGTTTCTCGATATCGATCCGGCGGTGGAATCGGTCGCGGCCTATCGCGACTGGCATCGCGCCGGCGGGCCGCCCGCGGCGATCACCGCGTCGATCCGCGCGAGCGGGGTCGAGGCGCTGGAGATCTGGCACGTCGGCGACCGGCTGGCGATGATCATGGAGACGGGGCCATGCTTTTCGGCCGAGGCGAAGGCGGCGGCGGATGCGGCGGACCCCGACGTGCGCGCGTGGGAGGCGCTGATGGAGCGGTTCCAGCGGCGGCTGCCCTTCGCCGCGGAGGACGAGAAATGGGTCGCCGGCGCGCGGATCTTTTCGCTCGACGAACAGCCGTGAACGGCACCTCCACCGGCGCGATCATGGGCGTCGTCGATGCGCATCACCACGTCTGGCGGCTGGACCGGCCCGGTCATGCCTGGCCCGATGCCGGCCTGCCGGCGATCCACCGCGATTTCGCGATGGCGGATCTGCGCGCCGCGGCGACGGGCGTCGATCTCGTGGCGACGGTGCTCGTCCAGTCGCAGCCGACCGATGCCGATACCGACTGGCTGTGCGGAATCGCCGCGGCCGATCCGCTGGTCGGCGCGCTGGTGGGATGGGTCGATCTCGCCGATCCGGCGGCGGCGGCGCGGATCGCCGCCCTCGCCGTGCGCCCCAAGCTGCGCGGGCTGCGGCCGATGCTGCAGGCGATCGCCGATCCGGCGTGGATCCTCGATCCCGCCTTGGACGCAGCGGTCGCGGCGATGGTGCGGCACGGGTTGCGCTTCGACGCACTGATCCAGCCACGCCATCTGCCGGTGATGCGCGCCTTCGCGCAGCGCTGGCCCGATCTGCCGATCGTGATCGATCATGGCGCCAAGCCGGACATGACGCCCGCCGGCTTCGACGCGTGGCGGCGGGGGATCGCCGCGCTGGCGGCGCACGACCACGTCTGGTGCAAACTGTCCGGCCTGCGCACCGAACAGGCGGCGGGGGCGCAGGCCGATGCGCTGGCGCCCTATGTCACGCATCTCGTCGCCTGTTTCGGGACGCGGCTGATGTGGGGCAGCGACTGGCCGGTGCTCGGCCTCGCCGGGGACGATTACACGACCTGGTTCGCGACGGCGCGTACGCTGGCGGGGCTGGACGCCGCCGGCGAGCGCTGCCTGTTCGCCGACAGCGCGCGGCGGTTCTACGGCCTGTGATGCCCGTCGGGGCTGACGTGGCGCTTGCCTAATGAAAACGAGTTTGCAAGTATGATAGCGACGGGAGAGGCAGATGGCCGGTATCAGCAAACGGGACTTGTTGGGGGCGTCGCTCGGCGCGACGCTGGCGGCGGGGCCGTTCGCGCGGGTATCGGCCCGGGGTCCGGCGGGGGCGCCCGCGATTCCCGCGGGCCGGTTCCAGCCGACGCTCGATTCACTGAAGGCCTATCGGACGCCCGACTGGTTTCGCGATGCCAAGTTCGGCATCTGGGCGCATTGGGGGCCGCAGGCGGTGCCGCGGCAGGGCGACTGGTATGCGCGCTTCATGTACGTGCCCGGCCATCCGCATTATGCGCATCACGTCGCGACCTACGGCCATCCGTCGGAATTCGGGTATAAGGACATCATTCCGCTGTGGACCGCGGACAAGTTCGATCCCGATGCGCTGATGGACAAATATGCCGCGGCGGGCGCCAAATATTTCGTGTCGATGGGCGTCCACCACGACAATTTCGACCTGTGGAATTCGCGCCATCATCGCTGGAACGCGACGCTGATGGGGCCGAAGCGCGATATCGTCGGCGACTGGCAGCGGGCGGCGCGGCGGCACAAGCTGCGCTTCGGCGTGTCCGAGCATCTCGGCGCGAGTCATAACTGGTGGTATCCCAACCATCTCTACGACCAGTTCTGGCCGAAGCTGGGCGTCGATTATGACGGCGCCGATCCGCGCTTCGCCGATCTCTACCACGCCAATCGCGACGAGCCGTTCAACAACAAGCCGGGCAGCTGGTATACCCGCAACCCGGCGTTCCAGGCGCTGTGGTTCCGGCGCATCCGCGACCTGATCGACAGCTATCGCCCCGACCTGCTCTATTCGGACGGCGGCCTGCCGTTCGGCGACGTCGGGCGTGCGCTCGTCGCGCATTTCTTCAACGGCAGCATCGGGCGGGGCGGCGCGCCCGAGGCGGTGTACAATTGCAAGAACGTCGGCTCGGGCGAATATCACCCCGAATTCTGCGTGCAGGACGTCGAGCGCGGCGTGCTCGAGGGGATCGATCCGCTGCCGTGGCAGACCGATACGTCGAACGGCGACTGGTTCGAAAGCGCCACCGACCGCTACAAAAGTACATCGCAGGTGATCGGGATGCTGGCGGATATCGTCAGCAAGAACGGCAATCTTTTGCTCAACGTCGCGCTGCACGCCGATGGCAGCCTGCCGCCGCAGTCGGAGCAGTTGCTCGCCGAACTGGCGCCGTGGATGGCGGTCAACGGCGCGGCGATCCACGGCACGCGGCCGTGGCGGATCCATGGCGAGGGGCCGACCGAGGCGGCGGCGGGGAGCTTCAAGGAGGACGGCCGCTATGGCGCCGCCGATATCCGCTTCACCACCAGGCGCGACCGATTGTACGCGATCACGCTCGGCGAGCCCGCCGGGCCGACCGCGATCGCCGCGCTCGCCGAGGGCAATCCGCACGAGCCGCGGCGGGTGCGACAGGTGCGGCTGCTCGGCCATGGCGGCGCGATCGGTTTCCGCCAGACGGGGCAGGCGCTGGTGATCGACCGCCCCGACCGGCTGCCGACGCGCCACGCCAGCGTCTTCGAGATCCATTTCGCCTGAGCCGCGCCCCACTCCCTTATACCGAAGGTCCCATCATGCTCGCATTCCGCCATGTTTCCGCGGCGCTCGCGCTCGCCGCCACGACCCTGCCGCTCGCCGACGCCGTTGCACAGGCCCCCAGCCAGGCGGTGCGGCCCGACTGGCCGGGCAAGGGGCAGCTGTTCGTCGGCACCTGCTATCAGCCGGTCGATCGCTCGCCCGCGCAGATCGCGCAGGATATCGCGGTGATGAAGGGCGCCGGCTTCACGATGGTGCGGATGGGCGACCTGTCGTGGGATGCGTTCGAGCCGGAGGAGGGGCGTTATACCTTCGCATGGTTCGACAGCGTGATGGACCAGATGCACCGCGCCGGCATTCGCGTCGTGCTCGACATCCCCGGCCTGCCCGCGCCCGGCTGGCTGCATAAGAAATATCCCGGCGTCGACATCGTCACCCAGGACGGCGCGCGCCAGCATGCGGCGAGCCGCTATTGGGACGATATCAGCGATCCCGACTATCGCCGGCACGTCCATGCGCTCGCCGAACAGATGCTCAAACGCTATGCGCATCACCCGGCGGTGATCGCGATCGGTTATGACAATGAGGTCGGCAGCTCGCCCATGTCCTATTCGGCGGGCGTGCGGCAGCGGTTCATCGGCTGGCTCAAGCAGCGCTATGGCACGATCGACGCGCTCAACGCCGCCTGGGCGACGCAGCGCTGGTCGCGGCGGATCGGCGACTGGGACGGCGTCGACATTCCTTATGGCAACGGGCCGGGGCCGAACGAGCGGAACCTCGACCTCCACCGCTTCTGGTCGGACCAGACGATCGCGGCCCTCGAGGATCTCGACGGCGTGCGCCGGCACTATGCGCCGCATCTGCCGACCGCGTCGAACCTGTGGCCCGAGGCGGGCAACAAGGGGTTCGACTATATGCGGACGTGGAATCGCTATGCGACCTATGGCGCGCTCGGCTTCTACCCGGGCGACCCGCTCGGCGCCGCCTTTCAGGTGATGATGATGAAGGCGGGGCATGACACGCCCGTGTGGTTCAACGAGTTCACCGCCGGCGGCGGCGGCGATTACGGCACGCCGGGGCGCTCGCGGATGTGGGCCTATTTCGGGCTGCTCAATTATGCGCAGACCTTCCTCGCCTGGACGTTCAATTCGCATCTCGGCGGCGAGGAGCAGTCGCTGTTCGGCCTGCTCGACCATGATGACCGGCCATCGTGGAAGGTCGGCGAATTCGCGCGTATCGCCAGGGAGTTCGCGACGATCAAAACGATGGGTTTCCCGCGCTATCGCGCGCCGCAGGTCGCCATCGCCTATTCGTTCGAGACCAACTGGCTGGTCAGCCCGCCGCCGGGGCCGAACACGATGAAACAGTATTTCGCCGGCAATTACGCCGATCAGGCGAAGGCGGCGTTCCAGCCGTTCTTCGAGGACAATGTCGACGCCGCGGTGATCGATATCGCGCACGATCCGATCGACGCGTACAAGCTCGTCGTGCTGCCCAGCGCCTATATCATGGACGAGCCGACCGCGGCGGCGGTGCGCCGCTATGTCGCGGGCGGCGGCACCGTCGTGATGACAGGCTATTCCGCCAAGGCGGACGAGACCGGCAAATGGTTCGCGACGCCGCTGCCCGGCCGGCTGACCGACGTCTTCGGTCTGCGCACCAACGCCTTCTATCGCGCGCCGACGCCGCTCAAGGTGACGTTCGGCGGTGCGACGCTGACCGGTACGGACGGCTATTACGAGATCGTCGAACCGTCGACCGCGCGGCCGGTCGCGACCTTCGACGGGCTTGCGCAGCCCGCCCCGGCGATCACCGTCAACCGGTTCGGCAAGGGGCGCGCGATCTATCTGGCGGCGGCACCGCAGGCGGCGCTGCTCGGCCCACTGGTCCGCTCGCTCTATGCCGATACCGGCGTGGTGGTCGGGCCGAAGACCCCCGCCGGGGTGGTCGCGCGCGTCGTCGAGGGGCGGACGATGTACGTCAACACCACGCCTGCGCCGATCGCGGTGCCGCTCGCCACGCCGGGCCGCGACGTCATCGCCGGCCGAGCGGTGGCGGGGACGCTGACGCTGGCGGGCTATGACGCGGCGCTCGTCGCGCCGACGCGCTAGCCCTGCGGTCTCCCGTCATCGAAACGCAACGCCGCTGTAGCCTATTCCGCGTCGCGGCGTATATCCGGGTCGGACCGCAACGGAGCGATATGACCGATGATGGAAGATCGCGAGACCCGGCGGCTGGCGGCGCTGGCGCGTTACGGGGTGATGGATACGCCGCGCGAAACCTCGTTCGACGAGATCGCGGCGCTCGCCGCGCGGCTGTGCGATGCGCCGATCGGGATCATCAACCTGATCGGCGACGGGCGCCAGTTCTTCAAGGCCGAGGTCGGGATCGGCGTGCGCGAGACGCCGCTCGAAACCTCCTTCTGCGCCAAGGCGATCCTCGAGGAGGACTTCCTGCTGGTCCCCGACGCGACGCGCGATGCGCGGTTCGCGGGCAATCCGCTGGTCACGGGCGAGGGGGGGCTGCGCTTCTATGCGGGGGCGCTGCTCAAGACCGACGAGGGGCTGCCGATCGGCACGCTGTGCGTCCTCGACCGCGAACCGCGCGACCTGACGCCGTTGCAGCAGGAGACGATCCGGGTCCTCGCGCATCAGGCGATGGCGCAGCTCGAACTGCGCCGCGCGCTTGCCGACCGGCAGCGCGAATATGAGGCGGCGCGCGCCAGCGAGGAGCGGCTGCGGCTGATCGTCGACAGCGCGCGCGACTATGCGATCCTGACGATCGACGAGGATCATCGCATCACCAGCTGGTCGGCGGGGGCGCAGGCGGCGTTCGAATGGAGCGCGGCGGAGGCGATCGGCCGCCGCTTCGACGATCTCTTCACGCCCGAGGACCGCGCCGCCGGCATGCCGCAGGCGGAGATCGCGCGCGCCTTCGCCGAGGGGTGCGCGCCCGACGTGCGCTGGCACGTGCGCGGCGACGGCACGCGCGTGTTCATGAACGGCACCACGCATCCGATGCTGACCAGCGGCGGCGAGGGCCCGCGCGGGCTGCTCAAGATCGCGCGCAACGAGACCGACCTGCGCCGCCAGTCCGACGATCTCGCCCGCACGCAGGCGGAGCTGATCGAGAGCGAGGCGCGGTTCCGCGCGTTGTTCAACGCGATCGACGACGGGTTCTGCATCATCGAATTCTTCGACGGCCCGCACGGTCCGCTCAGCGATTACGTCCATCTCGAGGCCAATCCCGGCTACGAGCGGCATACCGGCATCGCCGATATCGTCGGCCGGACGCTGCGCGATCTGGCGCCGGGCGAGGCGGACGACTGGATCGCGCTCTACGGCACGGTGCTGCACGCCGGCGAGCCGTTGCGCTTCGAACGGTATTTCGAGACCGCGGGCCGCTTCATCGAAGTGTCCGCGAGCCGTGTCGAGCCGGCGAGCCGGCGGCAGGTGTCGGTGCTGTTCCGCGACGTCACCGCGCGCAAGGCGGCGGAGGCGGCGATGCGCGCCAACGAGGCGCTGGCGCGCGAGAATATCCAGCGCGTCCAGCTCGCGCTGTCCGCCGGTGCGATCGTCGGCACGTGGCTATGGGACCTGCCGAGCGATCGCTTCACGGTGGACGAGGGGTTCGCCCGCGCCTTCGGCATCGATCCCGCGCTGGGCCGCGACGGGCTCAGCCTCGAACAGGTGGTGGCGACGGTGCACCCCGACGACCGGCAGGGGCTCGCCGAGGCGATCAACGAGGCGATCGTGCGCGGCGGCGCCTATGCGCATCAATATCGCGTCCGCCGCGCCGACGGCCGCTATTACTGGATCGAGGCGAACGGCCGCGTCGATCATGGTCCGGACGGCACGCCGCTGAGCTTCCCCGGCGTCGTGCTCGACGTCGAGGAGCGGCGCTCGGTCGAGGAGGAGCGCGACCGCGCCACCGCCGCGTTGCGCGCGCTCAACGAGACGCTCGAACAGCGCGTCGCCGAGCGGACCGCCGAGCTGATGGCCGCCGAGGAGCAGTTGCGCCAGTCGCAGAAGATCGAGGCGGTCGGCCAGCTGACCGGCGGCGTCGCCCACGATTTCAACAATCTGCTCACCGTGATCCGTGGCTCGGTCGACCTGCTGCGCCGGCCCAATATCTCCGAGGAGCGGCGCGCCAAATATATCGCCGCGATCTCCGACACCGCCGATCGCGCCACCAAGCTGACCAGCCAGCTGCTCGCCTTCGCGCGGCGGCAGGCGCTGAAGGCCGAGGTGTTCGACGTCGCCGACAGTATCGCCGGCGTCCGCGACATGCTCGCGACGCTGAGCGGATCGCGCATCCAGATCGACGTCGCCGTCCCGCCGCGCGGCTTTCCGGTCCGCGCCGATCGCAGCCAGTTCGACACCGCCTTGGTCAACATGGCGGTCAATGCGCGCGACGCGATGCACGGCGAGGGCGTGCTGACGATCACCGTCGCCGAGGTCGACGGCATACCGGCGGTGCGTTCGCACCCCGCGGTCCCCGGCCGCTTCATCGCGGTGTCGATCCACGACACCGGATCGGGCATCGCCCCCGACCAGATCGATCGCATCTTCGAACCCTTCTACACCACCAAGGGCGTCGGCCACGGGACCGGACTGGGGCTGAGCCAGGTGTTCGGCTTCGCCAAGCAATCGAGCGGCGACGTCGTCGTCGAGAGCGTGATCGGCGAAGGCTCGACCTTCACGCTCTACCTGCCGACCGCGACCGGGCCGCTGGGCGACGACCGGATCGCCACCGACGGCGGCGCGATGCCGCTGGCGCGCGGGGCGTCGATCCTGGTGGTCGAGGACAATGAGGAGGTCGGTTCGTTCGCGATCCAGGCGCTGCGCGAGCTCGGTTATGCGACCACGCTGGCGGTCGACGCGGCGAGCGCCCTGGTCGAGCTGGCGCGGGCGGATGCCGCCTACGACCTCGTCTTTTCCGACGTCGTCATGCCCGGCATGTCGGGCATCGAACTCGAACGCGAGGTGCGCAGCCGCTATCCCGGCCTGCCGGTGGTGCTGACCAGCGGCTACAGCAGCGTGCTCGCCGAGCAGGACAGCCACGATTTCGAGATCCTGCGCAAACCCTATTCGCTCGACGAACTCGCCCGCGTCCTCGCCCGCGCCTCGGCGCAGGCGCGGCCGGCGGAAACGGATGCCTGATATGGTCAAGACCACCGACGAACTCGCGCTGATGCGTATTTCGGGGCAATTGCTCGCCTCGGTGTTCGAGATGCTCGACGGGCAGGTGCTCGCCGGCATGTCGACGCTCGCGGTCAACGATCTGGTCGAACGGTTCATCACCGTCGATCTGGCCGCGCGGCCGGCGAGCAAGGGCCAATATGGCTTCGCCTATGTGCTCAACTGTTCGATCAACGAGGTCGTGTGTCACGGCGTCCCCGATGCCGACACGATCATCCGCGACGGCGACATCATCAACCTCGACATCACGCTGGAGAAGAACGGCTTCATCGCCGATTCGAGCAAGACCTACATGGTCGGCGCGGTGCCGGCGGCGGCCCGGCGGCTGGTGCGGGTGACGCAGGAGGCGATGTGGCGCGGCATCACGCAGGTGCGCCCCGGCGCGCATCTCGGCGATATCGGTGCGGCGATCGAGCGCCATGCCCGCACCAACGGCTATTCGGTGGTGCGCGACTATTGCGGCCACGGCATCGGCCGCGAGATGCACGAGGAGCCGCAGGTGCTGCATTTCGGCCGGCCCGGCCGCGGCGTCGCGCTGCGCGAGGGCATGGTCTTCACGATCGAGCCGATGCTCAACCAGGGCGGGCGCAGCGTCGTCACCGGCGACGACGGCTGGACGGTGGTGACGCAGGACGGCAGATTGTCGGCGCAGTTCGAACATACCGTCGCGGTGACCGCGACCGGGGTCGAGGTGCTGACGCTGCGCCGTGACGAAACCGCACCGGGACGGCGCAACCGCTGAAGGCACCGCGCGGCCTTCCCTTGGGGCCGCCGATCATTATAGGTTCGGGGCGCAATCCCTCGATTGGTTAGTCCGATGCCCAAGCCCCCGACGCGCAGATCCATGACCACCGACGCGGGTCGCGAGGCGCCGGCCAACGACCGGTTGTACCAGCGGCTCGCGCGGCGATTGTTCGAACAGCTCGCCTCGGGCGATTTCGCGATCGGCGACCGCCTGCCCGCCGAGCGCGAACTGGCGATCGATTATGGCGCCAGCCGCCCCGCGGTGCGCGAGGCGCTGATCGCGCTCGAGGTGCAGGGGTTCATCGAGGTGCGCGTCGGCTCGGGCGCCTATGTCTGCCGCCTGCCCGGGCAGGGCGAGGAGCCGGGCTTCGCGATCACCGCCTTCGAGCTGACTGAGGCGCGTCTGCTGTTCGAAGGCGAGGCGGCGGCGCTCGCCGCGCTGCATATCACCGATGCGCAGATCGAACGGCTCGACGGGCTGGTCGCGGCGATCGCCACCGAGAATCTGCGTTCCGACGTCACCGAGGAGGCCGATCGCGATTTCCACCTGACCATCGCCGCGGCGACGCGCAACGCCGGCGTGGTGCGGACGATCGAGGATATGTGGCACCTGCGCTCGACCTCGCCGGAATGCGCTTTGCTCCACGCCAAGGCGCGCGACGCCAAGGTGCGGCCGGTCGTCGCCGAACATGCCGCGATCGTCGAGGCGCTGCGCGCGCGCGACGCCGCTGGCGCGCGCGCCGCGATGCGCGCGCATCTGACCGCGGTGATGGACCATCTGCTGTTCACCACCGAGGAACTCGCGGTCGAGGAGGCGCGCCGGTCGCTCGCCGATACGCGCCAGCGCTACGGTGCGGCGTTCAGCATGTAAGCGGGCTCAGGCGCTGCGATATGCCCCCGGCGCGAGGTCGGCGAGCGTCCAGTCGCCGATCCGCCAGCGCACCAGCCGCAGTGTCGGATGGCCGACCGCCGCGGTCATCCGCCGGACCTGGCGGTTGCGACCCTCGGTGATCGTCAGCCGCAACCAGCAATCGGGGATGCTCGCGCGATAGCGGATCGGCGGGTCGCGCGGCCAGAGCGCGGGATCGTCGATCCGCTCGGCCGCGGCGGGGCGGGTCGGGCCGTCGTTGAGCGTGACGCCGCGACGCAACCGGTCGAGCGCCGCCGCATCGGGCTCGCCCTCGACCTGCACCAGATAGGTCTTGGGGAGTTTGAAGCGCGGATCGGCGATGCGCGCCTGCAACCGGCCGTCGTCGGTGAGCAGCAGCAGCCCCTCGCTGTCGCGGTCGAGCCGCCCCGCCGGATAGACGCCGGGCCGGTCGATATAGTCGGACAGCGTCGCGCGCGTCGTCGGCGATCCGCGATCGGTGAACTGGCTGAGCACGTTGAACGGCTTGTTGAAGAGGAGCAGGGTCATCGTCCGCCGGGCCTTACAGACGGGATCGCCAGCCGGAAACGGGTCGGTGGTCCCGGTTCGAGCGTCAGCGCCCCGCCATGCGCCAGCGCGATCTGCCGCGCGAGGCTGAGGCCGACGCCGGTGCCGTCGGGCTTGGTGGTGTGGAAGGGGCGGAAGATGCGCCCGATCTGGTCGGCGGCGACACCGTTGCCGTGATCCTCGATGTCGATCGTCAGCATCGCCGCGTCGTGCCGCGCGACGAGCGCGACCGCGCGCCGGTCGGTCGCCGCCACCGCCTCGGCCGCGTTCTGGAGCAAGGCCCATACCGCCTGGCTGATCTGGTCGCGGTCGAGCGGCCATGATCCCGGCGCGGCGTCGAGGGTCAGCGTCACCTGCGGCCAGCGCCCGGCGAACAGCCGTGCGAGATCGTCGGCGAGGTCCTCGATCCGCACCGGCCGGCGCAACGGCTCGGGCAGGCGGGCGAGCGCGCGATAGGCTTCGGTGAATCGCTGCAACCCCTCCGCGCGCCGGGCCAGCGTCGCGAGGATCTCGCGCAGCAGCGCGGGATCGACCGTTTGCGCGTCGAGCGCCGCGACGCCGCTTTCGGCGAGCGAGGCGATCGGCGCGAGGCCGTTGAGCAGTTCGTGGCCGAGGACATGGATCATCTCGGCGGTCGCGCGCGCCTCGGCGACGCGTTCCTCCTGCTCGACGTCGATCAGCGCGGCGACCATGGGGCCGTCCTCGCGACCGGTCAGCAGCACGCGGTCGACGCGCCACTGGCGCCCCTCGTGGCGGATATGACGCGCAGCGGGGTCGGCGAGGCCGGCGGGGATGGGCAGCACGCGATCGTCGCTGGCGAACAGCCGGCGGGCGGCGCGGTTGAGCACGCGGACGCGGCCCGTCTCGAGCCCCAGCATCGGCGTCGGCGCGGCATCGAGCAGCAGGCGGTTGGCGACCGGATCGGGGTCGACGGCCGCGCCGCCGCTCCGCGGTGCCGCGGGCGACGCGGTCGACAGCCACAGGTTGAGCGTCGCCAACCACAAGCCGGCGAGCGTCGCGCCGGCGAACGAGCCCCACAGGCCCCGCTGCCATGCGACCGTCGCCGCCGCGCCGCAGAGCGCCAGCGCGATGCCGGCGAGGATCGCCCGCACGCCGCTATAGCCCATAACGCGCCATCCGCCGGTAGAGCGCGCCGCGGCTCAGCCCGAGTGCGGTGGCGGCATGCGTGACGTTGTGGTGATGTTCGCGCAGCGCCGCCTCGATCATCGCGCGCTCCGCATCGGTGAGGGCGAAGCTCGCCTCGGCAGCCGGCACCGCCACCGGCGCGGCGGCGGGCGGCGTCAGCGCCGCCGCATCGATGACGTCGCCCTCGATGAGCAGCGCGGCGCGTTCGATCGCCAGCGCGAGGCCGCGCACCTCGTCGGGCCAGCGCGTCGTCCGCACCAGCGTCTCCGCCGCCTCGCTCAGCCGGGCGGGGGCGCGGCCGAACCGTTCGGTCGCGGCGCGCAGGAAATGGCGCGCGAGCAGCACCGCATCGCCCTCGCGCGCGGCGAGCGGCGGGATCGCCACCTCGACGGTGGCGATCCGCCGCCGCAGCGCCGGCCCGAGCGCGACGACGCCCTCGACGATCGC
>Ga0182214_1000075_pt1 | contig 12045 bp, 8 predicted proteins | sample G5R1MG_23_FD_128380 | JGI IMG/M metagenome (GOLD analysis project Ga0182214, IMG submission 128380) | Switchgrass phyllosphere microbial communities from Michigan, USA - G5R1_NF_03OCT2016_LD1 MG | ecosystem: Host-associated > Plants > Phyllosphere > Phylloplane/Leaf | place: USA: Michigan...
CAACCGCCAGACGCCATATCCAAACAATCACCAGTCGCCATATCCGAATCACCACCATTCGCCATATCCCAACAACCGCCAGTCGCCATATATCAATAACCAGCAGACGCTTTACCCGATTGATCAGCAGACCCCGTATTCAAACAGTCAGCAAGCTCCGTACCCCAACTACTTGCCTGCACAGTTTCCGAGTAGCCAGCGACGGCCGTATGCCGCGAACAGCCACTTCCAGGATCCGACCAACAGCCAGCCTCCATATCCGACGAATAGTTACCCTGCAAACGCGAGGAGTCAGCAAACACCCTATCCGACCAGCCAGCTTCCATCCCCGTATCCGATCGCCGACACGCCATATTCCAACGCTGACTCGGACGCTACCGAGTTGGAGAATCGTTCTGATACCGAAGAGCCGGAGCAGCAATCGGGGGGACAATCAGAACGGCCCTCTGCAGAGCCTGCAGAGCCTGCAGAGCCTACAGAAATTCCAGAGCCTATAGAGCCTGCAGAGCCCGCAGAATCTGTGGAGCCTGCACCAGTCCTCACACTTGATGAACGGAACAGGGCCACCAAACCCTCAAAGTATAGACCTCGCCGCCGTGTACACGGCAACTTACACGAGATTCCCCCGGAAGGTATCGATCTTTCTCGTCTCCATGAGGTTTCCTTCCAGTCGCGCGACCACCTACCACCACCCGAGCGCGTGTATAATACTTTCGATGAGGCTGTTGCCGCAGTGATAAAATTTGGAAAGGCCCGTGGAGTCACGTACATCAAGCACAGGTGGTCGCGCAATATGCGGCAACGACTGATGATGGTCTGCAATCGTGCGGGGGTACATCGGGATTTACACAAAGAAGGCACCAAGAGAAGAAACATGGCCGCTAGTGCGTCGAAGAAGTGCGAATGCCGCATGTCCTTCTGGATCTTGGCCATGGACTACACCAACCTTGAGGGGCAATGGAGAGTCAAGTGGTGTAACGATAGGAAGAGCATCCTCCACAATCATCCGCCGGATCGCCCGAAAGCCCGTGATGCTTCTGTGAACACTGTGACCACGGCGCGTATACCAGGATTCAAGATAGCATAAGTAGGTGAAAAGTGTTCAAGCACAAGTCAGCCACGCATACCGTGATTTTCCTGGTAGGAGACGTTCAAATCGTTCTTGGAAGGGCTTCTCGTTCTTACCGCAGTAACCTAAATACTAATCCAGCAGCTCATCGGATCCATCTCGCCCCGATCTCGCGCGACCTCCATTTTTCAGCTTCATTCGTGCGCTCCGCTTGATGAATATATGCATGTCCTGGGTACGAATCTGCGCTCGTCACTCCCCAAAACACTCGGAGTCGTACAAAGCAAGGGGAACTGTTTATTGATATTCAGTGCAATAAGTGCGTCGCGAGTCGCGTGTAAATGTGGCTGTGAGTAAGTTGCACTCCATCATCGCATCATACCTAGGTACCGAGGTGCCCCTGGCCGAAGATGTTTGTGCTATACTCCTCATCGAACAGCGGTTTGACTGGTGAAAAAGAGATTACATAACAAAGTACAACCAAGATTAGGTAGCTGTGAGAGGGTAGGAATAAAGGCTATAGATGACGTACAAGCGGGAACTTGCAAAGAGTTCCGGTCGCTCGAAAAAGTGATATCGATGGCAACGGAGGCTGTGAGATGGGTATCACACCTAGTGTCACATATAGTACAGGTCAGAAAGGACCTTGAACACTTGTTAGGCAATTTCGAGATTGAGTCAGACTCATGATGAACCTATAGTCCCTCGATTCAAGTAGCAGAATTGTTTTGTATAGGACTGACTGGCGTGGTACTTTGGCCATACTCATCTCCCTATTTTTCTGCCTGCTCAGCCTACTGCATGGCCTTCTCAAGACGAAAAATTATTATCAGTTTCTCCACGGCTTCGATTCCTCTTATCGGGGATGAGGCATGCCACCTCATCACTGACAATACCGACTTGCTGCCAACTCTGCACCAATGCCTTGATCAGGGCAATCGTGACATCAATACCCTCCTTCATATCTTCTTCGCAACGGCTTATATTTGGAACATGCAGAAATATGACGGGTCTCTGATCACGTGTGATAGAATAGTAATGGGCCAGAGAGTTGTAGTAGATGAAGCCGCAGAGAAAGTTACCGGGGTCTTTACTAATGCGCACATCGGAAATAGACCTGCTGCCTTGACGTTTGAGATTTGCTTTCCATCGCGCAAGAACGTCGGGGGTGTTGAACGATGTCGACAGTCTTCCTGGAAACCGGTTGGCCGGGAATAGTTTCTCCATGGCAGTGTCAGCAATGCATTCCCCATCCACGTCAGGGAGATTTGCGTAGTTTCTGCCCCAAGCACCTTCTTCTGCCGCAAAGTGATCTCTCCCCGCGGCTAGACCGATATGTAAAATGATGTCTGGGTGTGAATATATTGGGTTGTTAGGCAGTAGGAGTCTTGGCACCAAGTCGACTACATGTCGGTAGGCTACCCGGATGGCGTCGTGGTGAACGTGTATGTGAATCGGGGTTGGATTATCTGATGAGGCAGGGATTAGAGCCGGCAATCTCGAAGCCACGCCCCAGGACGGATTATCGGGAACTTTCTCAAGGAAAGGCTACGTTGGTGGATGGTCAGCAGAAATTCTTGTACAGGCTGTGATTACCGTAGACTGCCGACTTGAAGGCAAAGTAAAGTGCTATGGGTTCACCTTGAATAAGACATAGACCTTGAACGCACGGAAACTACATGAAGGAGGGTTATCAAAGTCTTTCACCTACTCCGAAGCCTGTAACTAGGACGGTGGCCGACTTCTTTGCTGCGTCACTTTGAGGCTGTCTAGATGCATATGCAGCAGGCGCCATCTGGCTGATACAATGTTAAGTAGTATGTATCTTCTTCCGAGGGAATAGTGAATGCGCGGGAGAATCCAAGATTGTTAGTTGCATGGAAATCGCTCCGATGACCTCATGGGACAGATGGCCGCACCTTCGCGAGGCTTGGCGACATCAACTGCCTCTTACCTCACTTGAACACCTACCTGAGCAATCAACCTATCAAAGTCGGCCGATTGATTACCCCTTCATCTATCATAGTTGAATCGTCCCCGCGAGATGACTACCGGTAGGCAGCGGAGGCTAGCTGAACTACTGTCGCAGGGTTCCCCGCGTCATCAGACGAAGGTTGCCGCCGAATGAATACACACCGTTCAACCTTGGCTGATCGTCTTCCACTTCCACATCCTCTCATCAAACAATTGACTATGCCGTCTACCAAGCCCTATCACCTAGCCATTGTGGGGGGTGGCATATCAGGTCTAACACTTGCGATTGCCCTTCTTCAATACAACGTCCCCATTACAATTTATGAAGCTGCACGACACTTTCGCGAGATTGGCGCAGGCGTCGGTTTCGGCCCCAACGCCGGTCGCGCAATGGAGCTCATGTCGCCAAAGATATTCAATGCGTTCATGAAGTGCAAGACGGGGAACAAGGCCGGTCAGGATACATGGTTTACCATCAGAGTAGGAGATTCACGCAAGGCAGACAAGGATGGTTACGTCCGAGATGGGAAGAAGGTCGGAGACGCCCTCTTCGATGTGCCATTTAACGTCGAAGGAGGAAGAGGGGGTGTTTACAGAGCCCACTTCTTGGACGAGTTGATCAAAGAGATCCCCGAAGGCATAGCAAAATTCAATAAGCGGCTGACAGACATGTGTGAAGCAAAAGACGGATCGGGCGACATTGTTTTAGGTTTCGCGGATGGAACGACCGCCCAGCATACGGCTGTTATCGCATGTGATGGAATCAAGTCTTTCGCACGAACGTGGTTGCTTGGAAAGGACGACCCCGCTGCAAAAGCTGTATTCTCCGGAAAGTATGCATATCGTGGACTGATACCGATGAGCGAGGCAATTAAGCTCCTTGGCGAGGAAGTTGCACAAAACAGCCAAATGTTCTTAGGCTACCATGGGCATCTTCTGACATTCCCAATAGAGCACGGAAATACCATGAATGGTATGTTAGCGTCTTCTCGTGCGTACGTCCGCCTACTAAAACATGCAGTCGTTGCATTCAACTCCTGTGACACATGGAACGACAGCAAATGGGTTGTCGGTACATCGGAAGAAGAAATGAATGCTGATTTTGCTGCATGGGGGCCACATGTGCAACAAATTGTCAGAGCTATGCAGAAACCTGACATCTGGGCACTTTTCATGCATCCGCCTTGCCATACATACACCCAAGGCCGCGTTTGTCTTTCTGGCGACGCAGCACATGCAACGACGCCGCATCAGGGCGCCGGCGCCGGCATGTGCATTGAAGACTCGTATATTCTGTCGGGCCTGATCAAGGAAGCGAAAACAGTTGAGCATTTGGAGCGAGCCTTCGTCGCGTTTGACGCCGTCAGGAGAGCGAGAACGCAAAAGAATGTCATGACGAGCCAAGAGGGGGGTATGTTGTACGACTTTGAGCTATTCGGGGATGACTTGGACAAGATCCAGGAAGCCTATTTGAGTAGAATGCAGTGGATTTGGGACATAGACCTTCAAGAACAGATGACACGAGCGAGGAAGATCTTCTACGGTGAGAAGAAACCCAACGAACAGGAGAGCTAGACATCGCTCCTATGTTACCCATGTGTCGAATTTCCGCCTCAGGATCATACCAGAGTCTAGTCAAGGACGTCGTCCCTCCTGGCAAAGATCTCCTTCAACACATTTTCCGTCTTAGCTCCGATAGCGTTGTGATACATCGAGTTGGTGACGAAGGGCTGACATCCTTTAATAGTCTGTGCTGTTTCCATGCTCAATTCAAAGTCGACATACATGTCGTCAAGGTACACTGCTGCGTACGTGGGCACCTCGTTCTTCCTGAGCTGCTTCTCATTGTACAGTGGTGGCCAGTCTTGCTCCGCAGCAAGCAACTCCCCTACAGCCTTTAGTTTGATAAGTTCGGGGTAGGTGTCAAACATGAATGGATGAATAGTCTCGCCTGTAAACAGAATTGGTATATCGCTGTCGATGTTTTCCAGAGAGAATTCGGGAAACTTTTTTAAAATGCGTTCAGCAGACCAATTCGCAGCTTGACCCTGGCAGTAGATAGGTTCGTGGAGCAATGCATATATGACGTTGGTGTCCCAGCTTTGCGCACTTTCAAGTGCGAGGACGGTTGGTCTTGTCAGGTGTCCGAACTGAGTGAGATCAGTATCGGCTCGGAGAACTAGCGCGTGAACCTCATCAATTCCTTCATGCTTGCCGAAGAAAATACCTAACTGCAAGAAACGACGAGCAGACATGTATCCTTCACCGCCTTGAACGCGCACGGTGTTATCGCCGAACCGAGACAGAAGCCGGATGATGCGCTTTACACGATCAATGTCTTCGGGGTATTTGTCATAGTAAGCCTGGTTGCGTTGTTTAATGCGCGTGTACAGGCGCATGTATACATCGTCTGGACTAGTCCGTAAAGGCGGAAGACCGCCGAAAAGGAACGCCTCTTTGATGCCTTCGGGATAGAAAGAAAGATACGTAGTGCAGCAAAATCCGCCAAAAGACTGGCCCATGATAGTCCATTTCTGCTTGTCTTCGGGATAGTCTGCTGTGAGTGCTCTTCGTATAGCCTCACAGTCTTTGACGATGCTGTCTGCTCGGAAGCTCTTCAAGTATTCTGCTTGAACCTGTTCATCACCCCGAAGCTGCAAGCTTGATTGACTGATTGCCGTCGATAGACCGGTGCCGCGTTGATCAAGCATCAGAAGCCGGTAGCCTTTTTCGAGGATGGTCTGAGTAAATGGCATCTGCTGGGGGCTACGGCATTCAAAGCCCGGGCCGCCCTGGAGGTAGATGAGCCACGGCAATTGCGTCTTCTTTGCACTGCTGTCCGTGCTGGTCGTGTCGTCGTCCGCCTTCTCCGCTTTGAGAGCAGATCGGGCAAACAACTGGATATGGCCAGAGGAGGGGTTGGAGTAGTCACGGGGCACTTGAAAGAAATGCTCCGTTATCCTAAGCTTCCCTGGAGAACGTCAGCCCGATCCAAAGGAGTATGAGGTTGCTTACGCTCTTACCGGGCACTAGGTGGCTCCTCTGCTCGAGGATCTTAGCAGCCTGAATCATCCTGGCTGACATTTCAAGGTTATCGCCAACTCGCTGATAGTCGATCCCAGGTCTCGTGTTGGCATGCCCCCCCTCCTAAGCAAGGGCGACCCTAGCATGATAGTGCCCGCCAGCGTTCAGCACGCACTGGACTAAGTAGAGAGTCTGTGGATCAGCATTCACTCATACCGTCAATCCGTCCCAGCGAGAGGAAGAAATTGCAAGCCTATGATGGGATTCATGTACATCCGCTCGGCCTCATCTGGAGAAAGTTTCGTCGTAGGGGCCGGGCTTTCAGCATGCATGTGCCATGCATGGCTCAATGGGAAGGCTATCGATAAGCACCGCTACCTGACTAACGACCTATCTGTACGAATTTTACCAGGCTCTTCGACTACTACAACTCTATCCGACCCGGAAATTATCGACCCCCTCGATTGTTTTCGTTTGCTAGGCCATCAGAAAATCCACTGTAGAGAATAGTCCTGGTGTTCGAGAGGCAAACCCAATACTGATCCTTGGGTAGCGGCGCAGCTGGCTACTCTACTTGGATTGTCACACAACTTCTATTAACTAACCTTACAATCATGGCAAAAGACAAAAAGAAGGCGACTGCTAGCAGCAAGGCGGCAGTAAAGGCAGCCAAAGCAGCAAAGCAAGAAAAGAAGGCTGGCAAGAAGGATAAGAAGGTCGCGACGAAGACGCAGGAGGTTGATTCGGATGCCGAGGACGTGGATCTCGATGCTGTTCTGGCACAGTATGCAAAAGAGCAAGAACAATACAACGCCATTACCGAGGTTCCAAGTGAGCCTCCGACGGCGAGAACGTCCGGAACTCTTCTTGCAAGCCCTGCAAACGAGAATGAGTTATTCTTGTTTGGAGGGGAATATTTCAATGGAGCCACCGCTAAATTCTTCAATGATCTGCTCATCTACAACATCAAACAAGACACATGGAAGAATGTCACAAGCCCAAACTCACCGCTCCCTCGATCTGGACATGCTTGGTGCAGAGCAGCCAATACCAAGGACATCTATCTGTTTGGCGGCGAATTCAGCTCTCCAAAACAAGGGACATTCTATCACTACAACGACTTTTGGCGTTTAGACCCTACGACTCGAGAATGGACAAGAATAGAGGGAAAAGGTAAAAATTCAAATCCACCAGCACGTAGTGGGCATCGCATGGTAGGATACAAGCAATACATCATTCTCTTCGGTGGCTTTCAGGACACATCCTCGACGACAAAGTACATGAATGACTTGTGGATCTATGATTGCATCAACTTTATATGGCATACACCAAAGTTGCAAGCTGGTCGCGCAGTACCAGATGCTCGATCCAGCTTTACACTATTGCCACACGAGCAAGGTGCCGTTATATATGGTGGTTATTCCCGTGTCAAGACCTCGATAATGACCAAACAGTCGCAACAACAAGGGAAAAGCAAGAAAGGTGGTGGAGGAGGGTCATCGTCCCGCATGGTCCTGAAACCAAAAGTACACGAAGACACCTGGTTTTTACGAATTACTCCCCCGCCAGCCGATCAAACCTCTATTGCACTCGTGGCTGTGTCATGGGAGAAGCGTAAGAAGCCGGCAAACGCGCCAAATCCACCACGTGCGGGTGCTACTATGTCCTACCACAAGGGCCGAGGCGTTCTATTTGGGGGTGTACATGATGTTGAAGAGAGTGAAGAGGGAATTGATTCCGAGTTCTTTAATCAGCTGTTTGTCTGGAATATTGAGCGGAATCGGTACATGCCTCTCACTTTGCGCCGACCCAAGACCAATGCCAACAAGAAGGCCGCACAACAAGTAAATGTCAGCCGTCGCGATCGTGGGAAAGCTACAGAAGAAGAGATACTTGCTAATTTGAAAGCTCTTGAAGTAAAGGCCGGAATTGTTACCAGCGTGGACCTGGGTAACCAACCAAAAGAGGAGGAGAAGGGAGAAGAAGACGAGCAACGGCCTGAAAAGCCTCGTAGCTATGAATACCCGCACGCACGCTTCAATGCATCTTTAGCCGTACAGGGAGACATACTGTACATCTACGGTGGTACTTTTGAGAAGGGTGATAGAGAGTTTACTTTTGATGAGATGTGGTCTATAAATCTCAACCATCTAGACGGAGTAGTTGAGATCTTTCGACGCGAGCTCGAAGACTGGCAAGGTAGTGAAGACGAAGGGGGCTCGGATGAGGATGGTCCAGAGGATTCTGACGACCCTGACGACTCCGATGACTCTGAGGAAAAAGCGAACCCGAAAGCTCCCATCAGTGCCGCAGATTCACTAATCATCGATTCCATCAATGACGTTGCTAGTGAGGATGTTGGCGACCAAGAAGAGATTTCGGCGCTCACAGATACGCTTCCGAATCCTCGACCGTTCGAATCTCTGCGTGAATTTTACACGCGTACTTCTGAGCAGTGGCAGAATACCATCATCGATGAGCTTGAATTCAAGGGCAAGATCGCGGAGAAGAGTCCCAAGGAGATCAAGAAAATGGCGTTTGAGCGAGCGGAGGAGAAATGGTGGGATTGTAGGGAAGAGATTCGTGCTCTTGAAGACGAGCAGGAAGCAGCAGGTATCGGGGAGGTTGTAAGTCTGGCGGATAAGGATGGTACCGCGATGGGAAGAAGGAGATAGATGAGGCATTGAGCGTTTCATCATCAAAGTAAGTTGTAGCAATGTCTAACTATACCATTCAGCATCCCGTGGCTTCGCATGTTAAGAAAAGGGGTCAGAGCTCTTGGTATCAAAAAATAGCATCTACAACATCCGTAACCCAGTTCAGCTGTACTGCACTGACACCTCTCGCCCAAGCTTTGCCAGTAAACACAAACTCGTTAAACACTATCGCTTCGACTTTCCGTCCAAACAACACAGAACCTGGATGAATAGCCACCGTCTGATTTCCCATGAGCGTCTTATAGCTTCCATCTGGCATCATTCGTGCGGTGTTGGAAATGAAGCCACGCAGCATACAGGCTAAAATTGCCTCGCTCTTGGCCTCAGATGGAGTTGAGTCAGACTGGGTTTCGTGAGATGAGAGCAGCTTCAGTGATTTGCACTGTTGCTGCAGCTGCTTCCTAATGTTCATGACATTCTGCATAGCGCGGTGAGAAACAAAGTGCTTCTCGCACCACGTTTTGCGGTCTGTTCGCTCCTCGGCATATTTTTGCACCGTCACTAGAAGCGTCAAATGGTCACCCTCGCGACGATAAAGTTCTCGTCTAGCCTCTTCCGCTTGCTCTTTTCGCTCCTCGGTCACAAGATTCAAGAAGATGTTTTCTACACTGAGTGCAGATATAATATCAATGACGTCTAGCAAACAGTCGCGCTCCGCCTTCGCTGCCTCAACTAAAACTCGTCCCAGAGTAGGAGGTAGTGGAAATTTGGCAATTTTGAGACCTGTGTCGCTGATTCCACCGCTATCTGTCAGCGCCTGTAGATGCAAGAGCTGTAGCAAGGCTTTCTCTAAAGCTTCCCGCGGTGGTGGATCAAGAAAAGGGAAGTTGAGGGCGTTGTCGACATTGCGCGCTTTCATCGTAAGTACAGCTTGGCTTAGGTCGCAGCGTAGAATCTCGGGAGTTGTGCGTTCTTCCATTTCCTTATAGCTAGATTCCGTGTAGAGACGATAGCATTGGCCGGGAGCCTCACGACCTGCACGTCCCTTACGTTGGATCGCCGCGGATCTAGAAATAGGCTTGACAAGTAAAGACTCAAGTCCGAGACGATTGCGAAATTGTTTAATCTTCGACTTGCCACAGTCTATGACGAATCTGACTCCGGGTACGGTGACGGATGTTTCGGCGATATTAGTGGCAAGGATGACTTTGCGTGTGCGAAAGGGCGTAGGCTCAAATATACGCTGCTGCGCGTACTGTGGAAGCGCTGCAAATAATGGAAGGGCAAGAAGCTTGGGCATCTCCTTATCCATACCTTCTGCGTAGTCGTTGACTAGTTTTTCCAGTCCTTCGATAGTGTCTTGGCCCGTAAGAAAGACGAGTATATCACCTGGTAGGGGCTCTTTATAGTGTATCTGGAATATGATCTTTAGTGCTGATTCCACCCAATCTTGGGTCGGTTCTGGCATGTATATCGTCTTGACTGGATATTGACGTCCTTCGACAAAGCATTTAGACACTATGCTAGCATCGGCTACGGCCTCGATAGACTCAGTAGGCACATGCCCTCGCTTGATTTCTGGTTGGCTGCCCTCAAAAAACTGCACCAGACTCTCCACATCGGCGGTAGCACTCATGACTACCACCTTGAGAGGGTGCTCGCGTGGCTTCGTACTGCTATTGTCGACGCTCGTTACCAGATTTCGCAGGAATCCAAGAATCAGGTCAACGTTGACGCTTCGTTCGTGGACCTCGTCCACCACTATCGCGCTGTATTGCGCCATCATTGGATCTCTAATCATCTCTTGAAGCAGCATACCCTCTGTTAGAAATTTGATCTTGGTATTTGGGCCAGTTGCATTGTCGAATCGCACGCTGTACCCTACCCTGGCTGCTGGGCTCTGGCTTCCCATGAAGCTCCCCATCTCTTCTGCCACGCGGCGGGCTAGAGAAATCGCTGCTACTCTTCGTGGTTGTGTTATAGCAATACCCTTCGTGCACCATGGCTCATTCGCGAGGAATTGAGGGACTTGCGTTGATTTCCCAGATCCAGTCTCTCCGGTCAATACGAGAACATTGTTCCTTCTAAGTGCTGCCTTGATAGAGTCTGCCTGTGACCAGATGGGGAGAGTTCTCCGAACAGGGAGCAATTCATCGCGCTTCCTTAGCAAATGAGGTGGAGCAACCGGGGAACTATTAGAGTGTTGTTGTTTTGGAGCTGTTTTCTTGCCGGATGTGCTGTGTATCATAGCAACCTTGGAGTCCTGACTAGGCCTCTGGCGCTTCCTGGACTGCGAAGTAGTGTTGTTACCTTTTTCGGCAACACAGTGAACCCCAGAATTATTTGTAGCGTTCCAAGAGGTATTGGGGCCAGTCTTGTTGGCAAGTCTATCTTCCGACTCGAAGTTGGTCTGCTTGCCTGCAGCGTTCAATGTCGTCGCTCGTGATACAGCAGCCGAGTTCCCATCACACTTTTCCACTCTCTTTCTCTTCCTCCTCTTCTGAATATCGGCAGATTCGTACCTCGGGAAATCAGCTTGGTCTCGGGTAGTTGTTTCCTGATACATGGTGTTGGTTTGGTGTAGTTGTTGCGCGGCTATCACCGCGTCGCTGAACTTTTCGGATTTCGCTATCGATAAGATGACACAACTATGTATTATCGCTAAACCGTAACAGGAACTTGCATGCATGTCCTCGTGGCTAGTTCCATAATTCTCTCCTTTTATTAAGCACGCTGGTCCCGAAGATGCGCAATATTGCTCAACCCTGCTGAGAGCTTCTATGAGACTGCACTGGCAAAGAAGGAAGTCATGAGTTACATGTTAAACGATAAAGTTCATTCAAACAATGACCATGTACACATGCAACGATAAAAGGATCACAAATCATCATGAAAACTACCTATGAGATTGAATGACAAATTGGATCTGAGGACAGTGCGATACTAGACTGACATCGGTACTATCCACTCGCACTTCGGTGGCGTGAGAGGTATATCTTCGTTCTCGTCGAAGCGACCCAGCTGTACCACACGCTTATAGATATCTTCAAGTATTTTACCCTGCTCGCCCTCGTACTCCTGGGTCTTGCCCTCTTTGAAACGCTCCTTGGGATCTATGTTGACATTTTCGCTAGAATTACCTTGTGGCGTCAACGCAGACGCTGGCTTTTGCGGCTGCGTTTGAGTTGCCATAGGGGTAGTAGCTTGATTCTGAAAGCCAAAACCAGAAGGCCCAGTAGTGGAAGTAGCTGTCAATGATTGGGGGTTGAGGAAAGGATTGGCTGGCTTTTCAGGGTTGCTCTGAGATGGCTGGGAACCGAA
>Ga0182214_1000076_pt1 | contig 12033 bp, 4 predicted proteins | sample G5R1MG_23_FD_128380 | JGI IMG/M metagenome (GOLD analysis project Ga0182214, IMG submission 128380) | Switchgrass phyllosphere microbial communities from Michigan, USA - G5R1_NF_03OCT2016_LD1 MG | ecosystem: Host-associated > Plants > Phyllosphere > Phylloplane/Leaf | place: USA: Michigan...
CCTCCTAGCTGTCCGCAAAGCGTTGCACTACAACGAGTACCGATTTCATTCGGACATTCGCACCCACCGTATGACCAATCTCTTTGCCATTCGGCCCAAGAATGACGTGCGCACCGTCGAAACTGTGCACGAATGGATTCGGGAGTTTCGTGAAACCATCGCTGCTGGTGCGAATACGCCCTCTCATGCCACGCCCCCCCCGCATGCTGCCGGCGGGAAACACATAGACGACTTTCTCCAGAAAGCAAGAAGACTCATTGCCAAAAGTCGTCAATATCGTGATCCCATGCTTGGTGGCCTGGGCCCGAGCAAATCCCGCCTTGAGACCGGAGACAGCTCGCGGGTCGAGGAACCGCTTGTTTGGGACGAGACCTTTACCGATACCGACCAGCAGATCATCAACTTCCTCCAGGTATGGGTGCTAGGGGCACAGTTTGAAGGCATGGCGGGTCTACACGCGGCCTGTGCAAGCGTAATGCAGGCAACAGGCTGCTATGGGCCCGATGCACTCAAACATACCGGATCACAGCAGCAGATCGCCTGCAATTTTACCCGCGCCAGAGGCATGGTCTTCCTACAGGAAATTGGCGTGCTGTCACCTCACGACAACCCTGCTCTGTACGACGAGGAACTCATGCTCCCGACTGTCCGACTATCGAGCAACATGGAAGTACTGCACAAAAAGGCGGAACTGGTTCGGAAGAATCCCGACTTCCGCGACGCGATGGCGAATCTTCGCCGCGACTGGGGTGCCACCACGGTTTATTGTATTGATGACGCTGGCGCCCATGAGATTGATGACGGCGTTTCCATTGAGAGGATTGACGACTGCGCTTCCGAGTACTGGATTCACGTTCATGTGGCCAACCCAACCGCCTTCTTTGACAAAACACATACACTCACTGCTCTTGCTGCCCATATGACGCAATCCGTCTACATGCCTGAGCGTTTCTACCCCATGATTCCATCGTGGGCCACACACGACTACTTCAGTCTGGACAAAAACCGGCCTGTCATCACGTTCAGCTCGCGCATCAATCATAACGGAGATGTGTTGGAGACTAAGATCCACCACGGCATCATTAGAGACGTCGTCACCATCACCCCTTCTGAATTAGCGTCACTGCTGGGTGAGGAAACCCATGTGGAGACGAAGCGGCTCGTTGTTGGAGGCAGCGTGCCTCCGCCAAGCAGCCGTAGCACCCCACAACTCACAGCTGCGCAGCTCCGAGACTTGCAAGACCTCTACGCGGCAGCCCAAGCTCGATGGAAGTTCCGCACGGCCGCCGGGGCCTTGCGTCTTAACTTTCCATCTCCAAGTGTTCGTCTTTATGAAAAAACGGGCCAGAAAGGATTAACTTGGCATCCACCGTCTGCTGAAAGGGCTCGCTTCATCCAGAGTGATCCCGTGATTGAGATTTCCAGTCCTTTGCACGCAGGCTCGATCAAGTCGAGCTTGGACGCAAGTCACATAGTAGAAGAGATGATGTTGCTTGCATGCCAGACCGCCGCATCTTGGTGTGCTGAACGTAACATCCCTGTCATGTACAGAGGAACTGTTCAACCACCCACCGCCAACGGCCCAGCCCAGGAACAAATCAAGCAAGCTATAATGGGACTTCAAGGGCAGGGACGCGAGATCCCACTGTCCCTACTGAACCAGTACATGGAGTCTGCAGGTCGGGCTATCGCGCACTCTGCGCCGTTGGCTCACAAGTTAATCGGAGTATCGAGTTACGTCAAAGTGACCAGTCCACTCCGTCGCTTCAGCGACATGATTGCGCATTGGCAAATCGAAGCTGCTCTACGGTTCGAGGCCCAGACCGGTCGAAAGTTCAACAACGCTGCGCCGGCTAGTGCTCGCTACCTCCCTTTCAGCCGGCGTCAGATGCAGGACTCCATTGTTCGGCTGTCCCCTAGAGAACGTATCATTTCCGAAAATCAGCGAAATACGATCAACTACTGGTGCAGTGTAGCTGTCATGCGCGCCTCAAACTATAACGAGGGTGAATTGCCGGACAAGTTCAAATTTATTGTTCGCAGTGTGCCAGAAGGAACCGTGGAGGACAAGTGTAAAGGTCCAAGGGGCCATATCTCGGAATACAACTTGAGGGCTACTATGGTCCACCATGTAGATGCTCAGGCTGGTGACGAATGGGAGGTCGAGTTGGATAGTGTGGATGTGTTTTTGCGAAGCATTCTTGTCCGGCCTATCCGTCTCCTCGGCAGGGCGACCACCATGGCCTGAGCCGCTCGGTCTGCTGATAGGTTGTCAGCAAATAACCGCACCTACCTGTTCGCATACGTGCGCGACCAAAGGGTCTTGGATTTTGGTTCACATGCGTCGCGTTCGACTCGATCCTTGGCTCTTAGCGTTTCATTTGGCTGTCGTCTACACCTCGGACTATGTAGGTGAGAAGGTGTCTTTTCAAGTGGCAACTGCAAACCGCTGATTCAATTCAATTCAAGATTCTTACTTGTTCGGAATTTGCTGATGGCCGAAGTGAGGCGTTCGGTGCGATGGCGCAGACCGCCGGTGAGAACGGCTGCGCAGAGATGCCCATGAACCACAACAACCGCGCCCCCCTCTCCCCTGCTCTCAATTCCAAATCACCCGGCGCTACGGTACCGACTATCGGAAGGCAAGCTCTCGAATATTACAGACGGCACCTACAATGCGCTAACTATGAGCAACGCAAAAGAGTGACGACAGAGTCACCAGGATCTGCGACAGGCGCCACGGCAAGCCCTGGGTAAGCCCTGGTTGCACTGAGCACGGAGGTCAATCTCGCAAGGGTGCAGATGTCTCGCCGTAACCCACGCGTTTTGTGGTCAGTTCTGGAAACGAAAAAAAAAAGGAAAGTAACGGCAAGCTACCCGGTTCGCTAAGTATGCACATGCACATGGATAGATGGTGCATCCCAGACGATCGGGTGGCCGGCAAAGTGCGCCAGATCTGTATACAGTAGCATGTATCATGTAATGCTCCGACCGTCCCCTTCATCCGCTTGGCGATATCTTTGTGACACGAAGCCATGCTTTTCTGACGAGGGCTAGTCCTCATAATGCAACACGACCGATTCGGTGGCCTAGGCCTCGGTGAGATGCCAGCATCTCTGACCGACATTCAACCAAGGGCGCCTTCATATCCACTTCTCATTGGAACTCAAGCCCTCGAAATGAGGCTTCAAGCGCGTTTGTTGCTCTGGCAAGGTGGGAGGCGTTCCTACATGACAGACGATTTCAGTTGTTCTCGGCTGAGGTAACTGCGGTTCAACTACATGCACTCCCGCTCTTCACAGCCCTTATACACGACTCCCGCGCATCTCCGGAGGTCATAACATTCCCCACACATTTCACACCCCATTCCTGCATTACATCCATGTCAGATTGCGGCCCGGCCCATCGAATCGTCCCTACTTAGCCATGTCGCAACTCGAGGGGGAACGTATACTTACACCTAATGACCAACCCATAGTCACAGCCGACGTTTCTAAGCGGAAACAACAACTCCAGCAACCCCGTCAACTTCTTTCGTGCACGAAATGTCGAGAACGCAAGGTGAAGGTATGGATTCCCACACGATCCTCGGGAGCAGCCCCATCTTGCACCATTCACCCAGGCTGGAAGAACAAACTCGTATTCGACGTTGTTGTCATCTGACACGAGATACAGTGTGACAGAACCAAGCCATGCTCGGCCTGCTGCGCCCGGGGAGCTCCCAAAGAATGCCATTTCATCGCCGAGGGCGGCGATTATGCGCCCATACAACAATCGTACGAACTGCGCAAATTGCGTGCCGAGAACCTTCGACTCAAAGATCGTTTACGGGCATGTCAGATATCTCTTGAAGAAGAAGATTCGGATTTTGCTGCCTCTCCAGAGTCCCAGTTGGGCGAAAAGCCGGGTTCATCGCAGAAGCGCCGTCCAGTAAAACAGAAGCGCTTCCAGGGTACTGACTGGCAAGACAGTATCTACTTTGGCTCACCTGCTCTCGCCAGTGTGATGAGCGATGTACGTCACGCTCAACTTAGACTAGAAGCATTACTAACGTAGCTCAAGTTCGCCTCCCCCAACGTGGACGCCGCCGTAACCCTCGCACATCTCCTGCCCCGGGGTCTTGACTTGCACGCACCAAGGACTCCACGGACGTATCCATTTGCGACACTCTTCAAGGCCAACCCAGACGAATGCATCCCAGAACTACTCAGCTGTTTGCCGTTGGAAGAAGGAGAACTAGCTGGCTATTTGAACTACTTTGACGATCGTGTCAATCTGTGCTCCTTTCCTCAATTGGCTGTTGAGATTAACCGAGTTGAGATTGAGCGCTATCTCTCTGATGCAAGGCGGAATGCGCAGATATGCCCGGATATGTTGGCGCTGGTCTTCGCAGCTATTGCGCTAGGTGCTCAGCATTCTGTGTGGGACCGGTCGGGCCAACAGTGGGATCCCGAAGTCATGAAAAAGGAGACGGGCAAAGGCGATGTGTATAGTAGGTTGTGTGAATCACCACCTATGTAGTACGCTGACGGAAAAAAATATAGTCGCGGCTGCAATGCAGGCTCTTCGCCTGGCCTCCTTTATGCACAAGCCAACGCTCTTAGGCATCCAGACACTCATCATGATCGGTCCATACTTGACGAATAGTGGGCGTTTCTTGGATTCTTGGACTCTATTCGGCACCACAATTCGTTTGGCACACTCCATTGGCCTTCACCGCCATCCGAAGCACCTAAATCCGGTACCCCCCACCCAAAAAGAATGCTCAATACGGCAGAGACTCTGGTGGTGGATGTTGCATATGGATGAGCAATACTCTATGACGCTCGGTCGTCCCCTGGGAATCAGCGGTATTGGAGACTGCTCTTGGCCCCAGGAGCTCACTACTGACCCCATCCTGCTGCGATTTGGCGAGTTCAAGAATCGCTTCACCGTCATTGCGAGACGTATACTTGGTAGCGACAAATTAACCAACGCCAGGATCGACGACTTCACAGACGAACTCAAAACGTTGCTAGACACAATGCCCGAAACGCTTCAATACCAGGAGTCTTGGAATCAATCAGAGACGGATGCCCCTGAATGGCCACTCCGTGCTACGGCTGCCAGTACGTAAACTTTCTCCACCCCGAATGTGGACTTTACATTCTTTGGACATTTTGTGCGCGCTCATGGATCAATACCTGCGTGGGGCGTCTCAAGTGAAGGAAAATCAAGGATTTTTTTTTTTCATTGTAGCCCCTATCGCCGTCTAGCGTTCTTTGCGAAGCGCACCGTCACTTACACAAAGACAGTGTATTATTGCAAGACGCATACCTATCTCATCCTTCTGAATAGGCAGAGAATCGAGAAACACTCCGTATTTACACAGGGTTCTCTGACTCACGATCCTACGCTCTCATTTCGAGCTATCAATACTACCCCGACCTCGCAGGCTTCGCCATCTGCATCAACAAAAGCGCCACTTCGCGGCCGACCCTTGGTCTTATTTTCCTCCGAAGAGGTGATCACCGCCTTCATGTTCTTCTACTTTAGGGGACCCGCGGCGCTGATCGATTGGACACTCTGCCAGCAAGCTTTCAACAGTTGCATGCTGCTTCTGTATGACGCTCTTGAGACTAGGCGCATCACAACCGGGGTTCGTAAAGTGGAGCAAGTATTCGTCGTTTTCCAAGAACTACAGGACAACGGAGTCCACGAGCTTGCCAGCCAAGCGGTCGCCAGAATCAGCGGGGGATTGGCAGAGTTACACAAAATTGTAGCTTGCTCGTCCACAGGCAACACGACACCGTCTCGTCAGCAGCAGCTCCACATCTCAACGCGGGAGGCAAAACAGAATGAAGCAGCCTATTATTCGGATTCAATGGATGCAGTCATGGGAAGCACCGGCATGACGCTCCTGGAAGATCCAGGATTGCAATCGTTTGTCCACGAGGCCTACGCTCCGATAACTTGGGTCTCCCCCGAGCCCGCAGACTCATTTCTACAAGAACGAGGGCACCAATCACCCAAGTCTACGAGCCCTATGAAAGAGAAAATAACTAACGATGAGTTGCACGTTGTTCGATCTCCGGGTGCCGTGCAGAGCAATCGGCGATCGACGACTGCGCGATCGGCGAGGGGACCATGCATGAACTCGAGTCTTGGAAAGCCACAGAGTTACACGACACCGGCTTCCGCGACAGAGCTTGCAATGGCCCATCAGCATGCGTACGAGGGCGACTCCAGGCATCTTCATCTAAAGCACCAGCGGCAGCCGTCTCGCGAACAGCGTCCGGGCAACCCGATTCAGCAGTGTGATGCACAGGTGCATGATACCCGATCCGCCGTTGTCGATCATCAGCAACCATTCCAGCACATACAGCTAAGAAACAGCTCATGCCCAACGATCGCAAACGAGGCAGTATGCCCTCCGCCAATGCGGCCGGCATACTCCTCGCCCAACATACCCGTCGCAACGCAGTCTTCCTACCACACTACAACCCATGTCTTGCCGCCAGCCTCGCATGGCTCAGACAGATCTGCCTTTACCGCTCCTTTTGAAGGCACCTCAAACCACATGGGCTACCCCTTCGCCAATCATATATCCCTTGCAGCGCCCTCTACCTTGACTCCTCTCACCGAGGATCTCAGCATGGAAGACCTGAGGCACTTTGTTGGCAGCGCGGGAACAGGGTAATCTATCTGTATCTGTATATAATTGGCGTCTATCTATTTCCCTGCGGACATACCCCGCCTATCTGACGCACCTTTTCTTGGAAGGAAAAATAGATCGAACGGTTGGATTCAAAAGGGAGTGATAGGCGGTCTCTGCGGTACTGAGGGACCATCCCGCGCGCGCGAGAGAAGAGAGGGGCGGGGGAGAGGGGGAAGGGGGACACGGAACACACAGAACGTCGGGTCCTTCAGATAGCATGAGAGAAAAAAAATTCATAGAGCATGGTACGATGTGTCCATGCGGGCACCCTCCACCACGGGGGCGCTTCATTCGCTACGGAAAGAAAAAACTATACGCTTGATGTAGGAACGGGATGCGGATTGGAATAGAACAATCCATGACGTTGGTTGGGTCGTGGCGATGATGGAATACCACGCCAGAGGTTCTCATTACCTCTCTTTCTTTCTCTCCTTGAACGCAGTGACGTCCTTGCAGCACATGGCGCCGGCAACTCTTCCCGGTCCTATGTATGCCAAGCGGCCCAGTCCGTACCGCAGGACCTTGTCTATTGACAGTAGGTATGCCTTTCGCCCATGCTTTGCGATGGGGAGGGATGCGATTCATGTCTGTCCAGGGTCAGTTCGTTAGTAGATTTCTCATCTTCTCACTTCTCTGTTCTTTTTTTTTTCTTTCCTTTTTTTTGTTGGTTGTAGTGTCTGCCCAATAGACGGGAGGGTTTGAAGAGCCCACGTGGCCAATCAAATGCAGAGCTAACGAGATCTGGTTCCGGCCGGTTCTATTGACGCACGGACGCGGAGGATCTGGTTCCGTGGCGGGAAGAGCCGCAGGGCTAAGCAGGGGTATCCCTGGCCAGCCATGCGCCTTTACCCCCACGACTTTGCAATCAGGCGGTGGCATGCGAGCATGGCAAGAGCCTCACTTCCTGGCAATATAGCCACGAAGCCTGCAGGGTGGGTAGCGCCAGTGATCCACAAGTGCCCAATGTCACCCAGCTGTAAGAACCGCTGGTGTGACGCCTCCTGAGTCCTTACGCGCAACACGCTAGGCACAGGACCCTGTCCCGATGGTTTGGCCGTGACAGACGCTCGGATACGAGGGTGACGAAAAGCAAAAAGGCCTGAAGCGGTGCGTGCGTGGCATAATCATGATCATGATACGAGCAGCGTAAGAGCTCTGACTACATACTTCGGCACAAGCGCGGCGTCGTCGCAGGAAAGAACGGGTATTCTTCGCAGTGCCTCACTCGCCACCATTTCTCGGGAACACCAACCGCCCCAAGAGGCGACGCTCTTACTTGCGGGTACCTATCACAATGCAAACACCCTCCCGTCCCGCACGCGTCATCGATGGGCGCCGATGCAGATACGCGAGCGGCGGTCGTGTTCGCCTGCGCATGCTCGCTTGGGAAACCGGAGGGCAGAGGGGAAAGACGTTGAGCCTCATTCCTGCCCATCGTACCACTGTCAACGTGCACACGAGGGCGCTGTTGAGTAATCACCAAACAGTCGGATGAGAATACGAGGGATCTTCGGCGCCACGCCTGCGCTGCTGATGCGTCCGAGTCCTTTGCTTTTGTGTTCTGGACTCTGCATACGCTAGTACGCAGTAGGTAGCTATCGAGTAGTGGGTACAGCTCGATGCTACTCTAGGTACTCTCTGGCTTGCGGAGTGGACCATCGGAGTCACCGATTTCCTTCATCGCGCTACGGATCCCATTGCAGCATCGTGTACGCAAATGGAAATGTTCCAGAGGGTGCCGTATACTAGACTAAGCCTGAGTCCTCCTGGATCGATGCTGCAGGCCTCTTCCCTGCGCATGCCCGGACCAGCCTCCCGCTCCACAATTGACCCACAGCTCCGTCTTCAATCTCTCAAGAAAACTGACATGATAATACCGAATCGTTGGCTACGTATCCTATCTACCTACATGCATACCTACTTCCAGTTCTCCCGCTGGTTGAAAGAGGGGCCAGGGCCCCTCGAGTGCGAACGCGAGCGTGCAACGTTACACCTTGCCCGGGCTTGAAATCGCTCCATGTAAACATGACCTGATTACCGCATAACCAGATACAGCACGCCAGGAGCTATGCCGCCTCTAGCAGCTGATGGCCATTTTTGCGCTGGAGCTGCCGTGTGAGGCGGCGCCTGGTGGATAGCATCGAAGGAATCTGCTATTGAATGGCGGTGCTAGTCTTTCCAAACTGTCATCTGTCTTAATTGGAAGAGACATAGCCTAGGCAGCTGCTATGGTAGTAGTGAGTAGTGGTGGGATGATTGCCCACACGCAGAAACCAAGCTTACCAACACCTAGCATGTCAATCAGTGTCGAAACAAGACAAAATCATGACGTCCCATGTCTATTACTATTGCCAATCTACCACTCCTTTTATCCAAACAATAATCCCACTTTCGCCGTGCATACAGCACTACACTCCCCTGCGTCGACAGAGAGCCTCCCACTGCTCCGCAACCGTGTAACATCCTTCCCCACCCCCCTTCTGGGATCCCTCTCAACAGTTTCTTCGGTCTATGCTCTATCTACCTGAAAGCTCAGTGCGAATTCAGCCACTGACGTGACCAAAACCCTACAGTGTCCAGCCCCTGACTGCTGCTCAATGTATCCATGTATTCCAAGGTCCAGACCCTGCAAGCACTCCTTGAATCCTTTGATCGGCATGCAATCATGCATTTCCAGGCAGCCCGAGCGCTGTTTCCAGTACGTCGTAGATGTGCAGTGCGTATCACATGCATAGTGAATAGGAGAGATACGTAGCCGTGATGCATCGTTAGGCCGGTGGTGCTGGAAGCTGATAGTGGTTCAAGGTATCCACGTAGTTTGGGGTAGCTTTTGATGTGATGTTGGGCAAGTAACTAGAAAATTGCGGTAGGGTGCCAACGTTTTTTTGTTAGGGTTTTAGGGGACGTCTATTATTGTGTATTATTACATTGCTTGGATGGATCAAATGCTAATATCTTAGAAATCATTTCTCCAAAATTATGATTTGAGCGTCGTTCATGCTCGAAGAATGTGTCGCATTTCGTTATTTGCAATTATGAGCATGTCTCGATTTGTGTACTCCAGAGTAGACGCCATCGCTTCCGCTCAAGAACGAAGCATATAGGGTACTGGCGGCGTGAAGCCGCATTCCTTGCTATACCACACCGTTTTGGGTTAATAAGAGGACGCCATTGAATCACCGCAAATATTTTTGTTGCCTTCCTGTCCGTACCAGTCGATATTACGGCGAGGCCAAGCATATCAACAGCTCGAGACTGAGAACACTCAGTTTTGAGCTGAGAGCAAGGTTCTCACTAGCGGTTCGAATACTATCTTATTGCTGTATCGTAGATACTATAATACTACGCGGTAATTTGATCTGGCTCAGTCTCCGCGTGCAATAGCGCATCTCCATAACATGCCAACACCGCCTTATATAGACCAGACATGGTCATCAACATCCTTTCGCCTAGTAAATGCCATCATATACTATATGATACAAAAGTACGCATGAAAACCATGACTACATGGATCTTCGTTATAGAACCAATTGGTTGTAATATCTATAACCCTCCAGCCCCACACGCTACCATGGCTAATTATGCCTACGTTTCTCAGGATAAATTTAAAAATAAGACTTCGGACGTTGTGTATAAAGCCGATAATACGTAACGAAATTTGAAATTTTTTATCTGATATTGGTCATGGTTTACAGATGTGTTTGTATTCGTGATATAGGTATATTATTATTGGAGATGGAACCGTATCGGTGGCGGCCTACTACCTGCTACCGGTAACTGTTGTTCCGCTATTAGAAGCTGTTTACGTTTCTCTGGTGACTCTAGGTGAAGTGCCCTTCTAACAATGTACACCAGATACTTGCCTTTAATACCTTCGCTAGAGAACGTCGTCCACCTGAAAGATTTGGACCTAGGTTGCTGTCAGACGTAGTGTCAATCCCCACTGGGCCCGCAAGACCAAAAGATTAGCAACATTCTAACCTGTTAGAAGATTCTGGATTGAATAGTATCATATGCCCCTCTCAAGGCCCTCAGGCCAGACCACTCTGGCCCATGTCGGCGCATTGCCTGACAGTTGCGACGGGCTACGTATCGTCTGCATCGCTGCCGGCTCCCTGCTCTGCGATACCGCCCGTTCTACCTTATAACTATACTAAATCTTGAAATTTCCTGCATCTAGGTCGCCGAAGTAAAAGCCTCCGGCTCTCTGCCAGCAGATCGTACCATCCTGGGCCTGTATGTCACCTTTTGAAGCACCAACATAGGCTCTACACGGCCACCTTCAATATCAGTGTCTCAGGTGTTGTTAACCCAGCAGGACCAATTTGCGGGCGGTGTGATACACTATAGGAGCTCACTGTATTACTACATATAATATAAATGAGGCGTTCATGGCTATGATTATTCTGTGCCAGGATACGCTTATCGTCAGGAAGCCGCGTTAATCTTCACTATGCCAACATAGCCAGAGTATTGGTAGCCTTCTACCAAAATGATAGAAGGCGGGATTGGATAGTATCTATGCGCCTCTGGCCTATGTTTGGCTGCTGTCGGCGCATTGCCCGATATTTATGTGCGATTCAACTGACTTTGTCTCGATGGTATTATAAAAGCTGCTTTTATTGTATTGCCAGAGAAGGGCCAAGTTATTATGCACATTATACAATACTGAACAGCTCCGATGTCTCACCCATTTGGAGAGCCTCGGATCTTATACGCCAAAGGCTTTCTTACATGGTTATAGCACTGGGACCGTGTCTTGTGTTGGAGTAAGCTCTTAGTCGCATGCGTTGTGGTTACCGGGTAATTTCATTCCCATGTGGGCGATGCTGGTGTTTGCCATTTGCATTTTCTGGCTGACTCCAGTCCCCATTCACCTTATCACAGAATTTCTCGACTTTACCGTATGAACTTCTGATTAGTGTAGTTGACGCTACGGATACATCGTTTTTTCGTGGCCTTGCTACACGCTGTATTCACCACAGGTCCGATTATTAACGGAGTATCAGAGTGGTTGTCAACGCAAAACTGTGGAACACGCAGTAAGCCTACTTGTAGGCCCCATAATTTCTGAATATAGGGTGACACAGATGATGCCAGAATCCGCAATGCTGACATGCCGCGCCTGGGGCCAGTCTCGCTCGACCCAAGACCTGTGGCTGTGGTAATCGTTTGCATGGGCTTAGTAGACCTTGCCGTTCAGCTGGGTGCCACTTCTGTGATTACGTTTGAATTAACATTCCATGCAAATAAGTGGATCACTCTACCTCTACAAGGAGGGCTGTATAAATTCTTTGCAATTAGGAGGACGGCGGTAGTTGTATTGAGTGGAAGAA
>Ga0182214_1000077_pt1 | contig 12026 bp, 10 predicted proteins | sample G5R1MG_23_FD_128380 | JGI IMG/M metagenome (GOLD analysis project Ga0182214, IMG submission 128380) | Switchgrass phyllosphere microbial communities from Michigan, USA - G5R1_NF_03OCT2016_LD1 MG | ecosystem: Host-associated > Plants > Phyllosphere > Phylloplane/Leaf | place: USA: Michigan...
ATCAAGGCCGAGGATATCGCGGACTTCCCGGACAACAATCTGGCCGAGTCGATCCAGCGTGTCCCCGGCGTGTCGATCGCGCGCGACGCGGGCGAGGGGCGGCAGATCACGGTGCGCGGCCTGGGCCCGCAGTTCACCCGCGTCCGCGTCAACGGCGTGGAGGGGCAGAGCACCGCAGGCGGCACCGACAGTTCGGGCGGCAACAACCGCAACCGGGCCTTCGACTTCAACGTATTCGCGTCGGAGCTGTTCAATTCGATCGCGGTCCGCAAGACGGCATCGGCGGAAACCGAAGAGGGGTCGCTCGGCGCGACGGTCGATCTCACCACCGCGCGACCGTTCGACTATAAGAAGTTCACCTTCGTCGCCTCGGCGCAGGGTGGTTTCAACGACCTTTCGCGCAAGGTCGATCCGAAGCTGAGCGCGGTGCTCAGCGATACCTTTGCCGATGGCACGCTGGGGGCGCTGGTGTCGGCCTCCTATACGAAGCGGCGGATCTTCGAGGAGGGCCATGGCTCGGGCGGCTGGCTCGATGGCACCAACGTCGGCGGTTACAGCGCGGCATCGCCCTTCGCCGCGGCGAATGCGATCAGCACGTACAGCCCGCGCTTTCCGCGTTACGGCCGGCTGACGCACGATCAGGAACGGCTGGGCATCACCGGCACGCTGCAATGGAAGCCGAGCGATGCGACGCTGCTCAGCGCGGACGTCCTCTATTCGAAATTCTCGGCGACGCGGACGGAGAATTGGCTGGAGAACCTGTCCTTCGCGCGTCCGCTGTCGCAGGGCGGCCGCCCCGAGGCGGTGGCGCTCAACGGCGAGATCAACGGCAAGGGCGACATGGTCTATGGCGTGTTCAACGACGTCGATATCCAGAGCGAGACCCGGCGCGACGAGCTGAGCACCAAATACACCCAATATACGCTGACCGGCGAACAGACGTTCAGCGACCGGCTGAAGCTGACGGCCCTGATCGGCTATTCGCGGTCGTTCTTCGACAATCCGGTGCAGACGACGGTCATCATCAATCGCGAGAATACCGACGGCTATAGCTACGACTATCGGCCGGACCGCAATCTGCCGCTGATCAATTACGGGTTCGACGTCAACGACCCGGCGAGCTTCGGCTTCGGTATTCCGCGGTCGGAAATCCGGTTGCGCCCCAATTCGGTCGAGAACACGATCCTGACGACGCAGGCGAACCTCGCCTATACGCTCAACGACGGGCTGACGCTGAAGGTCGGCGGCAACGTCAAACGCTATCGCTTCAACTCGGATGCGCTGGCGCGCGTCAACGAAGGCGTCGTGCCGCAATTGCCGGCGGGGACGACGCTGGCGTCGCTGACGACGCTGCTGACGGGGTTCGGGCGCAACCTCGGCGATCCGGCGGGCAACGTATCGTCGTGGATCGCGCCCGATATCGACGCCTTCGCCAAATTGTTCGATATCTACAACAACAGCGGCCAATTCGCCTTGAGCGGCGCGAGCAACGCCAATGCGCGCGGCAATATCCGCAGCGTGCGCGAGACCGATACCGCGGGCTATGCCCAGATCGATTTCAAGGCGGATGTCGGCATTCCGGTCCGCGGCGATATCGGCGTGCGCTATGTCCATACGCGCCAGACGTCGCAGGGCTATCAACTGGTCGCGGGCGCGGCGCAGCAGATCGCGGTGACGCGATCCTATGACGACTGGCTGCCCGCGCTCAACCTGACGGCGGAGGTGACGCCCGACGTGCTGTTGCGGCTCGGCGCGGCCAAGGTGATGACGCGGCCCAATCTGGGGTCGATCACGCCGGGCGGCAGCCTGAGCACGGTCGGCGTCTTCTCGGTCAATTCGGGCAATCCGCAACTCGAACCGATCCGCGCCAATACCGTCGATCTGTCGGCGGAATGGTATTTCGCGCCGCGCGCCTTTCTCGGGATCGGTCTGTTCTACAAGGATATCAAATCCTTCATCCAGACCGCGCGGATCACCCAGCCGTTCAGCGCGTCGGGATTGCCGGCGTCGCTGCTCGACGGGCTCGGGGTATCGGCGACCGACCAGTTCACCTTCAGCCAGCCGGTCAACACCCCCGGCGGGCCGCTGAAGGGCCTGGAGATCAATTACCAGCAACCCTTCTCGTTTCTGCCCGGCGCGCTCGCCAATTTCGGGACGCTGCTCAACTATACGTTCGTCGATTCCAAGATCCGCTATTTCTCGGCCCAGGCGGGCAGCGGCTTCGTCGAGGCGGATCTGACCGGCCTGTCCAAGAACGCCTTCAATGCGACGCTCTATTACGAAGACAAGGCGTTCAGCGCGCGCGTGTCGGCGGCATATCGCGACAATTACCTGACCGCGGTCCCCAGCGGCACCAGCTTCAACAATGCCGACGGGGTGCGCTCGACGCTGACCTTCGATACGTCGATCTCCTATTCGTTCAACACGCATTTCAAGATCACGCTGGAGGGGCTCAATCTCACCGATCAGTTCAACCAGCAGTTCACCGACACCAATCGCGACAGCATCCTGGTCAACACGCATACCGGGCGGCAATTCTACCTCGGGGCGCGCTACGCCTTCTGACCGGCTCGGCGCAGCCCCATCCCTCCCCGGGGCTGCGCTGTTTTGTCTTCCATCCGGAGTATCGACGACATGACGAACGCGATCGACCGGCGGTGGCTGCTCCTGGGCGGATTGTCGTGCGGCCTGTCGCCGGCGATCGCCAGCGGCGCCTCACGCTATGATGCGGTGGTCGCGCCGGCGGCACGGCGCGACGTGCCGGCCGGCCGGCGCTTCGACACCCTGCACGGCGCACTGGCGGTCGCGCCGCAAGCCGGCGGCTATCGGGTCTGGATCGCGCGGGGCGACTGGGTCGGGCAGGTGGTGGTCGATACGCCCCGCGTCACGCTGATCGGCGAGGATCGGCGGGCGACCCGCATCGTATTCTCTGCCGCCTCGGGCATGACGGCGCCCGACGGCAAGCGCTACGGCACCTATCGAACGCCGACGCTCAGGGTGGTGGCGCCGGGGTTCGCGGCGCGCAATCTGACGATCGCCAACGACTTCGACGGCCCGGCCGAGATGCGCAAGACGGGGCCGCGCCTCCTGTCCGACGACCCCGCCGGGCCGCAGGCGGTGGCGCTGATGCTCGCCGACGCCAGCGACGACGTCCGGCTCGACGGTATCGATATCCTCAGCCATCAGGATACGTTCTTCCCCGATGCGGGGCGGACGCGGCTGACCGGCTGTCTGATCGGCGGCAGCTACGACTTCATCTTCGGGGCGGGGACCGCGATCTTCGACCGGTGCGAGATCCGGTCGCGGTTGCGCCCCGATGCGGCGCAGGTCATCGGCTATATCGCGGCGCCGAGCACGTTGATCGACCACCGTCTCGGACTGGTCTTCGTCCGGTGCCGGCTGACGCGGGACGCCGGCGTGACCGACGCGACCGTCTATCTCGCCCGACCGTGGCGCCCCTCGAAACGGTTCGCCGATGGCCAATATGGTAATCCGCAGGCGGTGGGGATGGCAGCCTATCTCCACTGCTGGATGGACGCGCACATCGCGGCAGCGGCGTGGACCGAAATGTGGTACACCGATCAGAGCGGCAATCCGCGAAAGATGTTGCAACCCGAAGCGGTACGTTTCGGTGAATATGGCAGCAGTGGGCCGGGTGCGCGCCAACCGCGGCGACTGGCGCCGTTGACCGGCAGTCAGGCGAAGGCGTTGCTATCGCTGTCGAGGGCCGCTTCCAGCCAATTGGGCTGAAGAGCAATCCGGCCCGGATAGGGCGGGCACCGGCATGCCCGCCGACGTACAATCAAGGCTGACCGCTACCGCCTGCGGCGCCGTAGATCTGGCCGTTCGCGCAACTGGCATCGGCTGCTGGAAGCGGTACGTAAATCGAACCGAGCTCACCGGGTTGGCCGGGGCGGCCCACCTGCGGATCGGCGCCTATGGCAACACCTCGGACGTCACGGATCCGATCCTGAATAGGCGGGGCCTGCCGCGGATCGGCCTGGGCAGCGGCGGCGGCGCGCCGCTCGTTCATAAGGGCCAGTCAGGCTGGTATGTGATGGGCGACGTGGGGCCGACGCGGATCGCCGGCGATCCGAAACGCCCCGTCACCTTGTTCGGCGGCGTGATCGGCGCCACCGCCGACTATGTGCCCTTCAAGGGGCAGGCGATCGCCGGTGTGATCGTCACCGGGCCGTTCGACGCTCGGGGGATATCCTGGCGTTCGGGCTGCGGCTTTCGTTCGATGGCGCAGCGCTGCTCGGTCTGCCCGCGCAGCGCCAGATCAAGCAGACGTTGGCGGTTGCCGCACGTCCGCACCCGGGTCGGAATGGCTATGGTCCGCCGAAAACCACTATCGTCGATCGCCTGCCGTCGATCCATGCGCCAGCAAGCTTGGCGAATGCTGGAACTGCGCAAAACGTCCCGGCAAAGCCATCGACGGCCGCCCGGGTACGTCGTGCTGGATGACCGCTCGACGCCCAAGCAAGACGGTAATCGCTATGCCGGCACTATGAAGAAACTCGTAATCGATCTCGAAATGCTACGCCCTGCGCGATAGCTGAACTGCCACAACGAGGATTGTGGCATGACGGCTCGACATCATCAGCGACACGTCGATCTCGGTATCCGGGCCACTGGCGCGCTTCTTTGCTGCATCGCCTATGTTGCGATCGCGAATCTCGCTGCCATGCCTATACGGTCCCAATCGGTGGGAGCGCTCGCCTACAGCCTGGCCACGGTCGGCTTCCTGGGTGCGAGTGCGGGCAGCGCCATGACCGCCCTGGGTCATCATCTCTTCGACGAGATCGAGGTGAGCCAGCGGTGGCGACACCGGCCGCGGGCCGTCGCGCAATCGCCTCTTCACCGGGAGTTTGGGACTGCAATGGACAGATCGGATGTCGAGATGCTGGTCGTCGGTATGGATGCCGACGGCAGCTGGACGGTGCGAGGCGGCGAAGGGCGGCTGCTCGGACGTTTTACAACAGGACAGGCTGCCCAGCATTACGCGCGAGACCAGCGGCGGCAGCGTCCGGCCATTTCCATCGCGTCTTCCTCGGGTCATCCCCGCCGCCTGGAGGGGCGCCTCACCTTGTCGAGCGTGCATCGACACAACGGATCTGCCGGCAATGCGTGACATGGGGCACCGGCTTCGCGGTCTCGTCATACTGTCGGCCGCAGGCGTCACCACGATGATCCATCGATCGGTGTATGACGTCAGCCACGACGGACCGGCAACCGTGTCGGAGTTCGCTTTGGGTCTCGCCACGTTCGTATTGGGCTGTCTCGGGTTGCTGCTCGTCATTCACGGAAAGGCACTGTTCGAGCGTGAAGACCGCCCCGCAAGGGGAGCCGGACACGACTCATATCAAGACTTCCGGTCGAGACTGGTCGCGCCGATCACACCCGCCGGTCGCGCCTATGATACGAGATATGGTGCCTTGTTGATGAAGTCGCGGCACCGGGCGGCGTCGGGGCATGTGTCGGTTGGCCGCCACGCCGCCGCCGGGGCGGGCGGCGCCCGTCATCAAAGCTCTGTCGCCGTCCGGCCGCGGCCTTGAACGGCGCCCATGCCTGTCATTGCTGCCTATCTGTACCGGCATGGTCGCCGGGTACGCGAGATCGCCATCGACGAGCGCGTCGACTGCCCGAGCGATCGATCCGAGTTCGTCTGGATCGGGCTGACCGATCCGGGCGCGCAGGAGGTGGATCAGCTCCGGCAGCTCTACGGGCTCCATCCCCTGGCGGTGGAGGATGCGTTGAAGGACGGGCAGCTGCCCAAGGTCGACGTCTATGACGACCAGCTTTTCGCCATCGGCCGCACGGCCTATCTCGACGGCGGATATATCGTCTATGGCCAGACCGCCGTCTTTTTGGGCCATAGTCACATCATCACCGTGCGGCAGGGCTCGGATCGCTCGCACAAGCCGCTCCGAGCGCATCTCGAAGCATCGCCCGATCTGCTCGGCCAGGGTTGCGATTACGTGCTGCATGCGATCCTCGATTTCATCGTCGATGGCTATCTGCCGCTGGTGACGACGCTCGAAGACGAGGTCGCCGCGATGGAGCAGCGGATGCTCGACACGTTCCTCGACCGCGCCGAAATCGCGCGTATCTTCGCGCTGCGGCGTGAGCTGATGCGCTTCGACCGTATTCTGGTGCCGATGGAGGAGGTCGCCCGCAAGCTCGCCAAGAACGACCTGCCGTGCATCGATTTGGAAGCGCGCCACTATTTCCGCGATGTTCTCGACCATGTCCGCCGGGTCGAAGCGATGGCCAGCGGCTTGCGCGAAGTCCTGACGTCGGTGTTCGAATTCAGCAATCTGATCGAGCAACAGCGCACCGGCACGATCACGCGCCAGCTCGCCGCGTGGGCGGCGATCCTCGCGGTGCCGACCGCCATCGCCGGCATCTATGGCATGAACTTCGCGTATATGCCCGAATTGCACAGTCCCTACGGCTATCCGGTGACGTTGGGCGTCATCCTGACCGTATGCGTGTCGCTATACTGGCAATTCAGGAAGGCGCGTTGGCTTTAGCCGACGCCGGAATGCGACGAGTCGTTCGCAATGCTATGCGCGCGCTACGCGGTTTCCACAAATCGATCTCGAATCGCTATGCGCGGCTGCGTAGTTCTGCCGGGCGGGTGCAGGACGCCCGATTATATGAGGCAATCGAGGCGACATGTCGTCTGAACCCATTCCGGAGCCCGACGAAGGCGGGCTCGTCATCTACGTCGGTCAAGATGTGGCAGGTCACTGGCTGGTGCAGGACAGTTGCCGGAAGCTGGAGGGCCGCTTCGTCTCCCGGAGCGCGGCGCTGAGTTTCGCGCAAGCGGAACGCGACATCTACCATGCGCGCCTCGAGCTGAGCGCGCTTCCCATGGTGCCGCTCATCCCTTTCGGTCCCGCCGCGATCGAAGAGCGCATGCTCCTTCGCGCCGCCTGACAGGATTCGATCATGACACCCGAAATGACGGTCGGCGCCGTGCCGACGTGTATCCGCGCCGATCCTCGCACCTCCCAGGCACCCGGCTGCCGAACCGTTCGCGCCGACCCGCGCTGGCCGCAGATCGTTGCAGCCCTCATCGCATTGCGGGAGCGCGGTCGTCATGCGGCGCGTATCGTCGATGCCGATTGCGCCTGCGGTACGCTCCTGATCGCGGCGGCGCACCACGCGCGCGCACTGGGCTTTGTTGGGATCGAGGCACGCGGGATCGACCACTCGCCGGCATGCATCGGCCGGGCGCGGGCGGCGGCCAACCGTCTGTCCGATCCGGCGATCGGCTTTCGCTTCGAATGCGTTGATATGGTGCAGGCGCTCGCCGAAGAAGCCGACTTCCCGGCAGATATCATCTTATGGCACGGCCGCCGACCCCGCGGTCGGCAAGCGGGCGTGCGCGAAGCGGTGGCTGCCGCTGGCGACCGCATCATCGGTGACCCGGCGCCCGACGCGTTCGAGAAAGCGGCGGCATGACCCGTCGCGACCTGCAATGGAAGGCGGTGGGCTTCGTCCTGACGGCGGCCTCCTGTGCGATATCGCTCGCACTCGACGGTTCGCCACTCATGATCGCCGTCTTCCCCTTGGCCTTTGCCGGCTTGCCGCTGATGATCCACGGCAAGCGGGTAGGGCAAGCATTCCGCGCCGAGCGGCGCGGGCATTATAACACCGCCGACGTGCTGCACGCCGCCCGCGTTCGCCGACGCCTCAAGCGCGGCGACGATTCCGGCCTCTGATCTCCGAGGACACGCAAATGGACTTCTTCGCTTATCGTGGCGGCATCCTGCACGCCGAGGGCGTCGCCTTGCCGGCAATCGCCGACGCCGTCGGCACGCCCGTTCACCTCTATTCGGCTGGCGCGCTTCGCGATGCCGCGAGCCGCTTCAAGGACGCACTGGCAGGTTTGCCTGCCCCGCGGCTCGCCTTCGCCGTAAAGGCGAACCCGAACTCGGCCGTGCTCCGTTTGCTGGCGGATCAGGGCTATGGTGCCGACATCGTCTCGGGCGGCGAGCTGCGTCGCGCGCTGGGGGCGGGCATGGCGCCGTCCGGAATCGTGTTCTCGGGGGTCGGCAAGACCGATCGCGAGCTTGGCGAGGCGCTCGACGCCGGCATCGGTCAGTTCAATCTGGAGCTGGAGGAGGAAGGGCAGGTGCTCGCTCATCTGGCCAGCGCTCGCGCCCTGCGCGCACCGGCGGTCTTGCGCGTCAATCCGGATGTCGATGCGGGCACGCACGCCAAGATCTCCACCGGGCGGCGCGAAAACAAGTTCGGCGTCGCCATTCTCGACGCGCCGGCCATGTATGACCGACTAGCGCGATTGGAGGGATTGGACCTTCGAGGGATCGCGCTCCATATCGGCAGCCAGTTGCATGACCTTGCGCCCTTGGAAGCGGCCTATACCCAGGTGGGGAAGCTCGTGCGGGAATTGCGCGCGCGGGGACATACGATCACACGGGTCGATCTCGGCGGTGGTCTCGGCATTCCGTATCGATCGAGTGACCGCGTGCCGTCGTTCGCGGATTACGGTGCGATGGTCGCTCGCGTTACGGCAGATTGGAATGTCGGGCTCACCTTCGAACCCGGGCGCGTCATTGCGGGAGCGGCGGGCGTGCTGTTGACCCGCGTCATCTGGATCAAGCCAGGTGCGACCTGTCCGTTCGTCATCGTCGATGCCGCCATGAATGATCTGGCGCGACCCGCGCTTTACGACGCCTATCATCGTTTCTGCGCGGTCAGTCCGGACGGCGAGACGATGGTCGCCAATATCGCCGGGCCGGTCTGTGAGACCGGAGACACGTTCGGCATCGCAGCGAGTATCGATCGCGTGCGTCGCGGCGATCTGGCGGTTTTCCACGCCACCGGAGCGTATGGGGCGGCGATGGCGTCGAGCTACAACTGTCGCCCGCTCAGCCCGCAGGTGCTGGTGGAAGGCAATACCTTCAGTGTCGTAGGTGATCGCATCCTGCCGGCCGAGATGGCGGCATGACGTAGGCCCATTTAGGTCGGGGAGCCAGTGCAGCCTACAAGGCGGAGCCCACGCGGCGGCATGAAGGAATGGGGGAAGCTGCGGGACGAGAAAGGGATCACGAATGACCGTTTCCGGGTCCGGTCAGACCCAGGCGTCCGGCGCGTTGAACGATCGAATACGAGTGATCGGCGCGACACCGGTGATATTTGCGAGCGCTCCGCCCGTTCCGCTGTGCAGAGACCGCCAGGCGCCGGATGCCGGCACGTCGGTGCTATTGCGACTGCGATTACCGGCTTGCATAAGAAACGACGCCCTTCCAGTTACGACGGGACCGCGGGAAGTCGGAGATGGGGACGATGGCTTCCTCGTCCCTTCTGCCTGTGTATCGTCGGATCGTCTCTTGCAGAAAGCCTCTCGATGCGTTTGCTCGCTTGCTGCCTCTCGATTTTCCTGATCACCGGCACAGCGGCGGCGCAACAACGACCGGTGGTGACGGACGCTGACTATACCCGCGCCATGCGCCAACTGGGTCCTTGGACGACCCCCTTGGTCGACCACGCGGTGCGCGCGGTCAATTGGGTCGACGCGCGGCGCTTCTGGTACGTCGATACCGATCGCGGGGTGCCGACGATCATGCTGGTCGATGCGGAAAAGGGCACGAAGGCTCCCGCGTTCGATACCAAAACGCTCCTTGGCGCGCTGAATGCGGCTGGGCTGAAGGAGAGGGATGCGACGAAGCTTGGCTTGAGTGGCTTCGAACCGGACTTCGCCAAGGGCACCGCGATCGTAAGCGTCCGTGGCGAGCGATATTCGTGCGCGCTAACCCACCCTTATGGCTGCGCCAGGCTGACCGAGCCGCAGACCGGGCAGGCCGGTCTGCAAGGCCAGCCGGCGGTCGTGTTGTCGCCGGATGGCAAGCGTGCAGTCTTCCTGCGTGATTGGAACCTGTGGGTCCGCGACGTGAGCAGCGGGGCGGAGCGACAGCTGACAACCGATGGCGTAAAGGACTTCGGCTACGCGACGGACAATGCGGGCTGGAAGCATTCGGATCGGGCGATTGCGATCTGGTCCCCGGACTCCAGCAAGGTGGCGACCTTCCAGCAGGATCAGCGGGCGGTGGCCGATTTTTCGACCACGACCACGCAGGTCGGCCATTCGGTCGTCGAAACGTGGAAATATCCGTTCGTCGGGGACAAGGAGATCTTCAGGATCCACCGCGTCGTCGTCGACCTGGACGCCGGGACGGTGACCCGTCTCAGGATGCCGGCGGACCTGCATCGGTCGTCGCTGTGCGATGACGTGGTGTGCGGCGACGGCCCGCAGGACATGCAGTGGGCAAAGGACAGCAGGACGCTCGCCTTCGTTTCCACCTCACGCGATCACAAGGTGGAAACGGTCCGCATCGCCGATGCGACCACCGGCGCAGTGCGCGACGTGTTCACCGAAACCGTGCCGACATGGTTCGACAGCGGGTACAACGACGAAGGGATCAACTGGCGCTATCTCTCGGAGCGCGGCGAAATCCTGTGGTGGTCACAGCGCGACGACTGGGGACATTATTACCTATACAGCGCCGCGACCGGCAAGCTGCTGCGGCAGGTGACGCGCGGTCGATGGAACGTCGATCATCCGGTCTACATCGACGAGCGCAGCGGCAAGATGCTGGTCGCCGGTGTCGGGCGAGAGTCCGGCGTCGATCCCTATTACCGCAGCATCTATGCGATCAATCTGAATGGCGGCAGGCCGAAGCTGCTGACGCCGGAGCAGCAGGACCATATCGCGATGCCGTCGAGCGACGGACGCTATTTCGTCGACATCTATTCGACACCGCAAGAGCCGCAAACCGCGGTGCTGCGGCGCGCGGACGGCTCGGTGGTCAAGGTACTCGCGAAGGGCGACCTGACGCGCTTGCGGGCAGCCGGCTGGCAGGCGCCGGAGAGCATCGCCGTCCGGTGCAGCGACGGCAAGACGCTGTGTCACGGGCTGCTATTCAAGCCGGCGAGGCTCGATCCGACGCGGAAGTACCCGATCATCGACTATATCTATCCGGGACCGTTCACGGGCACGATCTCGTCCCGGCAGTTCTCCCCGGCGGCCGGTGACGCGGGTGCGTTGGCCCAGCTGGGCTTCGCGGTCGTGGAGATCGACGGCATGGGTACGCCGCGTCGGTCCAAGGCTTTCCAGGACTATTATTATCGCGACATGGGCAAGCAGGCCGTGCCTGACCAGGTCACCGGCATCCAAGACCTCGCCAAGCGCTATACCTGGCTGGACACCGATCGCGTCGGCATCTGGGGACATTCGGGGGGCGGAAATGCGACTGCTGCCGCGATGTTCCGCTACCCCGATTTCTTCAAGGTGGGCATCGCCGAGAGCGGAAACCACGATAGCCGGAACTATGAAGACGATTATTACGAAAAGTACCTCGGCTTGCTATCGAGAGACGGCAAGACGACGAATTATGATCTGCAGGCCAACCAGGATCTGGCGAAGAACCTGAAGGGCAAGCTGCTGCTGGCCCACGGGATGCTTGATGATAACGTGCCTGTTTCGACGACGCTTCTGGTCGTTGATGCGCTGGAGAAGGCGAACAAGGACTTCGATCTCATCCTGTTCCCCAGAGCACGCCACGGATATGGAGACCAGTCCAGTTACATGATGCGGCGTCGTTGGGACTATTTCGTCGAATACCTGATGGGAGCAACGCCGCCGAAGGCGTTCAAGATCGTGGGGCCGGAGGCTGGCAGGTAACATTAGTCGATCGTCGTTGTGCCGCCGTTTCGAGCTCCAGGCTTGCTGATGACCACGCGTCCGCTTTCAGGAGGCGAGAGCAAGCGCAGCGATAACCGCTTCCGGATCGAATAGGACGATGGACCTGCACGGAGGCAACCTTTCCGAGTTGCTTGAGCGTGGCCGCTAGGCCGCCTTGCTATTGGGCGCGGCTTTTCCGGTTTGCCGGCGTGGCGGCGGATGGCGATGGTGGCGACGGCGCGGCGGGTGAAGCGTTCGGCGATGTCGTCGGCATTGTATGCGTGTCATCCGCCCTGGCGGTGAAGTCCGG
>Ga0182214_1000078_pt1 | contig 11991 bp, 8 predicted proteins | sample G5R1MG_23_FD_128380 | JGI IMG/M metagenome (GOLD analysis project Ga0182214, IMG submission 128380) | Switchgrass phyllosphere microbial communities from Michigan, USA - G5R1_NF_03OCT2016_LD1 MG | ecosystem: Host-associated > Plants > Phyllosphere > Phylloplane/Leaf | place: USA: Michigan...
ACACCAGTACGCGACAGCCTGAACCGGCTGGTCGGCGAACGGCTGGCTGAACTCACGCCAGGCGACGGCTTTCGCGTTCCCCTTCGATCCGAGCAGGACATGAGGGACATGTTCGAGATCAATCTCTCGCTGCTACGGCTGGCGATAGAGGGTGTGCCGACAAGTGCGCCGACACCAGTGGCCGGGGGCATCGCTGATGCGGCCGCACGCATCGATGCCTTATTCGAGCGCCTCGCGTCGCTCAGCGGCAACGGCGAGGTCCAGGCAAGCATTCGATCGCTCAACGATCGGCTGCATGGGACACGGCAGATAGACGCACTCGTCGATCCGAACGCCACCGTGGAGGCCGGTAATCTCGAGCAACTCGCCCAATCATCTGACCGGGTCCAAAGGTTGATTCACGCGCTCGAGCTTTATCATCGTACTCGGATCGACCGGACGGCGATATACATTCGCCATCTTGCTGTCGGGCTAGCCCAACCGGGAAGCCTGTAACGAGTTTGCTTGCAAGCCTCGCGAGCTTCAGTCACCATAGATGAGCGCGGGAAGGAATTGGCGAACGCCCGCGTGGACCTGGTCCGCCAAGCATCATGCACGCCCGGTCCACATCTGGTCCGGCGGCCGTACGCCACCTCATGGGTGACAATATGCGGCACAGCACTGGAAATCGACGCGGCTGCCTGCAGCCGCGGGTCGGTTGCGCCGTTCGGATGCCATCTTGCCATCGTCGCCCCGTCGCGGGCTCGTCGCTGCACCACTCGCCGTCTCTCGCACGCGGCCGGACTCGCCGCGCGCAAGTCATGCAAATCTCGACGAAGCCTTTCGCACGCAGCGCGCCAGCCTCATGAACTATCTTTCGCGCCGAGTTGGCAGCGACGTTGCATCCGACATGGTGCAGGATGTGTTCTGCCGGGCGGCGAGCAGCGATCAAACGCATCAACTGCGCAATCCGATCGGCTTCCTACGAAGGATCGCACGCAACCTGCTGATCGATCGAATCCGGCAAGACAGCCGACGCGAGGCACCCCTTGTGTTCGACGAGGCGATCGACACGCCGTGCGCGCCCACTCAGGAGCAGGGCATTGAAGCCGCCGACCTGATGCGGATCTATGAACAGGCGCTCGACCGGATGCCCGCTAAAACGCGCCGGATCTTCCTGCTACATCGCGTCGAGGAGCGCAGCTACCGCGACATCCACAAGATGCTGGGCATCAGCACCGCCACGGTCGAGTACCATATGATGAAGGCGCTGGCCGGCATCGCGGAAGCTGTCGACGGCGCACGATGACCGAGAAAACGCCAATTACCGGCGAACTCGTTCGCGACGAAGCGATTGCCTGGTTTGCACGGATGCGCGGTCCTGACGCCGCTGCACTCGATGCAGAGTTCTCAGCGTGGCTCGAAAAGGGCGTAGACCGGCGCAAGGCCTATGCAGACGTCGAACGGATGTTCGAGCGAACTGCGGTGCTCAAGCAATCGCGGCGCTATGGCCCGAACGTGCGAACAAGTGCCGCCGCGCCGCCGCGGCTCCGCCCCGCCCTGGCCTTCGCATCGGTCGCGCTCCTGGCCGCTGGCCTGGCCTGGTACTACCAAGCCAGCCCTGCCATTTGGGCGGATACATGGACCAACCCCGCCCGGGTGGCGACGCGAAAGGGCGAGATCCGCACCGTTCACCTATCCGATGGCTCGTCGCTCACACTCGATACGCACAGTGACGTGCGGGTCGAGCAAGATCAGGGCAAAAGGCATCTGCGCCTGCTCACGGGCCGTGCGAGGATCACCGTCGGGCCAAGCGAAGAGCCGTTCCTGGTCGACGCCGGTTCCGGGCGCTTCTCCACGCAGGGCGGCACTTTCGATGTCGTCGTGGGTCTGGGAGAGATCACGATTTCGTCGCTCAAGGGCCAGGCGCGCGTAGGGCCACTCAACCAACCACTCACCTCTGCGCTGTGGAACCGAGGGCGCGTGTTGGGTCCAGGCACTACCGTGCGCTATGGTCCGCGCAGCTTTGCCAACGCTGCCTTTCAGCAGGCTCCAGCACGCAGGCACGATCGGGATTGGCCGACCGGTTGGGCCACCTATCGCTCGGTGCCGCTCGGGACGCTTGTCGCCGAAGTGAACCGCTACGCTGCCTTGCCGGTCGTGCTCGACGGGTCGACGCTGGGACATGAGCAAGTGAGTGGCCGCTTCCACCTCACCGATGCGGAAGGCTTCTCGCAAGCAGTGGCCGACTTGTTCGATCTCGAGATCCGACACGTTGGCGGTGAGATCCACCTGCGCCGGCGAAAATTTATTTTCGACGCATACTAAGGTCGGCGGGCTGGCCAACGTCAATCTCCCCAGAGCCGCCGCTGCGGCTGGCATGTGGGGGGTATACATACGTGACGAAGACGCGAACGACGATGGCGGCGCTGGCAACAGCCGCAGCGCTGGCAATGGCACCAGGCTTGGCCTCGGCGCAACCACGAGACACTTACGCCTTCGACTTGCCGGCCATGGACTTGGGAACTGCCCTGCGAACGGTGGCAGCGCGTGCCGGCTGGCAGGTCTACGCGAATGCCGAGGACGTGAACGGGGTGCGAGCGCCCGCGCTGAACGGGACGATGAGCCCACGCGAGGCCATCGAGCGACTGGTCTCGGGCACCGGTCTGGTTGCCCGGTTCAAGGATGGCCGCATCGTCATCCGCCGACGAGGCGCGCGTGCCGGCGAGACTGGGACCGAGGAGATCGTTGTCACCGGCACGCACATCCGCGGCGTGGTGCCTACTGGTCCGGTGATCCGCGTCTCACGCGAGGCGATCACGCGAGCAGGCCAGGTGGATCTCGGAGAAGCGGCTCGTACGATCCCGCAGAACTTTTCCGGCGGGCAGAACCCCGGGATCGGCACGGGCGCAGGCCTCGCCAACGCCAACGTCAACTCGAGCTCGACGATCAACCTGCGCGGGCTTGGCCAGGACGCCACCCTGACGCTCCTCAACGGCCATCGCCTGCCTTACGATTCCGTGTTCAACGGCGTTGACGTCTCGGCCATCCCGGTCGCGGCGCTGGACCGGATCGAGATCGTGGCGGACGGTGCGTCGGCGCAATACGGCTCCGATGCCGTGGCCGGGGTTGCCAACGTCATCCTGAGGCGCGACTTCGATGGCTTGGTCACCTCGGCACGGCTGGGAGGAGCTACCGATGGCGGCTACATGCAGCAGCACGCCGATGCGGTGGGCGGCACGACCTGGAGCGGTGGTGGCGTGCTGCTCGCCTACGATTACGCGCGCAACTCCCGTGTGGCTGCGCGTCAACGCTCGTACACCGATGCGCTTGCACCCAATTTCTCGCTCTATCCCGAGATCAAACGCCATGCGCTGACCTTGGCCGGACACCAAGAGCTCATGCCGGGCATGACCTTCAGCCTCGACGCGCTCTATTCCAAGCGCCGTTCAACGACGATTGGGGGGACTGCCCAGGAACGCTACGAATTCAAGCCGAAGGTGCAGACTTGGTCCATCGCGCCCGAGCTCGAGGTCGCGCTCGGTGGCGATTGGACGGTCAAGGCGCTGGGCGCGTTCGGCCGCGATTCAACCCACGTCGACACCCGCTATACCCCGACGAACGGCGCCATGAGCCGCACGTCCGGCTGCTTCTGCAACGAGGCCATCTCGGCCGAGGTGAACGCAGAGGGACCGCTGCTGCGCCTTCCTGGCGGCGAGGCACGCGTCGCCATTGGTGCGGGCTACCGCCGCAACAGTCTCGACTACAGCCAGCTGATCTCTGGAGGGGCTGCAACCAGGTTCGACGTCTCGCGCGACAGCACCTATGCCTTTGGCGAACTGTACCTACCCGTGATCGCGCCGCAGCAGGGTATCACCGGCATCGATCGGCTCACGCTATCGGCAGCGCTGCGCTACGAAAACTATCCGGATCTTGCCCATCTTGCGACGCCGCGGCTAGGGCTTGCCTGGTCTCCCGTGCCCGACTTCACCCTGAAGGGATCGTGGTCGCGCTCATTCAAGGCGCCGACGCTTTACCAGCAATACATCAGCTACCAGGCGATCCTCCTACCCGCCGCGCCCTATGGTGCCGGCACGGCCACCCAGTCAATTGTCTTTGCAGCCGGCGGCAATCCGGATCTCGAGCCTGAGCGCGCGCGCAGCTGGACTGCCGGCCTTGAGTGGCAATCGGGCACTAGCCCGGGGCTCAAGATCGGAGCGAGCTATTTTGACATCGCCTACCGAGATCGCGTCGCGCAGCCGATTGCCGGCGCGATCTCGCGCGCCTTCAGCGAGCCCGGATATGCGTCGCTGGTCGATCGCAGTCCCGATGCCACGATGCTTGCCGAACTTATCGCCGGCGCAGACCTCGGCCTGCGCAACTTCTCAGGCCTGCCCTACGATCCTTCTCGCGTTGCCGCGTTCCTCGACAATCGCAACATCAACGTGGCGGCGCAGTCGATCAACGGCTTCGACGCACATGCGCAATGGCGCCTAGACCTCTCGAATGGCGAGGGACTTACATTCGACATCGCCGGAACGCACTTATTGACCCGGCAAAGAATTACCAATGAGCTGCCGGCTACGCGTCTCTCCGGAACGATCTTCAACCCTTCGCGCCTTCGCGCACGCGGTAGCATCCAGTACGAACGCGCCCGGGCGCATGCAGCGCTGTTTGCAAACTACATTGGCAAGTTGACCGACGAGCGCTTTGCAACGCGGGCGGTACTCAAGGCGAGCGTCAACTTCGATCTCACCGCAAGCTATGACCTTATCGAGGGTCGTGGCGTCGACCCCGGCCTTTCCGTCTCGCTGACCATTAACAACCTGTTCAACGACAGGCCTCCCATCATCGCACAAACCGGTCCAACCGACACGCCGTACGACTCCACCAACTACTCGCCCGTAGGTCGCTTCGTAGCCGTGGGAGTGCGCCGGGCATGGTAACGCCACTCCTCTTTGCCCCCATGCTGGCGCAGGCTGTCCTGCCACTTGCCCCAATCCAATCGTTGGCTGAGAACCCCTGCGCCATCACGCAAGTACAACAAACCCGGCGCTCACCCGAGCGAAAGATAACGGCGTGGGACCAGGCCACGATGGCGAACATCGGGCGGACCGACCCTTACGACACGCCCAGCCCCTTCGGTATATCGCCCGACGGCAAGCAGATCGCCTTCATGGTACAGACGGCCAACCCAGGTGTGAACGCCATGTGCCAGCAACTCATGGTCATGCCACTCGACGGCAGCGGCAACCCACGCGAACTCACGCAAGGTGGTGAGTTCATTCGCCCCTTGTTCCGGCTTCGCAGCTTTCCCGCCGTGCGCGCCGGCTGGGCACAGGTGATCACGCCCAAGTGGTCGCCCGATGGACGGCAAATAGCGTTCCTGCGGCAAGTCGATGATGATGTCGAGGTTTGGGGAGTGAACACGAGCGGAACAGCCCCAGCCTATAAGCTCACCGACCTGCCCGACGAGGTGGAGGATTTTGCCTGGGCCGATGACGGCAAGGCCATCGTGACTGCCACTCGACCAGGCATCAGGATCGAGACCGAGTCGATCGAACACGAGGCAAGGGACGGGTTTGTCTATGACGAGCGGTTCGTCCCGGAATTTGCAGCCCGGCCAATACCGCGCGGACCGTTCACGGTCCACTACACGCGCGTCGAGATCGCGAGTGGCCTGAACGCGGCGGCAAGCGCCGGCGATACTGCGATGCTTGATCCAGAAGAAAGAGGAAGCGGCCGGCCCACCGGAGTGCGCGCCTACGCCGTAGCCGCAACCGGTGCCCGCGCTTGGGCAGCCGGCAAGGATCCCGAAAATGTGTTCTCACCGACGAAGCTGGTTGTCGACGGCCCAACCGGAAGCAAGATCGAGTGTCGCGACGGGCTGTGCGAGGGAGTGCAGCACCTTTGGTGGACGAGCAATGGGCGCGGCCTCATCGCTCTGCGCCGCAGCGACTGGACCAGCGGAACCACAAGCCTCGTGGCGTGGCGCGCTGGGGACTCGCGACCACATGAGCTGCTTGTCACCACGGACGCCCTTGTCGGATGCCAGATGAGTGCGGACGAACTCATCTGCGCGCGCGAGGGTGCGCTTCAGCCCAGGCGGCTCGTCGCCATTGAGCCGGTGACGGGTGCGCAGCGGGTCATCTACGACCCCAATCCACAATTCGGTCACCTGCAACTCGGCGCTGTCACGCGCCTGCAGTTCCGCAACGCTTTCGAAGTCGACAGCTTTGCAGATCTCGTTCTTCCGCCTGGCCATAAGCCCGGCGAGAAGCACCCCCTGGTTGTCGTCCAGTACGTCAGCCAGGGGTTCCTTCGCGGCGGCACCGGCGATGAAGTCCCTGTTCAGGTACTCGCCGCGAAGGGATTTGCGGTCCTCAGCTTTCAGCGTCCGCAGATCCCCGCCGCCTTTCTTCGCGCAAGAAGTACGGACGAATATACGCGACAGGCCTTTAAGGACTGGACCGATCGGCGCAGCGTGCAATCCTCACTCGAGAAAGCGATCGCACTGGCGGTAGCCACAGGCAGCGTTGACCGCAGTCGCATGGGTATCTCGGGTTTCAGCGATGGCACGTCGACCACCCAGTGGGCGCTCATACATTCTGAATTGTTCAAGGTGGCGGCCATGGGGACGTGCTGCGAGGACATGTACTCCTACCTCCTGCAAGGCGGGGTCGAATTCGAAGGGTTCATGCGCGCCAATGGCTACCGTCTGTTAGACGAGGGAGCACCGGACTGGTGGACTCCATTGTCGCTCATCCGCAACGTCGACCGGATCAAGGCGCCGATCCTCATCCAGACTGGCGACAGCGAGTACACGACGGGCCTTGATACCGCGGCGGTGTTTCGCCGGCGCGGCAAGCCTTACGAGTTGATCGTCCTGGAGGGCGAAGGCCACTTTAAGTGGCAGCCAGCCCACCGGCTCGCGATGTACGAGCGCTACGTAGAATGGTTCGAGTTCTGGCTCATGCATCGGAAGAATTGCTTACCCGAGAAGAACGCTCAGTACGAGAGGTGGCAAGCCATGCGAGGCGCTCCGGCAGTCGGTGACCTGACCTGCGACATTGCATCTTCAGCCCCATGAGCGGGCCCAAGCCTCGGCTTCGGCGAGATCGAGAAGCCGATTGATGATCGGATCATCAGCCTGTTCGTCGACTTGCAAGGCAAGCTCGACGGCCTTGATGTCGATAATCCCGCGATCGGCGAGCACTCCACCGAGAAGCATCTCGCGGATCAACTCGCGGTTGCGCCGAAAGACGGCGCGAAGCACGCTCTCGGGCCCAGCCTTGGAGCGCCTCGCCAGAATGGTGACGGGCAAGTTGTCACGGAATGCCTCGCGGGCTAGCGAACGATTTACACCGCCGCTGCACCATAGCCAACTCGGCACGGCAAGGCATAGTTCCAAGAGAGGCTGGCTCAGCAGGGGTGAGAAGGCGAGCGGCGGAGCGGAGCCGCTAAGCCCATGCGTAAAGTTCTGGGCACGCAGAAGGAGTTCGATGTGTTTGGCCTTGCCTGGCACTCGTGGATCGGCATCGCCGAGCCATGGCGTCAGTGGCTCTTGCCTTCCAACTTGCCATGCGAGCAATCGGTTATCCGGCTGCCATTCGCGAGTCCCATGTCGCATGATCGAGAGCACCGCTTGTGCCATCGTGCCGACATCGCAATCCGTGATCCGGCACATGTCCAGAAACGTCTGGAAAATGCCGCGTCCAAAACCTTCGCTTTGAAGGCGGTCGATGATGGGCGCGGCCGAGTGGAGGAAACAGAACAGATTGTCCCCACCATTGCCGTCGAAGATGGCGGTGGCGCCGAGTTGATCCGCGGCTTCGCGCAGGTGCCTCTGCAACTCGACCATAAACGCCTTGCGGGTCGGTCGCGGCAGGCCTGCGGAAGCACTCCAAGTCAGGTCGATGGCTGCCGGGTTGAAGGTGCGATGGATCATGCGTACGCCGAAGTGCTGCGCAAGCAGGCCAACATACGCGCTCTCATCCCCACTCGCATCGGGTGTCGACACGGTCACACAATCAAATGGTTCAGATGCAGCGGCCAGTGCAGCGCACACGATCGAAGAGTCGAGCCCACCGGAAGCCGAGACTGCAACCCGATCGGTGGCACGCGCCCAGCCTGCAACACAAGTGATGGTTGTCTTGCGCAGTGCATCGGCTGCCTGTTCACGGGTTGCAGACGGCCTCGACCCGTGCGGCCCAGCGCTCCAGAGTCGCTGTTGATGCGGTTCCGAACCGCTGGTGCGCTCCAGCGTGCCGGGCGCGATCTCCCGAACGCCCGAGAGACAGGTATGAGTTCGCCGCAATTCGGGGTACGTGAGGTGCGCAGCGAGATCCGGCCATGAGACTTGGGGTGGTGGCGCTCCCGCAGCTTCGAAGAGCTCGACGTGCGTAGCAAGAAGCACCTGATTGCTCAGCTCAAGTCGGTATAGCGGAAGATGTGCCGTGGGCTCGCGACAAACGTTGTAGCGGCGCTCGCTATGATCAAAGATGACCGCGAACCAAGCGCCCCAGAAGGTTTTGCAGAGCCAATCGGCTAGCCGTGCGGGATGACCGCAGATAGCCTCGCTAGGCCGAATATCTGGTGCCCGCCGACCTTCGTCATCGAAGATGGTTCCGAAGAAGGTACATGATGCGCCGACGAACTTGGAATGTGTAGGATTGGCGATCCAGAAAGAAGCTTCGCACGATTGTATGACGTCGATGCTGGGCGCCGCCTTCAAGAGCCCACTTGGGCACGGGGCCGATGGATCAGAGTGCGCCGGAAGCGAGACAAGGCATCGCAGCGGCGTCATACGGCAAGTATGGGCGTGTACCGTGCCACTTCTTCGACAGTATCATTCAGCACCTGGTCGCCGCACTCTGCCCAGCAGTGAGCCGCGAAAGGTCCTAGCTTGACCCCCAGGACGACATCTGCGTGCACACCGTGGCGAGCCAGGCACAGGGCGACGGCGAGCGAACGCGGCAGGCACCTTTCGGCTGGCGATCTCAAGAAGCGCGCATGCTCGAACGCTTGCACGACACTGGCGGCACCAACCTGGCATGGCGGACGCCTGCCGCAAGCTACGGCGCGCAAATGCGCAAACTCACGCAGAACCGGTTCCAGCCCAAAGCGACGAAGGCGTCCCTCCAGCCGTCGTTGCACCCAGATCGCACGCGCAGTCTCAGCCAATTTGAATTTGCCAGCGCTCACATGCCGCGATTGGCTTGCAGGCAAGGCACGCATCCGTACAGGGGGCGGCATTCCACAACCTGACGTGATGACCCCGCTCGCGGCGAGAACCGCTTGTTCATTGATATCAAGAGGCTCGCCGCTGGCCCAGTGCAAGAACACGTCATTGGCCCGCACAGACAGTCGAATGTACCGGTCGTTCGGCACATCAAGAAAGAGGACTGTCTTATCAATGATGCAGAACGACAGTCCGGAGCGCAGAAGATCTGGCACTATCTAACCTCGTGAGATCCAACGACGGCACGCTCCATATGAAGAGCGTGCCGCCGCCACGATTAGTCGTCGGCAATGCCTGGATTGTATTGCAGCTGACCGCCGCTTACATCGATATAGAACATTGCCTGGCCTCGCGTCACTTCGGAAGCGACGCCAAGCTCGACGATCTCATCTTCATGTTCCTCGACCATGATCTTCTCCTTCGAATAGCTGCGGATCATTGCAGCAAGCGAAGAGTGCAGCCGAGCCAGTCTTCCTTCTATTTTATAATCCGCTTATAATCGTATCAGGATACACTGAGCGACCTGAAAATGACCGGGCAATGGAGTCGCGCAGTGGGGCGCGTCGGCAGTTTTTAGCTTGAAGCCTGGACATGTTTGCCGAAACCCGGTCACCGCCTGCTTTCGCAAGCTGACGGCACATATGGCGGTCACATGAGATCTGGCAACCGATCGCCCGATCGAGACGAGCTAGACCTGAGCGAGTTGCCGCTAAATCCGCAATCCGCTGTCAGAACCCAGTGCGGGGGACTACAGCCGGCATCGGCGCGGTGCATGTCGTCATTGCGGTACATGCGCGCGAGACTTTCTGCGATGATCTACTCTCGATCAACGTCGTGACGTTCTTGCTGTGCACGTTGTCGACCTGCTTCGCCTTGCGCGTGCAATTACATAACCGGCCGCATTGCCTGGCGCGGTTCACCGACTGCACCTTTATCGTGTCGATGGTGCTGCTGACGGTCGCCTGCTTCGCCATCACCCACTCGCTGGGGGGGCGAGTAGATTGCCGATTGTTCATGAGGAGGCGAGGCATCCGACATGTCGGGGGGCGTAGGCCGGCACCATGCAGAGGATTCAAGCCTTTCTGAAACGACACCGCCGGATCGTCACCGGCGTGGCGGTGCTGGCGGTGATTGCGCTCGGCTTCACCGCGCTCGATCGGCTGACGCACGAGATCCGCTATGCCGACGTGCGCAACGCGCTGCATAGCCTCAGTCCTACGCAGATTGCGCTGGCGATGGCGTTCACCGCTATGAGCTACTTCGCGCTGACCTTCTACGACGTGCTCGCGCTGCGCGTGATCGGGCGCCCCCTGCCCTGGCGCACCGCCGCGCTCGCCTCGTTCAGCAGCTATACCCTGAGCCACAATCTCGGCCTCTCGCTGCTTACCGGCGGGTCCGCGCGTTATCGGATCTACGGCAGTGCCGGACTGGACGGGCCCGACATCGCCCGGGTGATCGCGCTGGCCGCGGCGATGTTCTGGGCCGGGGTTGTCGCCATTTCGGGTCTCGCCATGGTGGTGCACTCCGGCCCGCTCCAGCTTGCGAGCCTGACGATCCCGAGCGCCTACGGCCGGCTGGCCGGCGCGGCGCTGCTGGCCTTGCTGCTTGGCCTAGTGCTTGCCGCCACGCGGAACCGGTCGCAGGTGTCCGCTTTCGGCATGCGCCTGCCGCTGCCCCGCCGAAAGGATCTGGTGGCGCAGATCGCGGTCGCCTTCGTCGACATTACGTGCGCCTCCACTGCGTTGTTCGTGCTGCTGCCTGGGGCGGACCCCGCCATGCTGCCTGCCTTCGTCCTCGCTTATGCGATCGGGCTCATCGCTGCGCTCATCAGCCATGTGCCCGGCGGGATCGGCATCTTCGAGACGGTGGTCCTCGCCACCCTGCCCGGAGACCACACGGCCCTTTTCGCGGCGCTGATCGCCTATCGCCTGATCTACTACCTGCTGCCGCTGGCGCTGGGTGTCGTCCTGCTGGTGTGGCACGAAGCCGCCGCGCGTCGCCGTGTTGGCCGCCTGTTTGAGGGCATGCATGCGGTGGCGAGCAACCTGTCGCCGCTGCTGCTGAGTTCCGCGACGTTCCTGGGCGGTGCGATGCTGCTGCTGTCGGGCTCGCTGCCCGCCATCCACGCGCGGATGGGCATGCTGGGCGAGCTCGTACCCCTGCCCTTCATCGAGGCCAGCCACATCGGCGCGAGCGTGGTCGGTTCGGCGTTGCTGCTGCTCTCGCCGGGACTGTACCGCCGGCTCGATGGCGCGTGCCTGGCGACACGGCTGCTGCTGGTGGCCGGCGCGATCTTTTCGCTGGCCAAGGGCATCGATTACGAAGAGGCGATCGCCTGCCTCGGCCTGGCGGCACTGCTCCAGCTGACCAAGGGCGCGTTCTATCGGCGCACCGCGCTGACCGAGCAGCCGCTGACCAAGGGCTGGCTTACTGCGATCGCCATGGTGGCGGCGCTGGCGGCCTGGGCCGGGCTCTTCGCCTACCGTCACGTGCCCTACAGCGACGACTTGTGGTGGAACTTCGCGCTGCACGGCGACGCGCCGCGCTACATGCGCGCGATGCTGGCGAGTGCGGTGTTCCTGACCGGCTTCACCGTTTGGCGGCTGCTCGCTCCCACGCCGCCCGAGCCTCATCTGGAACCCGAAGCCGCGAACTGGCCGACGGTGCGCGCGATCATCGCCGCCAGCGGCCGGTCGGAAGCGATGCTGGCGCTGACCGGCGACAAGCGCTTCCTGATCTCCGACGCCCGCGACGCTTTCGTGATGTACCAG
>Ga0182214_1000079_pt1 | contig 11960 bp, 28 predicted proteins | sample G5R1MG_23_FD_128380 | JGI IMG/M metagenome (GOLD analysis project Ga0182214, IMG submission 128380) | Switchgrass phyllosphere microbial communities from Michigan, USA - G5R1_NF_03OCT2016_LD1 MG | ecosystem: Host-associated > Plants > Phyllosphere > Phylloplane/Leaf | place: USA: Michigan...
ACCTTCTATGAAATCATGGATGAACGTTCGGTCAATGACGGTTTGTTGCCGCGATTCCTGCTGATCGAATACACGGGACCGGCAATGTATGTGCAAGAGAACGTTGCGGATCATCGGGTTCCGGAAGGGCTGGCGAATCGCTTCCTTGACCTGACAACGGAAATGGCAAGCCGTTTGGATCGTAACGCGGTTGTTGATGTGATGCAGGACGATGCCGCGAAGTCCTACCTTTCCGCATTCTCTCGCTATTGCACCGACCAAATTAACGACCCGAACGGAAACGAAGTCACGTCGAATCTGTGGAACCGCGCCCATCTAAAGGCGCTGAAGCTTGCCGCGCTGCTGGCAACCGGCGTGAATTGGAACAATCCGATGATCACGCTCGAACATGCAGAATGGGCGGTGAACTTGGTCAACCGCGATACCGTCATGCTTCTTGCCAAGTTCGATAACGGCGAAATCGGCGACAGTCAGCATTCTAAGCAAATGGCCGAGTTTAAGCGGGCGATTGCGAAGTTTCTTCGCGCTGAAACTGGAAAGCTGTTGGCCTACGGTGTGTCACCGATGATGCAGGCTGAGAAGGTCATTCCCCTTGCTTACCTGTCGCGGGCGCTGACTAGTCGAAGCGCCTTCAAGTCTGAACGCCAACAGGCGCCCGAACTGGTGCGGAAGATCATCGAACATGCAGTTCGCGCCGGGCACATTTACGAACTGGATATGGCGTCGAAGATCAGACTTGGCTTGAAGTCAGCACAGGCATTCACGATCGAAGACCCGGCATGGTTCCTACGGGCCAAGGAAGCGGAGGAACCGCTATGAGCCGTTTCGGCTACTACCCTAGCGCCTGATCCGGCTAGGGCCACAGGCGCCACGCCTCGCAAGGCACAGCGCCATTCTAGATCAAGGGTGGAACCCCGGCCGCATCAAGCGCCGGGGTTTTTGCTGTCAGCCGTAACTGAAGAACGGATTTACGTAGGCGACGCCGCGATAAGTCGCCTTGTTGCGATGTGCCGCATTCATTCCATGGCAATGAACGTTTGCGCGGTGAAAGTTTGGTTCGAACGCAATTTTAATTTCACCCTTGCCATTTTTCATCGTGACGTGTTCGCCTTTGTCATGATCAAAAATCGCGTAAACCACGCGGTCAATGTTGCCACCAATTTGCAATTCGTTGCATTGATCAACAGAAAAGCGAGCAGACATTTGGTTGAACCCCGTTAGCGTTTCGATAAGTCTTAATTAATCGTTCGGAATCGATTTATCAAGCGTTTTATCGTCGTCGGGACAAAATAAAACGGGCCAGCGTTTCGGGTGTGTGAAGCCCTACTTTGCCAGCCCGTTTATTAGCGACTTGGTTTCCCTAACCGCCGCCATAATCCCGAAGCGTCGCCATATAGGCGCCAGCAAGGGGAGATGATGACCTTTACTTTTACGTCCAATCTTTTGCCATCTTCCGGACGATCAGCGCGGTATTCAACTATGATTAGGCGTTCTGTTGAACGTTCATCAATCGTGATTAGGCCACGCTAATTTCTATGGGCTGTGGCTAGATGCACCCGACCAGCATTTAACCCGCCTCTCTCGCGAACGGGCACCCAATTTTATTCGGCTTCAGGACTTGGATTCGAACCAAGATAAGCGGCACCAAAAACCGCTGTCCTACCGTTAGACGATCCTGAATTGATGAACGATCCGAATATTGCCTTGCCAACTCTCCGGATCGTTCGTGCCAATGATGACAGTCGGTGCCTCTAAGCCGCCGCCATCACCAGCAATCCGAACTTAGCGACGACCCACGCCGCCGTCAAGTTCGTTGGACCACGGATTTACCGGACCCATCAACGCCCGACGAAGCCGCATGAAAGCGTGTTCAGCTTCAGTTCGTGCGATGGACAGTTGCCGCGCCTTGTCGCGCTGTGCCTGGAATTCTTCGGCAGTCAGTTGGCTTTCAACCTTCGTATTGCTCATATTGTGCAAGCGAATGTCGCCGACCAAAGCCGCCAATTCGCGTTCGGCTTTGTCGATTAGCGCCGCCATCCGAACTTCGTTTGCGTCGGGTTCGCGAAGATGCGTTGGCGCCTTTTCCGGCTTTGCCGCTTCTTCCTTCTCGTTGCGTTTCTGTTCGTCGAACGCACCAAGCAAGCGTTCACGAAACATCGCGTCGCCTTCATTGTCTTTACGATATGTCTTCAAATTGACGGCATGTGCATCAAGATGAATCCCGCTGCAAAACTTAATTTCGGAACGGCTCATTTTCATTTGTCTTTTCCTTCATAGAAGGCGCGCGTTTCACCGACGCCTTGGTTATAGCCTTGTCGATAGGCGTAGATACCGACGACGAAAATCAGCCACGCCGCCAGCAACGCCCATGGGAACCATTCAGCCACGGGCGCCCCCTGTGGGCACATGCTCAAAGCGTCCATCAAGAAATTCGGCAATGGGACGAACCCATATCTGACCTTCAGGACGGCTTACGTATATGACAACGGACGACATGTCCAAGATCGAATTTTGAACTTGCAGAGTCGCCGTTACGGACAGGATTTCATAGTTCGTGCCGCGCTTTTTATGGCGCCACGTCTGACCCTGTTTCAGTTGGATCATGCGCCGCCGCCTTCGTTCATGCGCCGTTCCGAACCCTCGCGCGCCGCCTTATTCATGGCGCGGACGGTCGTCGCATAGCCCGACAGCAAATCGCCCATGACCTTTGCATAGCGTTCAGCAACCTCCCGAACCTGATCATTTGGTGGCAGTTCGTGAAGCTGACCAGCAGCGGTTAAAATTTCGATGCGGGGAATCGTCATGCCCGCGCCGAACGTCATCATCAGCGTTGATATGGGCGAAGCCAACTGTTCAGAGTAAGCGACTGTCAGCGATCCTAAAATGCCTTCGAGTGGCGCACGATTCATATTCGATATCCCTTCAATGTGCCTTTCGGAAGCGACACCGTATTGCGCTTCGGGCGCCGCCGTCAATGCCCACAGGTGCCGGTCGCGGGCTGGTGATCGGGGTGATAAGATGGTCGAAATTATATCATCAAAATTCAATTTCAGCGTATCCTGTTGAAATCATTCAATAAATAAAGTTTGGCATAGTCAGACGCATGTTGGAATTTTTAATGTGTCGTTTTGAGTGATAGTATAAATGGCAGGTTATTATGGGTCTAAGTCGTTGATGTCATTAGAGTTTATGGGATGGTTGGGAAAATTCAGGAACTCAAATGCGTTCAAACCTCTAGGATACCCTCCCCCTCCCCCGTATTCGCTTAACCTTTCACTCTTAACCTTTATACCCTTAATATAATACATACATACTATATATATTTATATACTATTATATACATAACCTTAGTTAAGCCTTATGCACCAGGGGTTCCGGCGTAACGCGACAAATGGTTAATTTGCAATCAAAATCATGTTTGACATACCAACCATGTTCGGGTTAGGCTTCGGTTCGTCCTTAGAAGGGTCTTCGTCATGCGTTCGGCTAGGTCCAAGTATCCATTCAATCAACTTACTGAAGTTGGAATGGATTTGATTTCTCGCTTCGATCATAGCGTTAATGTTCTCAGTCTCTCGAATTCAATTCGTGTTTGCGGTTTGAAATGGGCCAGGGCTTCAGGCTTGCTTTGGCAGTTCAGCGTCGGAATCCTGCCGCCTGATGAATCCGGCCGTAGCGGCATTCGCATTCTACGGATTGAAGATCGCGAAGACCCGTTGGCCCCTGTGGGCAAAGTCACCAATTACGTTCCGAACGAAAGCGACGAACGCGGCGATGCACATCGGAAATATCCGTTCGCCAAGCTGACTTCGAAAGGAATGCACGTTGTGATTAAAGTCACAGTGCCGAAGAATAAACGAGTGTCCGCGCATCAGGCGGGCAAGATTTGGGCGAAGAAGCGCGATCTTGATTGGAAGTTCAGGATCACGGTGACAGCGGACAACGAACACCTTCGGATTGATCGGATCAAGTGATGTTGATTGTTTCGAGACAGACTTGTGTTAGCGTTGATCGTTCGACTAGAGTTCCTGTTAAGAGAGAAGCAATCCTTTGGATTCTTTCCCTTAAACGGAGATTGGAAGATCGTTATTCGGCATATGGTCGTTCACCATATGCCGTCATTCGGACTTGCATTATCTTCGACAAGCGTCGCGGATTGTGGCAAGGTCAAGTTGAGGTTTGGACGCGCGTCGTCCGCATGGAAAAGGAAAGCTGAAGATGGCTGTCGATTACGTTCTTCGTTGCGTTCGTCACTTCACCGCAAAGCGCGTGGCTGGCGGATTGGTCGCGGCTAGTGTCGCGGCTGGCGTCGCAACCTACGCCTATCGTGACGACAACGGCGTTTGGCGCAATGGCGATGGCACGGCGCAAGAGGTTGGCGAAGTCGCCAAGCCGCGTCGAGCGACGGGACCGCGACCGATCCGCGAAGGTGGCCCGGTGTGCTGGCTGGAAGCCGTTTACACAGGTGAAGGTGGAAACTGGACCGGGCTTCGGCCCTATCCCGAATATGCGGAGGCGGTTAACCCGTTGCGTTCGATCTTCGACACGACGAACGGATTCCCGATCTATGACGCGCCACCGAACGCAGTCCTTGCCGACGGACCAACGACGAACGTTCCCGAACCGATGTCCATCGCATTGTTCGCCAGCGGGCTAACCTCCCTGATCTTGCTAGGACGCAAGAGCCGCTGACGATAAAAAGAACCCCGGCCTTATGGACCGGGGTTTTTCTTTAGCCGCATTCTGAAGGATGCTGTTCCCTTGCTCTTGCCAAGGCTTCTTCTAGCGTCGTCATCATGCCTTCAACGGTGATGATCGGATTCGGGTCTAACAGATGTCCGAACGATGCTAGGCGATATTCGTCCGTCGTCGAATTATTGAAGTCGTTTTTCTGAATGGTCCATCCATTGCAGTTAGCGACGAATTTCCAAAGCTTCATCGCTCAATTCCCCTTAATCGTCGTGTTGCGGAGCATGGTTGCCACCTGATCATAAGCGAACCATTCACCTTGATAATGGCTTTTGCTTTTATTGGTCTTCGCTTTTTCAGCATTATCCCAAGCATCTGCCGCTTGCTTGGCAAAATGGTCGGCGAGATCATCTAACGAAGCGGCTTCGAACTTCAAGCCGTGTGTTGCAAGTCCCATCGGTCAGTTCCCTTCGTGCTGCGCCTGCCCCTGTGGGCATGAGGCATCATATGACAAACCGACGATAAACTGCAAGCCGAAATTAATCTCGAATTCGATGATAAATCCTGTTGCGGTCGGATGATAAAGCCTCTATAAAATCTTTATCGAAGACGAACACGAAGGAACGAAACGATGAACATTCAGACCCAAACCGATGGCAATCACAACCGCCGCATGGCGAATGAAGCCCGCTTCCTGGCCCGTCGCGAGACGCTGGAAGACAAGGCTGAAAAGATGCTTGGTGAACTGAATCGTGAAGGCAAGACGGTTTATTATATCTTTCCTGAAGGCGGCAAGTATCAGGAAAGCCAGTCCGCTTCGAAGCTGATCGACTTTCTGATTCGGAATAAATACGTTCGTTAATTGAAAAAAGGGTTTCCGGTCCCATCAAAACCGGATAGGATTAATCATCAATCAAGGGATTAAACAGATGGCAAAGCTTACCAAGTCAGGCGCGCGCAAGCCGATTGTCGATACAGCGGAAATGGGAATGTCGGGAACATCACCAGTTGATCAAAGCGGCGGCAGAGTCGAACTTGTCATGCGCGATTGTGATATAGAAGATGGTAAGCCATCGCATATTTATCGATGGTCCCTGACACATCAGGAAACCATCCGCGTTGCGGTTTTCGCGGCGCATATGGCGACCGATACAACTAATTTCGACAACGGCTTTTATCGCGCTGATGATCGCAAGCCTTGGCAACAGTTGCGCGATTTGGCGGATAAGCTAGAAGCTGAAGACCGCGCCCGCATCGAAGCATTGTCGAAGGAATAACGCCATGGACCGGGAAGATTACATCGCCGCTGCCTGGAATGCCGCTTACGAGAGCGCACATCCGCCGCATACCGCCTTTGACAAGGCGCAAGCGGCTGGCAAGATCGCCGCCGATGAATGGGACAAGCGTCACACGGCTCAGTTCGCTTGTGTCGCCCGTGCGCCCATGGGATCGATGATGGTCGTCGAGGTTTTCGCGACCGAAGCTGAAGCCGACGAAAAGTGTCGGAAGATGCGCGAAAAGAATCCGAAATGGGAATTTGCGACTGATCCGGTTGCTAAGGAAACCTAGCCATGAACGTTATGGTTCAAGTCCGAAACGTTGACACCTATCTGTTCCAAGCGCGAATGTGGCTTCAGTATGCCGCCGCGCTTGGCGGTAGGCCGTATCGAATGCGACTTCACGACATGCACACAGGTTTGCCATATTGGGCGACGTTCGATGCACGCTACTGCCGTGAAACGCTTCGGCTTGATCCTGATGAATGTTGGATCAGGGCCAAAGTCGCATTAAACATGGCTCGCATCTGGAATAAGAATAATCGTCGAAACTTGGTTTAACGAGTTGACGAAGCCTGAATTAACAGGCTATAAATCTTTATCGAAACCGCTAGAGCCGAAAGGCAAAACAAATGAATGATGCAGAAAAGATCGCCGCTTTTGAAAAGTTGGCTTTCGATCTTGAACAGCGTCAAAAAGATTGGTGGGCTAATTCGGAATTTTTTCTGAATATGGCTGAAACTGACGCCGAAAAGCGGCAGGAAGCATTGGCGGCTTCCCATCGGTCGCATGGTCGTGCGGCAAGCGCGATGAACGCGGCTCGCGCCATTCGCAAAATTCTTGAAGGCTGATCCCATGCATAACTTCCAAGTTCACACCGTCAACGCGAACGGCGTCGAAGCGGTGTTCGGCTGCGACAAATACGCCGATGCGCGGATGCGCTTCCTTCGGGCACAGAACGACCCGAACGTTTTCGAATGCACGATGATTGAAAGCGTGGATCGGATTACGAGCCGCCAGATCGGTTATTTTTCGAAAGTCTGAATTAAACGGTTGCTGGACCCGTTCAAAACCAGTTATAAAAGTCTTGTCGAAACACATAGCGGAGTTAATCCAATGCCAGTCGGACGCGGTAACGGCCCTAAGCAAAAAGCGGCTCGCGAGTTGATTAACCTCGCTGTTAAGGGTCCGTCCATTTCCCTTGAATTCATCCCTGAAGCTTCTTTCTTGTCGCAGTCGGATAAGCGCAAGATCGAAGAACAGCTTCGTCGTGATTACGACATTTGGGCGCATACGTGGCTTCAGATGGAACTTGCTACGCTATTCCCTGAACATGCCGAAATGATGCAAAAGAAATTTCGCGAGAAGGCTGATAAGCGCGGCAAGGAAGATTGACCCGCCCAATTTGAATTTGTTATAAGTATATTGTCAAGCGAAGGGAAAACGACGATGAACATCAATTTCAAATTTCATCTTTTCTATCGCACCGCTCAAGGTCGTTGGGAACATTCGTCAAGCTTCACGCATAGCGAAACGGCTTTGGAGCGGGTTCGCGCGGTCAGCGCGCTAGGCTTCTCCGGTTTGAAGTTTCATCTTGGCAAAGGTAACTTTGACGATTGCAAAGCCGAAGTTGATCGCATCAACTAGCTGATCGCCAAGCCGCCCAAGGGTCACAGCTTGGGCGCGTTGGCGACCAGTCAAAGAAAGGAAAACCAAATGAGCAAGTTTAAGGTTGGCGACAAGGTTCGTTGTATTAACAATGGGCTTGCCGAAGCTTCCCTTGAAAAAGGAAAGGTTTATGAAATATCCGGTGTTTCCATTACAGGAATCGGTGATGGAACAATTCAGGTTGCGGGAATCAAACACAGTTATGTTTGGTGGCTTGTTACCCGTTTCGAACTGATCGACGACGCGCCCGCTTGTGTGATGACGCAAGATCATTTCGCGGCGCTGAAGGTTTCGCTTGAAACCTTGAAGAAGGCGCATCCGAATTCATGGGAAAATCGAAATAGCCTGCCGCCTCATTCGAGCATTGCCAACTTCTTTCGAGATATGGACAACCAAGGATTGTTGTCTGATCCGAAGCCGAAGACGGCGCGAGAGATTGCCGAAAAAGCGTTGAATAAGGCGCCACCACCCGGTTGGGGGACTGGCCCATATAATGAACTACGGGACGCCTTAAAGGCGATTGCCGAACTTCCCTAAGCCTGCCACACTCGACACACGGCGCCCGGTCACAAGCCGGGCGTTGTCATGTCAGGGGATCGAACATGGTTAGCACGGGCTGTCTGATCGGCTGTGCAATTTGCGCCTACGTTGACCCGCGACCGGGGACGATGGCGGGTCTTGTGACAATGGCGTATCTCGCCGCGCTGAAGCTGATCATTGATTATTGAAGGGATTTGTTAAATGGGTCCGATGAAAAAGAAGCGGCGAATTCCGGTGTTCTCGCCGCACAATCCGGCCGTTAAAACGCGGCTTTTTTATATCGGCGTTCCTGTTCACGCTTACGGGAAAACTGGTGATTGGGATAACGAACTGGTCTTTCGTGTCCGCGCGCGAACTGAAAAGCAAGCTGTCCGAAAGGCAACGGAAGGGCTTGATCCGAGACTTCGAAAGAAGTTCCCTTTTCGCAAGCCTTATGTAATGGAAACTTCGGATGACTGACGCCGACAAGGAACTGTATTTCAAAGACGGATATCAAGCCCGGCGTGAAGGATATCCCGAAGGCTGCAATCCACACCTGCCCGATTCCGTCGAATATGATCAATGGCGGCAAGGCTGGCGAAATCGGAATGTGTTCCTTGCCAAGAAAGCCGCCGAAGGAAGGAACAAACACTTCCTGACGAAAGGCAAAAAACCGGGCGAACGATGATAAAAAACCCTTGCGAACTCGCTTCGCAGGGGTTATTTAACATCTATCGAAACCGCTAACGGAGTCAAACCAGATGTTCACCGTTTCTTACTCCATCGGCTACATGCAGTTTTTCCTTCAGGGTAACGGTGAATACGAAGGCGGTTACGAAAAGAAGGCAAACGCCGCGCGCGAGACAGCTTACCGCTTCGCCAACATTCAGGAAGCCAGCGAGTTTGCGCGGCTTTATAAGGGGCATGTCAGCGCATGAACAAGCCGTTCAGCAACCAAACCATTGTCGGACCAAATCCGAAGAAGCCCCATATTGTCAAGCGCGATGGCCTTTGGCGTGTCTCGCCGATGCCTAAGAAAGCTTGGCCGAGAACGCGAACCCTTTGGCTAAAAGCGCATCGTTGGGTTAACGGTAAAAATTCGAAAATCATATTTAATCGATTGCGAAGTTAATCCGAAGCGTCTATAAAACTCTTGTCGCAACCAACCAGCGCCGAAAGGCAAACCAGTCATGAAGTTCTATCTTAGCCTGACGACCCGTAACGATCTTGGTCAGGTTCGCAGCCTGAAGGCTGACGCAATGCCAGATCGCGCCGCGAAGATCATCAAGAACGCAAATCGCCGTCTTGCTCGCGAAGTCGTTTACGATCAACCGCCCAACCCTTTTGCAAAGCGCCCGCGCGGTCGTCCTGTCGGATACCGTTGTAGCGAGGACACGAAGCGCAAGATGGTTGAACATCGTGGCCGCGTTTATCGTGGCGGGGACGAACTTCATGCTTAAAGTTGTCCGTGGTCCGATCAATCATTCGATCCGTGCTAAGACGATGAATCACTTCGGACACGAACTTTATAATAGCGGACAGCTAACCGCCGCGCTAAGATGCTTTGTCGAGGCGCGGCGAAGTTATCGGATGCTTCCTGAAAAGTCGCGTCCCGCTGATATCGACCATAAAATTCATCGCATTACGGAGAAGCTGAAAAATGGCTAAGATTTCCACCGCGAAGGCGAATGCGCTTCGTGATCTTCACAGCCGCGATACGCGCATGGCGAACGGTCGCCGCATGTGGCACACCTACGGCCCTTCGATGAAGTCGCAAACGCTGGTTTCGCTGAACCGCGAAGGGTTGATCAAGATCAACGAACGCAATTCAATGTTGATCCAAATCACAGACGCAGGTCAGCGCGAATTGCGGGCGCACGAAGTGTCCATCAACCCTGGCTTGGCGAAGGAACGTTAAATGTTCCCGACTGCGCCGAACGGCTGGTTTATCATGACGATGCACCAGCGCCACCGCGACGCCGGATGCTACGGCAACGAAGACATGCGACCCGTGTCGAAGTCGTTCATCGTGGCGTTCGTCAAGTATCCGAAAGGCAATCATATGCAGATGGCCCAAGCGGAAACGATGGACGAAGCTTGGAAGCTTGCTGTCGGAATGACCGAAGCGTTCGACGCGGTTCACAAGCCGGGCGGGATCGAACAACCCAAGTCGTTATTGCGACCGTCGTCCAGCCCGCCCGAAAAGCTTGATCCTCGCGACATACCCGCTCCCGGCAGGTTCCGCCCGCGAGGCATGGCTTGACCCGCCCCCTGTGGGCATGGTAGCCACACGGCCGGTCCCGCTGGATCAGCCTATGCTGTGTGTCCTGTCCGTGTAGTCGTTGCGTGAAGACCCTAGTCAAAGCCGTAAGGTTTGGGCTAGGGTTTTTCCGTTCTCGGCATAGCGCAAGGAACCTTCGAAACGGACAATCCATAATGGACAAAAACCGGATTATCGAAGTCCAAGTAACCTTCACATGGTCGGACGGGACAGAAACCGATATGACGATTATCATTCCACCCGGTAGTTACGGAACGGGTTATTCGTCGGCTGTTAAACCTGAACTTGGCGATGAACTGAAGAACTTTCCGGCCGATGATAATCGGATTGCGGTTGTTGTTCAGAATCAAAGCGAACATCAGCTTCAGGTTTGTTTCTTTCACAGCGCCGTTGACAAGAACAATTATACCGTGTTCTTGCTGAAGGGTGTCGGCGAAGAAAAGCAAGGCGCAAGCTTGATGACGACGACCTTCCGCCATACTGGACCGATGTCCATCAACGGTCCCGAAGGCGCGATGTTTGCTGCGATGGCTTACCCATGAACGGGTTCGACTATGGTCCTCCGTTGGATGCGGGGGAAATTGAAGGGTTGATCGATGATGCCGTTGAAACGGCAGTCGGTGACATTCCCGAACCTCCAAACGAAGACACGATTCGTCTTTGGGCGCGAGAAGAAGCGCAAAGCCTGCTAGACGCATGGACGAATCCGCCGCTTCCTGTTCCCCGAACTGTCGTCGAAGATACGTCGCTTGTTGCCAACGATCTGAAGGCAGGCAGCATCAACGTTAACAGTTCGCAGAACTTGAAGATTACGGTTCCTGATAATCTGCCCACAGGTGGATTTATCAGCCTGAATCAGCTTGGTTCGGGTCCGTTCGATCTAGTGGCGGGTGGCCAATCTGTGATTGATAAACCGGCTGGTTATCAACTTCGCAGTTCAGGGCCAAATTCGGTTGTGACGCTTTCGCGCATTTCCGAAACTCGGTGGCTTGCCGGTGGCGCCTTGCTTCCGGTAGATAACGGCGGCGGAAACGAAAAAGCCGCACGTTGGCCAAACGGTGAAATCATCATGTGGGACAACGGTTCCACGATGGAGTTTTAGCATATGGGTAAAATCCCTGTTCCGCCGAGTTTGACGGCGTTTCCGGCCGATGGCGCAATTCCCGTCGCGACGTTCGGTGGCGGTGAAGCCTCCGTTCCCCCGGAAGCCGTGGTCAAGGAAGCCAAGGCGAAGGCTGAAATTCGTCAGATGATCGTTGATCTTCTCGAAGAATACAACCTGATCGATGGCAACGGCGAAGTGACGCCGCCCGAAACGGTCGTTCTTCCTGAATTCAACCTGACGCCTTCAAGCCGCGTCATCTATACCGATGCCGGTCAGGGTTCGCCGCTGACGAACTTCGGTGCGAACTTCCCGCAAGGAACGGTCATCGATTTTTACGGCATTCCGAAGGATGGTCGCATTGTTCAATCGTCTTCCGGACTCGTTACCGGCTTGACGGCGTTCGGCGTGATGGCGGCGACCG
>Ga0182214_1000080_pt1 | contig 11948 bp, 9 predicted proteins | sample G5R1MG_23_FD_128380 | JGI IMG/M metagenome (GOLD analysis project Ga0182214, IMG submission 128380) | Switchgrass phyllosphere microbial communities from Michigan, USA - G5R1_NF_03OCT2016_LD1 MG | ecosystem: Host-associated > Plants > Phyllosphere > Phylloplane/Leaf | place: USA: Michigan...
GTCGCCTTCGTACTCGCGGGCCTGTTCGGCGTGGTGCTCGCCGCGCTGATCTCGCTCTTGCGCGAGCCGGTGCGGCAAGCAGCATTTGCGGGCGAGAAGAACGTCGCGGACTTGCGCGCAGGCTTGCGGCACATGCGCGCACATTGGCAGATGTACCTGTCGTTCTACGGCACCCTGACCTTCTTCGGCATGGGCGTATCGGTCGCGGCCAACTGGGGGCCGATGCTGCTGACTAGAGTCTTCGGCTACGCGATCAGCCAGGCCAGCACTCAGCTGGGAATGGGGCAGATTGCGTGGGCGGTGCTGGGCGCGCTGATCGCGGCCTTCGCCATCGATCCGATCGCTCGGGCCTGGGGAGCGACGGGCAAGCTCTGCTTTGCCGCCGTGCTGTGCCTGGCCGCGCTGCCATCTGCCAACGTGATGTTCGCGACGAGCGGACCAGCGGCGATCGTCATGGCGACCGAAGGGACATTCTGCGCCGCCATGTTCGGTTCGGCGATGCTCTCGGTCATCGCCGAGATCACGCCAACTCGTGTGCGCGGTCTTTCGGTGTCGCTCTACGCCTTCTTCATGACGCTGATCGGCGCCTCGTCGGGACCGGTGATCGTCGCGTTCCTTACCGAGCATGTGTTCGGATCGCGCGAGGCGGTCGGCACGTCGATGGCGCTCACCGGCAGTACGGCCTTCGTCCTGGCCGCCTTGCTGGCGGGCACGGCCGCGCTGCGTTTGCGCGCCATGGGCGAAAACGGTCGCGCCTTCGCCGCAATCCCGGCCGCTGCGTGATTTCCTCAGCTCCTCAGGAGAGTTCCTTGGTTCAGATCTCGAAGGGCTATGTGCCCAGCCGCTATGGCCAGCTTCATTACCGTATCGCCCGCGATGAGGCGGCCGCGACGGCGCCGCCGTTGCTGTGCCTCCACCAGACGCCGAGCAGCGGCAAGGAGTGGTTGCCGATCATGCCGGCGCTGGCTCGTAACCGCGTGGTGATCGCCGCCGACAATCCCGGCTACGGCATGAGTGACGCGCCGCCCGAGCCGGCGACGATCGAAGACTTCGCAGCCGTGACGGCGGACCTGATGAGCCAGCTGGCCGAGCAAGGCGCCGTACCGGCCGGCCCGTTTGATGTGATCGGTTACCACACCGGCTCGGTGGTCGCGACTGAGCTTGCCCGCAGTCTGCCGGATCGCGTCAGGCGTGCGGTGATGTTCGGCTTGGCGGCCTACCCTGCGGACCTGCGCGCCGAAAAGCTGCGCACGTTGCGCGACAAGTTCCCCGTGCCGGATCGCAGCTTGCGCCATGTCGAGCGTCACTGGTCATTAGTGCAGTCCCTCATCGACGAGCGCATGAGCGCGGAAGCCATGCACATCGCCATGGCCGAGAGCCTGGCACTCGGGAGCCGTTTGCCCTGGGGCTATATCGCTGTTTACGGTTACGACTTCCTGGGGGCGATGCCGCAAGTGCAGCAGCCGGTGCTGATCATGAACCCCGAGGACGATCTGCACGACGTGACGACGCGCACGGCTGATGGATTTCCGAACGGCCGCCGCTTCGACATGCCAGGTGTCGCGCATGGCGTGCTCACCATCGAGCATGACAAGGTCGTCGCCTGCATCGAGGATTTCCTGGGCGCCTGAAGGCGTGCAGGGGCTGCCGGATATCCGCTTGGCGAGAAGTGAGATGATCGGCGACGTGAATTGTTCTATTAATGGTATGAATGAGGCTGCGGGTGCAAGTACGGCAGCGATCAACTGCCGGCCTCCCGCATGGAGGAACGGTTCAACGCAGTGGCCGGCATCGCGCAGCTTTTTGCCTTCATCAAGGCAAAGCAGGTGACCCGGACCACCCGATACAATGGGGGTCAGTATGAGCAGCAAGTTGATCTACGGTAGCTTCGTTTCTCTCCTCGCTTTGGCGGCAAGCGCACCGGCAGCGTTCGCCCAGTCGGCGGCGGCACCGGACGATGGTGCCACACAAAGCGAACAGCCGGGCGACGTTATCGTCGTCACGGCCCGCAAGCGCGAGGAAAACATCCTCAAGACGCCGGTTGCGGTATCGGCCTTTGACTCCGCCGCGCTCGAAGCGCGCGGGATCGACTCACTTCAGGATCTGGCGGATTTCACGCCGGGCATGTCGATCAACAGTGCCGCGTCCGGTCGCAGCGACCGTTCGTTCCAGTCCATCATCATTCGCGGCTTTACGCCGTCGGTGTCGACGATCCAGACGACCAGCGTCTTCATCGACGGCGTTCCTGTTTCGAGCCCTACCGCCATCCAGAACCTGGGCGATCCCGCTCGCGTCGAAGTGATCAAGGGTCCGCAGAGCGCCTACTTCGGTCGCCAGACCTTCGCCGGCGCCGTCAATGTCGTGACGAAGGACACGCCCGAAGAGCTGTCCGGCAGCATCGTCGGCATGTTCGGTACGCGCCAGAACCGGGAGCTTGCCGTCGAGATCGGCGGACCACTGGCGGGTGACATTCTCGGCTTCCGGGCCACCGGTCGCTATTGGGCCAAGGACGGCTCGTACAAGAACCAGGGCGTGCGCGGTCAAACCCTGGGTGACCAGGAAACCCGTGCCGGGACGATGCAACTGACGTTCAAGCCATCGTCGACGCTCACCGCCAAGGCATTCGGCTTGTGGTCCGAGAACCATGACGGCCCCAACGCGACAGCGCTGATTTCGGCGCGGGGGCTGAACGATGCTGCCGGCAACGTGGTGGTCGCCAACCAGTCGAACTGCCGTTTTGGCAACAACCCTTATATCTGCGGCACGCTTCCTGGCTTGTCGGCGCAGCAACCGTCCGCGAACACGGTCAACACGCCCTACATCAAGGGTATTCTCGCCAATCCGAACGGTCGCCTGTTGAACCCTGAAGATGGTACGAAGGGGTATGGTCTGCGCAGCCGCTACTACCACGCGCACCTCAGCGTCGACTGGGAAGCCAGCGACAGCCTGACGCTCAGCTCGCTGACGGGCTATAACGACGAGATCAAGAGCCAGATTTCCGATCTCAAGGTCTGGTACAACGGCTCCATACCCAGCCCGTTCGCCACTGCGACGAATGGTCTGCCGACCTACTTCGACTATCCCTACATCGTCGAATTCCACCAGAAGGATTTCTCGCAGGAACTGCGCGCATCGTTCGACAACAAGGGGCCGTTCCGCGCGATCCTGGGTGTGAGCTACCTCAACGCCTTCTTCCAGAGCGGCGGCGGCGGCACGCCGCGCGCGCTCACAGGGACGCAGACGTTTGCCACGGTCAGCGGCGCGTCGCGCGCCAAGACGTACGGCGCGTTCTTCGGCCTGACGTATGAGGCGACCGACAAGCTCAGCCTGAGCGTCGATGGCCGCTACCAGATCGACAAGATCGCTGCCTACGCTCGCCCCGGTGGCCAGACGCTGATCTCGGATGCCTTTGCTCCGGCCGGCTTCTACGCGGAAGGTGAGACGCTGGCGTCCGAGACCTACAAGAACTTCATGCCGCGTGCGATCATCAACTATCAGTTCAGCCCATCGACGATGGCGTACGCGTCCTATTCCAAGGGTATCAACCCGAGCGTTTTCAACACCGTGTTCCTGAGCCGGCCCGCGTCGACCCAGGTCGAAGCGGCTCGCCAGGGCTTGCAGATCGAGACCAAGCCGGAAAAGCTCGACAACTACGAAGTGGGCCTGAAAGGCCGCGCCCTCGACAACAAGCTGATCTATACGCTCGCCGCCTACTACGGCACCTGGAAGAACCAGCTGAATGCGAACCAGATCACGATCGTCAATCCGCTGACGAACGTGCCCGACACTTTCCAGGCCCAGCGCAACACCGGCAAGGTGCGTGTGAAGGGCGTCGAAGTCGAACTCACCGCCTATCCGGTTGCACGTGTCATGCTCAATGCTTCGGGCGCCATCAACGATACCGAGATCCTGGAACTGAGCGCGCCTGCGGTCACGCTCCTGACCGGGATCACCGATTTTCGTGGAAACCAGAACCCGCTCACGCCCAAGTACACCGGCTCGTTCTCGGCGCAGTACAGCGTCCCGATCCCGAGCCTGGACGAGGGCGAGGCGTTCCTTCGGGGTGATTTTGCCTACAAGTCAGGTGTCTACACCAACGGTGCGAACACGACCAAGACGCCTGACTACAAGCAGGTCAACCTGCGCGCCGGTCTCAAGACCGCCAATGTCCTGTTCGAAGGCTTCGTGACCAACGTCTTCAACGACAGGGCGTACAATTCGGCGATCGACTACAACCTGATCGATCCGTCGTTGGCATACCTCGGGGTCTCCTCGGCGGTTGCAGTGGGGCTTCGTGAACTGCGCACGTACGGTCTGCGTATTCGATACTCGTTCTGATCGGCGGACCGGCAGCGGAGCTGTTCGCTGCCGGTCATTATCCTCCGCCAAGGGCGAGGGGATGTCATTCCAGGACGCGGCAAAAGGTTTGAAGACATGGCCGAATACGATCTCATCATTCGCGGGGGCACCATTGCCGACGGAACAGGCGCGCCGCTACGGGTTGGCGATGTCGCCGTGAAGGATGGCGTGATCGTCGCGGTGGGCGAAGTTGTCGGGTCCGGCCGTGAGGAGATCGACGCACGAGGCAAGCTGGTGACGCCCGGCTTTGTCGATATTCATACCCATTACGACGCGCAGGTCACCTGGGACACGCGCTTTTCACCGTCGACCAACCACGGGGTCACCACGGTGCTGATGGGCAACTGCGGCGTGGGCTTCGCACCCTGCCGGCCCGAACAGCGCGAGCAGATGATCGACACGATGGAAGGCGTCGAGGACATTCCCAACATCGTCATGGCAGAAGGATTGCCGTGGAACTGGGAGACCTTCCCCGACTACCTCGACGCTCTCGAGGCGCGGCCCATGGATGCCGACTTTGCCGTCGCCATCCCGCACATCCCGATCCGGGTCTGGGTCATGGGCCAGCGCGCCATCGACCGTGAGCCTTCGACCCCAGAGGACATCCGCGAGATGGCGGCCCTGGTCGCCGAAGGGATCGAAGCCGGCGCCTTCGGCTTTTCGACGACGCGCGTGATCGGCCATCGCGATGCGCACGGCGCCCAGCTTCCGGTTACGACCGCCAGCGAGGACGAACTGCTCGCCATGGCCTTGGCGATGAAGCCGTTCGGCAAGCAGCTTTTCATGTCCTCGTCGGAGTTCGACACATCCAACGGGTTCTCTTCCGAGTTCAACCTGCTGGCACGCATCGCGCAGGCTTCGGGGCATACGGTGACGTTCCCGCTGCTGCAATACGACGAGCGGCCCGAGCAGTGGCGCGAGATCGCCGATGCCTGCTCGGAGGTGCGCAGCCGTGGCGCCGACATGCTCGGACAAGTCGTTGCGCGTCCCGTCGGCGTGCTGTTCGGCCTGGAGCTGAAGCTCAACCCCTTTCAGGGCTGCCCAACGTACGACCGCATCGCCGACCTGCCGCTGGCCGAGCAGGTCGCGATCCTGCGGCGCGACGACACTCGAGCAGCGCTGGTGGCCGAGTACGAGCGCCCGCTCGACCCGGCACATCCGGCGATGATCCGGCTAATCGCGCGCGCCTATGCCATGGGCGATAACCCGGTCTACGATCCTGGCGAAGCGGACCGGTTCGACCATCTCGCGGCGCAGCGCGGCTGTAGCGTGGCCGAGATCGCATTGGACACGATGCTGGCCGACGAGGGCAGGGGCATCATCTATTTCCCGGCGCGCAACTACACCTACTACAACTTCGATGTGGTCGAGCAGATGCTCGGACGCGAGGACACCATCCTCGGCCTGGGTGACGGCGGCGCGCATGTCGGCGCGATCTGCGATGGTTCGATGCAGACTTACATCCTGAGCTACTGGACGCGCGATCGGGTCGGCAAGACGCTGCCTGTCGAGCAGGCGGTGAAGTTGATGACCAGCGACACCGCCGATGTTGGCGGCTTCCACGACCGCGGCCGTGTCGCGGTGGGCTACAAGGCCGATCTCAACGTGATCGACTATGACAACCTCCGTCTCGGATCGCCTCGCGCGGCCTACGACCTGCCGGCAGGTGGGCGCCGGCTTTACCAGGAAGCCAGGGGCTATGAGGCGACGATCGTTTCCGGCGTCATCACCGCTCGCTACGACAAGCCGACGGGTGCGCTGCCGGGCCGCCTTCTGCGAGGCCGCCGCCCCGCTCCCGCTCTTTGATCGAGAAGACCTGCGATGCTGCTCAACCGTGAACGCGCCGACGAATTGATGGACCGAGAGGGCGTCCTGGCGCTTGTCGCCTCGACCCCGATCAACACCTATTATCTCAGCAGTTGGGCGACAGATGCCAGCTGGGGTTTCGGCGACCTCGCCATGGCCATCCTGCCGCGTAACCCGTCACTGGAGGCGGCGGTCCTGACGGTAGAGGTCGATGCCGGGCAGCCGCAGCAGCGCGACGGCACCTGGATGCGGATCGTGCGTGGCTATGCCCGCAAGCCGGGCATCGGCGCGGGCGGCGTCCAGACCGACCTGAACATCCGGCTCGATCTTCCGCGCAACCATCAGGAGGCGGTCGCGGCCTACCTCAAGGAACTCGGGCTCGACGCAGGGCGGGTGGCGTTCGAGGATCGCGGGCTCGGCCTCGACGTCCAGGCTATCCTGGGTGACAGTCTCGAGGTCGTCGGTGCTCGCGATCTGTTCCGCGACATCCGGATGGTGAAGACGCCTCGGGAACTCGCCCTCATCCGTGCTGCTTCGCGCAAGACCGAATTCGCGCTGCAGGTATCGGCCGAGGCGATCGCAGCGGGCGCGAATTGCGCGGAGGCCGAGCGCGTGTTCTGGTCGGCCGCTGCGCTGGCCGGCGGTAGGCCGGTGTTCCTGTTGATCACGCCTTACCGGCCGGCCGAAGGACGCCTGGCCAAGACCGCGACGCTTCAGCCAGGCGACATGGTGACGTTCGACGCAACCGCCGAGTTCGATCACTACACCAGCGACATCGGTCGCACCGCCGTGATCGGCGAGCCCAATGCCGAGCAGCTGCGCCGCTACAATGCCACACGGCTAGGCTGGCGCGAGGCGCTGCCGGCGTTTCGGCCCGGCGCCTTCTCCGGCGATGTCGAAAAGATCGTGGCACAATGTATTCGTGATGCCGGTAACCCGGACTTCAAGGGTTGCGGCATCCACTCGGTCGGGCTCGAGCATACCGACCACCCGCATCCGGGTGGTGGCATGCACTCGTTCCATTTCGTCGATCGCATGGTGCTCAGCTGCGACTTGCCTTGGATCGGGCCGGGCATCGGCAAGTTCCATTTCGAGGACCTCATCTATCTAGCCGACGACAAGGTCGAGATCCTCAACGATACCGATGGCCGGCTGATGGCGTGCATCGACGGAAGGACGGTTCGTGTCGATTGAGGCATCGCCCCCGGCGCCTGCCGAGGCCGCTTATCCCGGCTTTCGGCGCAGCTGGTGGGCCATGCTGCTGCTGTTCCTGGCGGCGAACCTGTACAGCATCGACAAGGCGATCGTCGGCGTGCTGGCCGAGCCGATCAGAGGCGACCTCGGGCTGAGCGACGTGCAGATGAGCTTGTTGCTCGGATTGGCATACACGCTGCTAAGCGCAATCTGCGGTCTTTGGCTTGGTAGCCTGGTCGATCGGCACACCCGCTCGCGAGTGCTGGCCGGGGCGATCATCATCTGGAGTCTCTCGACCGCGATCGGTGGACTGGCGCGCGACTTCGAGACCTTCTTCGTGTTCCGCGCACTCGTCGGTCTGGGCGAGGCAGCGGTGGCGCCGGCGGCGATGTCGCTGATCGCCGACATGTTTGCGCCGAGCCAGCGAGGGCGGGCCCTTTCGGCGTACCTGATCGGAGCGACGATGGGCACCGCGTTGTCGTCCGTTGTTCCGGGCATGATCCTGCGCGCCGATCTGCACCTGCAGCTACCGGGCTACGGTATCGTCGTCCCTTGGCGCAGCGCCTTCCTCATCTGCGGCTTGTGCGGCCCGGTCATCGGCCTGCTCTTTCTTACGGTGAAGGAACCTGCACGGCGCGGTCTTGCCGTCACTGCCGAGAGCGCGGCGAACGTCGGCAACAAGCTGCGCTTCTTGTGGCGTTCGCGACAAGTCTTCGGGCCCATGCTTGCGGGCTTCTGCATGTTCTACGTCGCGTTCATCGGCCTGACTGCCTGGCTCTCCGCGTTCCTGTCGCGGCGCTTCGACATGCCCTTGCAGGATTTTGCCAATGGCCTGGGACTGGCCATGATGGTCAGTGGCTTTGCCGGTTATATCGCCGGCGGCTTCGCAGCCGACTCCCGGCTGGCACGCGGTCCGGGCGGGCGCCTGACCTTGATGCTGCTGTTGCCGCTGGTCGCATTGCCGGCCGCATTCGCCGACTTCGCCCCGAATGTGACGGTCGCACTCATTGCAATTGCGACGATCACGTTCGCCACGCCGATCCTGAACGTGTCGATGAACGCCACGGTGCAGGACCTGGTGCCGAACGACATGCGTGGTTTCTCGTACGCGCTGGTCGCCGTGACCAGCGCCTTGCCGGCCGGAATCGGCGGCCCCCTCGTCATCGCATTCGTGACCGAGCACGTGCTGCTCGATCACGACGCCATCGGCCGCTCGATCCTGTTCGTGTGCCTGCCTGCCCTGCTGGCGTCCAGCCTTCTGTTCGCCGTGGCCCGCCGCGCCGCCGTCCGAGGCCATACGACTGCGGCACCACATGCCTTCCAGACAAACTGAGGAAATATCCATGTCTGCCCGCCAAATGATCCTGGCCACCTTCATCCACAACAGTGGCGCGCATCCTGGTGGTTGGCGCTATCCGAAGGACGGCCCCGTCGATCAGCATGACTTCAAGCACTATGCTCGGCTCGCGCAGATCGCCGAGCAGGGCAAGTTGCACGTCTACTTCTCGGGAGACTCGCAAGGCTATCCCAACATCAAGGGCAAGGACGCCTTTGCCGCGACTGATTGGGCCGGCAAGCTGGAGCCCACCACGTTGCTCGCCGCCCTGGCCGCCTTGACCAGCAACATCGGCCTGGTCGCGACAGTCTCGACCACTTTCAACGAGCCTTATTCAATCGCCCGTCGCTTCGCCTCGATTGACCATATTTCGGGCGGTCGTGTCGGCTGGAACGTCGTCACGTCGACCGGCGCGATCGAGGCGCGCAACTTCGGCCTCAAGGATATCATGGAGCACGACCGTCGCTATGATCGTGCCGGTGAGTTCGTCGATATCGTGAAGGGTCTGTGGGACAGTTGGGAAGATGGCGCGATCGTCCGCGATGTCGCGGCAGGCCGCTACTTCGATCCGGCCAAAGTGCATCAGCTCGACCATCACGGCGAATTCTTCGACGTCGCCGGGCCGCTTAACGTTGGGCGACCACCGCAAGGCCATCCGATCATCGTCCAGGCCGGCGGATCACCGGCCGGCCGGGCGCTAGCGGCGCGTACGGCCGACATGATCTTTACGGCCCAGACGACTCTTAAAACTGCTCAGGAGTTCTACGCCGACATGAAGGCGCGTGCGGTCGGCTTCGGGCGCGACCCTGCCACGCTACTGGTCATCCCCTCGGTCCAGTTCCTGGTGCGCGGCACGATGGCCGAGGCCAAGCAGGCCGAAGCGGAGCTGATGGCGCTGATCCCCGATGCGCTTGCCTTGCAGACGCTCCAGTTGCAGATCGGAGCTGATCTGTCGGCCTACTCCCCTGACGATTACCTGCCCGAGATCCCGGAGACGAACGGCGGACGCTGGGTGCAGGAACAGATCGTTCGCATGGCGCGCGAAGAAAACCTGCGTATCGGCGAGCTTGCCCGCCGCGTGACGGTTTCCAGAGCAAGCCGTTCGGTCGTAGGGACGCCAGAGAGCGTCGCCGATTTCTGCGAGACGTGGTTTCGCGAGGGCGCGGCCGACGGCTTTTCCGTGTCGCCGAACTACCTGCCGGACAATCTCGAGGATTTCGTCGAGCAGGTGGTACCCATCCTGCAGCGCCGTGGCCTGTTTCGAACCGACTACCAAGGCGGCACGCTGCGCGAGAACCTCGGTCTGTCGCGGCCGACAAACGCGTTCGTAGCCGATCCTGGCCTGGGCACGGAGCCGGCCATCTGGGCTTGAAGCACATGCGGGAGCAGCCAGCATCGGGGATGATGGTCATGTCCACCGCTCGTTCCGCATCCAAACCTGCAGGAACGAGCAAGGGAGGAAGGACGGTGATGCCTCTCTACCAGCAGATCTACACGCAGCTTCGCGACGAGATAATTTCAGGCGTGCGCCCGATCGGGTCACTGGTGCCGACCGAGCATGAGATCGTGGCCCACTACAACGTGTCGCGCACGACCGCCAAGCTGGCGTTGAACAAGCTTGCCGATCAAAAGTTCGTGGCCCGCAAGAGGAAGGTCGGGACACGTGTGATCTCCCGGTCGAACATGCAACCGATTGTGGCCAACATCTCAAGTGCGCTGGAGACGCTCGCGGCATTCGGCCGTAACACACGGGTGAGCGTCATCAAGATCGCCACGGAGCCAGCCGGGGAGCCGGCATCGACACTGCTGGAAGTCGAACCGGGCACGCCACTTTTGCGCATCGATCGTCTGCGCTGGCTTGATGGCGCCCCGCTTGGTTTTACGATGGCCTATATGTCCGAGGCGACAAGACGGACACTGCCGCTGACGGAGCTCGAAAACGTGCCCCTCGTTACCATGATGCTGGAAGCCGGGCATGTAATCGGGTCGGCCAAGCAGACGATTGCCGCAGTCCTGGCGGACAAATCGACAGCGGCGTTCCTCGACATGCATCCGATGGAGCCTTTGCTGCGCATCACGCGAAGCTATCGTGACGAAAGCGGTTGCCCCTTATTGCTGACGCGCGCTTTCTATCGAGCCGACCGATATCAGGCTGATGTGGACCTGGAGGCACACTCCCTCGTAGCGTGAGAGACCGATGAGCGGTGACAGTAGCTCTGCAGAGGGCGCCGTCGAAACACGTGCACCAGCTGGTAAGTTGGGCAGAGTAGGGCGAGTGGATGCCCCGTTCGCGCAAACCAGCCAATCCCTTCCGCTACTTCAACTCCGCGCCGGAGGGCGTCACGATTAGAGGCTTGCCACAGCAACGGGTAGGTTGTTGGAATGGACGCCGTAGAACCTGCTGATTGGACGTTGGATCAACACCTCGCGGCAGGCGCGACTGCGATCAGCCAAATCGAAACTGACCACATCACTGTGGCTCCGGAGCCTGTCTGTCACCATTTCGACGCAATTCATCTAGTCGATCCGATGGAGATCAGCGTGGAGGCGACACACCGCCATCTCGTGCCCCAGTTTGCCGCTATCGGAGTGGATTTTATGCCTGACGGCCTCGAAGCGTGGGAGACGGTCAAACCTCAACACGGATGGCTGCAACTGCGCGTTCCCGCCATTTTCGCTGCAGCGAAGAAGGCAGGGCTGGTGTATCAAGGCTGGACGTGGGAGCCTGATGACCGACAGCCCATTGCAGCTTCCAGGATCCAATTGATCAACAACCGAGCGGTCTCACGTCATAGCTGCTGAACGACTTTTATCCACCGATGTCGATTGTCCGCTTTACCGACTGCTTTTCTCGAAAGTGGACGGTCCGCTCACGCCCACTTGCAGACATTCCGCAGGTTGGTAGGGTGCTCGTTCAAGGGAGGGCTTCGATGCGCTGGCTATCTGCGCTGCGCTACACGTCGAAAGACAGCGGTCCTCTGGGCTACGGCAACAAGGTGCTGCTGATTTCGCTTCTGCCCTTCGTTCCTTTGATGCTTTTGGATGTTAGGCCAATGGCATCCGCTCTCACCAAAGGCTATTTTTGGCTCTCAACAGCGTGGTTTGTAGCCGTCGCTGGCTTCGGACTCCGTGAGATGTGGAACGCGATTTGGTCCCGGTCCAATTAGCTTCGCCTTGTCGCGGCGGCAGCGTCCTCCCAAGTCAGTCGAAACCTGATCGTCGAACGCGCCCAAAACCGGACGAAAGCTGCGGA
>Ga0182214_1000087_pt1 | contig 11761 bp, 6 predicted proteins | sample G5R1MG_23_FD_128380 | JGI IMG/M metagenome (GOLD analysis project Ga0182214, IMG submission 128380) | Switchgrass phyllosphere microbial communities from Michigan, USA - G5R1_NF_03OCT2016_LD1 MG | ecosystem: Host-associated > Plants > Phyllosphere > Phylloplane/Leaf | place: USA: Michigan...
AGGCGGAGGAAATCATACCGAGATCACTGGCAGAGATGGACTTACAGTGCGAGGACACCATCACCGGAGGAGGGTACCGTAAATGATGATCTTGAGGACATCGAGGACGAGCAAATGTCACCCATACGAGGGCAGCAGCGACTCCATACGCCTGTTTCTCCTTTGAATCATGGCGCGCTTATAGCTACAGCAGACCGGTCTGACGGGTCGGAAGACGAAGAGGAGCAGCCTTCTGCGTTTGTGGAGAAGAATTTGCGCGTTGAGAGCGAAGCAGACGATTGGGCCAGTATACATTCCGAACGTAATATCGAGTACCACAAATTGTATGTTGGGCCACATAGTCTTTCAGCAGAAAAATCCCGATGTGTATTTGGAGGCGGCATGGAAATAGATGCAGGATTAAACACCGAAGAGAAAGACGTTGTGCAAGACCAGCCGCAGGACCAGCCACAAAGTGTTAGTATGGCTACTACCATCGCGAACACAGAAGGGCACAGGGATGATCAACCTCACTGCACATTGAGCCATGTACCAGGTTCTGGTGTTGCGATTCCACTCGACATAGCGGGCATGGACAAAATCACAGATGAAGTACTGTCCGAAATGGTGCGGTCTAAAGCGAAGACGGAAGCGCGGACTGTTACCAACTCGAGTGAGCCTCAAAGCCATAGTGCACCGGCAGGAGATCCATCAGGGATATCGAGTATAACTATAAGGGTCGAAACGCCTCCCCCTACTATACCGATTCTACAAATAGAAGATGCTGCCTCGGCCATCTCCGACTTATTGACTCCAATAGGTAGAGAGCCTTGCAGCCCAGCACTCAAACCATTAGACTCGGCTACACTTCCCTTGCCTTCGCCATTCCCAGGAGACATTGAATCAAGCATGACTTCCTTCCAGGACTACTTCGCTGCCAACCAGGGTTCTCTCTCACTAGAAAATGCTGTGGCTGAAGAGCGACCATTACCAAGAGATGCAGAGCACATCATAGAAACATCTTTTTTCAGTTCCATAGGGTCATCACAGACTCCGGCACTTCCCCCAAACCATGAGTCAGCCTTCACACCTGTGAGATTTACATTTGGACTGGATAGTACTGGATTTCATAAACCTTTGGACTTGTCATCACCCACACCAGACGATGCTGGGGTTCAGGAGACCCCACAGGTTGACGTTAAAGAGTTAGTTGCCCAAAAGGGCGAAAAGAGAGTATCAATTGTTGCGCAGGCCTCATCATCGCCACATCCGTATACAGTAGATGACGAACCGCAAACCTCTTCGCCACAACTGCATATAATTGATGATGAAGCGCAGCCCGAGACCATAAGCGATGTCATTACATTGCCTGTAGATGTTGAAGAGTTTGAGGAGACGAACGCAATAGACTTGTCCTCCAGCTTCGAGAACGATGAGAGAAACGAGAGCGAAAGCGAGGATAAGACGGGCAGAAACCCTGCAGATGTTGAGCTACAGGTTGCAGATGAAGAGATCAAGCAGGAAAAAGATCAACCCAACGATGCTGGCAAGAAACTTATGAGCATTCAAGATACCGGCCTAGAGTCAACGATTGTTGATCTGGGATCACCACCGTCGGATGACACTCAAGAGGCAGACCATCAATCAAGTCCGTCGTTCATCGACGTCGATGAGACCTCTATCGGAGGGGACATCGGTATGAAGAAGCAACCCACTCCAACATTAGGCAAATCTCGAAATATCGCATTTCAGCCACAACAAGTGACAACTCATACACCACCTCAACGGGTGCTGGAGGACTTGTGTACATCAAACGTTCAGTTCCCATTGCTGCTTAGCGGCACTAGACTACAATCAGCTGTGGATCAATCAGATCATTACGTGCACAATGCCTTTATGTTTGATGAGGCATCAACATACACTGATTCGCTGGCACAAGACGAAGATTTTAATTACCCAAACACTAAGATGGAGTCTGTAGAAAATGACTCCATCTTCGAGCAGCTTACACAACTGACAGGAGAGGACCATGACCAGACGTCTACAGAGCCACCAGATGAACTTTTGATTGCTGTGCCCGAGCTAGGTGGTAAGATGGGTGAACTACATACCGTGGCCGTACCAGCGACTGGACCTGCCAGGAACACAAGATCCAAACTCAGTATCACTGTCTCGCCTACACGAAACCAAGCACACACTCCAAGGAATACCAGACGTTCAACAAGATCCGAAGTTTCTGTTACCCGTGAAACTACGTCACCCGTTGAAACAAGAACTGGGTCCACCTTTTCTGTATCCCAGGGGCCTTCTCAAGTGTCGCCCTATAGTCTTCGCTCCCAAACAAAGCTACTCTCGCCTCTCAAGGATAGCTATGAATCTACGGGAGTTTTATCTCGCCCCATTTCGCGGAGACAGGCCCCAAAAAAGGATGTGAACTCTCTGGCTGAAGATGGAGCCCCCCAGATCGATGGCCAACCTGTAGATATGTGCATATTTGAATCAACATACGATCCAAGTGTGTCTCAGGGCAGATTCTCCAATGTTCCTTACGTGAGAGACTCTGAGGAAGATAGTGTCCGCTCCGAGCATTCTCTTTCCACAGCATACCATACAGACGGTCAAATTGGGCTGTATAGCGACCCAATTCAACCAAATGGCCTTACAGAAGTTATTGGACGTCAGAAACCTCCACCAGCAAGTGCACCAGAACCTAAAGCAGCATCATGGACTACAAAAGCTACTACCTGTGTACTGCCACAGGTTTTGAGAAGCAGCAGTCCCACCCACCTGACAAGTCCTCTCTGGACACAATCAGTCTCCAGTAGCCCCAGTAGGCGGCCGTCGTCAGCACATTCCACGGCCGCTTCAGCTAAAACGCAAGACGGGCAAAGGGCAATACCAGCTGATCATGTCGACCCATTGCCTGAAGAAATGGGAAGCCCTGATGTGAGTGGAGGCCAGGGCACGCCCAAGACTGTTCAAGATCCTGGAGACATCATGTATAGTGAAGGTGAGGGTAAAGGCACCCAAAATCAGGCTGTTTCACAAACACAGCGTCGTATTGACCGGGATGAGCACATGGGCAGCTCACCGCCCGCGACTATCACCTCTGTATTTCCACCCCTAACCCATCATTCTGACGTTGAAAGACATCAGATGATCACGCCTGAAGACACGCAGCAATCTATGGCGTACTCAAATACCATTTTCACATCCTCCCACCAGAAAAACGGCTCCCTCATAACACCAGAACTCACACAAGCTACGTCTACTGGTCATCTTTCTTCCCCAGCTGGCAACACCGTTGAAATAGATAAGATTTCGGCGGATTTTTCCTCAAAGGCCTCATCTGACGCCACAGAATCCCTGCCATCCATCGGCCTCTCGACACCGCTCGCCTACTATACCCCCCTCCGCGACCTTTCCTTCTTCTTGAACCGCTCTTCGCAATACTATTCCACCGACAATCCCGACATCCTCGCGCTCGTCACATCCGATAGCACACCGCCAGCCCGTGCAAAGAAGGGACCACGACACTGCTTCACCACCCTGCACATCACCGATATATCCTGTTTTCCGCATACAACGACTGTCAACGTATTCAGGCCCTATGAAACCGCACTACCCGTTGCGCACAAAGGCGATGTTATTCTGCTACGCGCCTTTGCGGTCAAGAGTGCGAAGAGGCAGACTGGCCTGCTTAGCACTGAGGATAGTGGGTGGTGTGTATGGCGGTGGGGCAAGCCTTGTTGGGGGATGAAGAACGGCAGCTTTGGGGAGCTGCGGGCGAGGGAAGAGATCAGGGGTCCGGAGGTGGAGAGGGGCGAAGGGGAGTGGAGAGAGGTGGAGAAGTTAAGGGAATGGTATATTGCCGTCGTTGAGGAGAAACTTGGGGATATAGTGGAGAATAAAGGGGGTGTAGAGGAAGCGGATGGAAGCAGTCAGGTTGCAATGGGGAATTGAGGCCACGAAGAGAATGTTGGCGAAGATGACAGGAATGGAGGGGCTGCGGTGAAGAGCCAGGCTCTTGAGCAGAGCTGGGCTTGAGTGGACTAGAAAAGCGAGGTTGTGCTAAGAACTATAGCCCATTTGAGCATTAATTGTTGGTTTTTGTGGTGCAGTATACATGTTAAAGCATCCATCTGGACAATAGCATCACACGCAACAGCCATTGATAGAGATCATGCATTGTGTCTCATTTCATCTCTATAGACGTCGTGGCCTCTTCGTGATCATGGAATCATAGCTTGTGGCTGCCATTGGGAAATTTAACTCGGCGTTTTGCCGCGTTCAAACGACTACTCCCGCAACTTCAAAAGTCGAAACTTCGTCATTACATGCAACTTTCCACCTTGTTCAAATTTCCAACAGCAGTCACGAACCCATTTTTCATTCATCGACAACCCACAAATCTACTTTTCGTAGACCCAGTCGTGCTGAGCGCTCTTCCAGCTCTGGACCTCGCCCTCGTTGAACCACAGGGCAATCTCCTTCTTGCCGTTCTCGACGCTGTCAGAGCCGTGGCACACGTTGCGACCGACGTCGAGAGCGTAGTCGCCACGGATGGTGCCGGGGGCAGAGGCAAGGGGGTTGGTAGCACCGAGGATGGAGCGGCCAGTCTTGACGGCGTCACGTCCTTCCCAGACCATAGCGCAGACGGGGCCAGAGCCCATGTCTAACATGGTGTCAGTGGGTGTAGTGGCAGACGAGGCAATTGACGGGGCACATACAGGCAATCAGACCGGGGAAGAAGGGCTTGCCGGCCAGGTCGGCATAGTGCTTCTCCAGGTGCTCCTTGGAGGGAGTCACAAGCTTGATGGCGGCGAGCTTGAAGCCGCGGTTCTCGAAGCGGGAGATGATGGGGCCGATCAGGCCGCGCTGCGGGGGAGGTTAGTTGCATGGACTGCGGATGAGGCCATTGACATACCTGGACGCCATCAGGCTTGATCGCAATGAAGCTGTTCATCCACTGGGTCAATGAATGCACTGTGTATGCAGGCACCCGTTAAGGGCCCTGTGACCGTGGAGAGTAAACCTACGTCTGCTCGGTGGTCATGCTGGCGGTAGCGTGAGTTTTGCTGGTGTAAGGGGTTGGAGGATTGGTGAATAGGAATTACTAGAGGGGCACGAGAAGCATATAACTATGTACTAGGTAGAAGCACGGGAAATTTTGGTTGGCGCCGTAGTGGGGTAGGAAGCAGCTGGCATGCACTGGCCTGGCGCGGGGACCGCATGCGTGCACAGTGCCGGTGCGCTTGTGCAGAGGTTATGCAAAGCTTGCATAACTCGCGCCTTGGCGCGGACCCTGTTGCGTGGCATCTCACGTGTGTGGAGGGCAGAGTGCAATCCAGTTTTGAAAACAACACTTGATTTAGCTGCCAGCCATGATATCTTTGCGGCAGAGTCCCGCTCCCTGGCGGACGGTTCTACTTCTGCTGCTGGCGCTGTTGTGCTGTCTGTTCAAGCCAGTAGGTACGTCGTTGAGCCCCAGCCCTCAAGCTTCCATGGCAACGTCACTGTTGCGAACTCCAGCTTCAACCGCACTGAAACTGATGCCGCCTCCTAGTCTCGGTCAAGCACGAGAATTTCAAGACGTGCAACCAATCGGGATTTTGCAAGCGTAACCGCCAGTTCGCTGACGACGTCGCCGCTTCAAGCTCTTGGACCTCACCATACGCCCTCGATGCTGCATCGATTACCTTTAAGGATGGCCAATTGAATGCTGTAGTACTCAAAACACTGGGAGATGGCCAGAACAATGTTCGGCTACCGCTCACAATCTCTTTCCTCGAGTCGGGCGTGGCACGAGTGACGCTCGATGAAGAGAAGAGGGTCAAAAGGGACATTGACCTGCGACACGACAGCAAAGCCAGGAAAGAGCGATATAACGAGGCTGGCAAGTGGGCGCTGGTAGGTGGCCTCAAGGCTGCTGCAGGCGCTGCTTTGAACGACAAAGCCGAGCAAGGGTACACGAAAGTTGTCTACGGCAAGGGTGGCAAGCATCAAGCCGTCATTCGCCATGCACCATTTGGGATTGAGTTTCAAAGAGATGGAGAAACGCAAGTCAAGTTCAACGAGCAAGGTTTTTTGAATGTGGAACATTGGCGAGCCAAGATTGAGAAACAGAAAGAGGAAGAGAAGAAAGTTGGCGAGACAGAGGGTAAGACCGAGGAAAGCAAGGCTGATGAGACAGGCGAAGATGAAAGCACTTGGTGGGAAGAGAGTTTTGGTGGGAACACTGACAGCAAGCCTAGAGGTCCTGAGGCTGTTGCCCTGGACATCTCATTCCCCGGCTACGCACACGTTTTTGGTATCCCAGAACATGCTACTCGGCTTTCTCTAAAGACAACAAAGTTTGTGGCATATACCAAGGTACTTCTAATGTTAGCTAATGTGCTCCAGGGGTGGAGATGACGCCTACAATGAGCCGTATCGGCTCTACAACGCCGACGTTTTCGAGTATGAAATGGACAGTCCCATGACACTATATGGTGCTATCCCGTTCATGCAGGCCCATCGCAAAGGATCCACTGTTGGAGTCTTCTGGCTCAACGCAGCCGAGACGTGGGTCGACATCACCAAAAAGCGCAACACAGCGAACCCCCTGGCACTCGGTGCTGAAGGCCACACCGACACTCAAACCCACTGGATTTCAGAAAGCGGTCTCCTTGACGTCTTTGTATTTCTCGGCCCCACCCCGCAAGACGTCACTCGCCAATATGGCGAGCTGACTGGCTACACGGCTCTGCCGCAGTCCTTTGCTATCGCGTACCACCAGTGCCGATGGAACTATGTCACCGACGACGACGTGAAAGATGTCGATCGCCGATTTGATAAGTTCAACATCCCGTACGATGTCATCTGGCTCGACATCGAGTACACACAAGAGAAGAAGTACTTCACCTGGGACCCGTTGACCTTCGTCAACCCAGACACGATGCACCAACAACTTGACAAAAGCGGCCGAAAGTTGGTTGCGATTATTGACCCGCATATCAAAAACACCGACGATTATCCTGTTATCGATGAGCTGAAGAAAAAAGACTTGGCCGTCAAAAACAAGGATGGTAATCAATACGAAGGCTGGTGCTGGCCCGGATCTTCCATGTGGATTGACTGCTTTAACCCAGCTGCGATTGATTGGTGGAAGGGCTTGTTCAAGTACGACACATTCAAGGGAACTGCCCCGAACACCTTCATCTGGAATGATATGAACGAACCGTCCGTGTTCAACGGACCAGAGACAACCATGCCCAAGGATAACTTGCACCACGGCGGTTGGGAGCATCGCGACGTTCACAACATCAATGGCATGACCTTCCATAACGCGACATACCAGGCTATGATTGAACGTAAGAAAGGCGAGCATCGTCGACCGTTTGTTCTCACGCGTGCATTTTACTCTGGCAGCCAACGCAGTGCCGCCATGTGGACTGGTGACAACTTGGCTGAATGGGCTCATCTCGAAGCCTCGCTGCCCATGGTTCTCAACCAGGGTATCTCTGGCTTCCCGTTCGCAGGTGCTGACGTTGGCGGTTTCTTCGGCAATCCCAGCAAGGAACTGTTGACTCGCTGGTACCAAGCGGGCATCTACTATCCTTTTTTCCGCGGCCACGCGCATATCGACACCCGCCGTCGTGAGCCTTATATAGCGGGATCTCCTTACACGGAGATCATCACGCAAGCCCTCCGTCTACGATACCAGCTTCTCCCTGCATGGTACACTGCTTTCCATGAAGCTTCCACCACGGGTGCGCCCATCATTCGACCAAATTTCTACGTACATCCCGAAGATGAGGCTGGGTTTGCCGTCGATGATCAGCTCTACATTGGCTCCACTGGCCTCCTTGCCAAGCCAGTAACCAAAGAAGGCGCTGATAGCGTCTCCGTCTACATCGCCGACGATCAGCCTTACTACGACTACTTTGACTTCACGACCTACCAGGGCGCAGGCCACCACACTGTACCCGCTCCCCTTGAGAAGATCCCCCTCCTCATGCAAGGCGGCCACATCATTCCACGCCGTGATCGCCCCCGCCGATCCTCGGGCCTCATGAAGTACGATCCTTTCACACTTGTCGTTGTCCTCGACAGGGACGGTAACGCGGATGGAAGTCTCTACCTTGACGACGGCGAGACATTTGACTACCAAATGGGCGCATTCATTCACCGCCGCTTCTCCTTTGACGGTGGGCGCCAAGTCCTCACAGGAACAAATCTCGACACCAGCCGCCAGACCGTCAAGTGTGAAAAGTACCTCAAGAGCATGGCGAATGTGCACGTGGAGAAAATCATCATTGTAGGCGCGCCCGCTGCGTGGAAAGATAGAGAGGAAGTTATTGTCATGCAGGAGGGTGAGAAGGAGAGCAAGCGCAAGAAGCCGGTGCCTTTGGTGTGGCACCAAGCAGAGGGTCAGAAGGCGGCCTATGCTGTCGTGAGAGATCCCAAGATCTACATCACCAAGGGCTGGAAAATCGACTTTAGCCAAAAGGCGGCAGCAGGCCATGCGCACCATGGACACGAGCATTAGCGAACCCAAGTATCCCATCTATCCTCGGCCTGGAAGCAGTAGAATTTTTTTTTTTCATATTTCTTCTTGGATAGCAGCGCCGAGACCGACAAATTATGTAGCCTTGTGTGTGTGCGTGTGTCGACTAGATCTACCTAACTTAACCTTTATACCAACCTCAGCCGACGTTTTTGTGCCACGAATCGCTATTTCCAAACACAAAAAAAAATCCATGCAGATACAATACAAGCACCTGTTGGACCCCCTACCCGCCTGTCTATATCGCAGCTTTAAGTCTTTTTTTTTGGAAGCTAAATAGCGTCCTTTTATGCTAGGTAACCAGTAGCCGATTTTTATTATATCCACGCCAAACGCCCCAACGAAAAAAAAAAAAGGAATTATTTTTAACCCTTTTCCTTCTGCTTCGTTGACGTCCCTCGTTTTTTTTTTCAGGGAGGGGTGCGTACATGCGCTGGTTGGAAAAACATGTACCATTGGGGATCTCACGCATGCACAATCCTTGTTGTATGAATCCAGTCCTGTCACATAATACTTTAGAAAGGAGAAGGTTGTTTTCATGGGGCCGTGCAATCAAGGGACGAGGGCGTGTGTTGTGCTTCACCAGGAGAGACGAGAGAGAGAGAAGCTGCATATGCGTAGTACACCCGGCACCAGGGACCAGGGCGGCGCGATGATAGAATTTGTGCTACGGCTACGATGCCTCAGGCTTTGATGGATCCAGTGGAACAGTTTGTTTACTCTCGGTACCTTGTTGTTCTTGTGGTGGTGGCGGTGGTTGCGAGATGGTATCGGCGGCCACGGCCGCGGCCACCGTCTTTGCCTCGACGAGTTGAATGAGATACGAGGCTACCGTAGCCGCGCCATCGATTTGGCCCAGCTTTGCTTCAAAGAGCTTGGCCTCACGTAATAATCTGGGAGATGGGCGTGAGTCTCATTTTCTCTCCCATGGACTGCAAATATGCCTTGTTCATAGAATGGGATTGACATACCTTGCCTTGCCGCCCGCCGTCTCGACCTTTGCCTCCATGATCACCTTACCAACCTGATCTCGGTAGCTCTCAAACACGGGTCCCATAATCATGCGCACCTGCATATCACTGAGGTACTTGTTGATCACCTTGAACATGGTCACGGTGTCCTTGGTCAGACTTTCCATACTGGCACTGACGTCCTGCTGCGCCTCGGCAGGCGCATCCCATTCAATCTTCTTCAGACTGCGCATGTGCACGCCGGCCCGTCCTGCCAGAATGTCGGTGAGTTTGTCGTGGATCTGGTTCTGCTGGTCGTGGAGGAGTCGCTTCACGTTATCAAACTCTCCCAGTGCGATTTTGGTGCTTGCGGAGACGCGGCGCCGAGCGCACTCGCGGATGTAGGGAAGTAGGGCAATGATGAAGGAGAGGGTTTGGCTGGCGATAGCGAGGTGTTTGGTGTTGATATTCTTCAGGCCGGCCGAGTGTATGGCGCCAGCGCCGAGGATGAGTTGGCAGAGCCGTGAGTTGAAGAGTTTAATGTACTCACAAAGGGAGGTAGACACTTCAGAAGTCATGCTGGGGATGGTGGAGAGGAGGATTTCAAAGCGTTCGATACCGCGGAGGATGACAGTAGAAGAGTGCGAGATCATATAAGGCGATTCGTCGATGATGGCGGGGAGGGTAGTTCTACCTCTTTCTTTGGGTTTTTCGTCAGACGTGTCGCCATTTGTTGGTGGAGATGTGGTGGTGGTGGTGATGGTGGTGGGTGGTTCCTTAATCGGACGGAGGACGTCGCCCGTGTCGGACCAACTAGGGGGATCGCTCTCCATGCCCTTAAGAATGCGTGCGAGGACTTCGTTGTCGTTGGTATCAAAATCCTTGGGCTCCCAACGATCAGAGTCCATGGCCTTTGCTAACTCTTGCTTCTCAACGTCACCAAACTTGGCAACAAAGTCGTTGATGTGAGTGTTGACAACGCCCTTCAGAGCCGCTCCAGAGCGCCCAGAAACCGCCTCGCATTCGTCCGCGAAGAGCCGGCACATGTTGAAGTACCGCAGGAATCGCTCAAGAGGAAGGTGAGCGGTTGCTTCTGACCGAACCTTTAAAAGTTTCGTGATTTGAGTTTGTGCGGCGTCGACAGCTTGGCCAAGAAGACTCGACATATCCAGCGCTTGCATCAGCTCCATTTGCAGATCATGACTGGTTGGTGTCGCATGATCGTTGCTCATGTAGCCATCAATACTGTGCGTGTATGGACTTCGAGGGGGCGATCGAAGTCCTCCAGCCGATGGGGGAGGCGTTGCCACACCACTGGTAACGTCGAGCAGCACTTTGACTTGGGTACTGAGTCGACGCAGTGCCTCACTGATGTTGGTAAAGATGTTGATGAAAAATTCTTCGGCGTCTGCGGGGTCCATTGCACGCAGGTTTCGAGCGAGTATAGAGTTCTTGTCTTGTTGACTGCTGCCGCGGCCACCTCGCGTCGACACTGATGTCATGGATTCTGTATCATCGTCGGTAGAACTGGGCAGGTATTTTCGAATGATAAGTTTCATCTCTCTCATGATAGCCTCCCTAAAGGTGGCACTGGCCTGGTTGGTGAAGTGTGCCCCACTGAGGCCATACAGACTTGCCCGCAAGTCGGAACGCAGCGTGTCGCCCGCATTCATGTAGGCGGCCGAGACAGAAGTCCCTTTTTGGTGGATGCCGCGTGTTTTGAGTGACGCAGCCACCCATCGCTCCAACGTGTCGTGACTTGGAACGGCCTTGACGTGGTCGCGCAGGTCTGTGATGAGAGTGTCGACGAAGCGCGCCTCAAATCCTCTTCCAACGCGGAACTTCAACTCCTGTATGCCTTCGAACACGCCCTCGAGCGCCCGGAGAGGCCGGAGATCAATTAATCGTGGCGGCAGGCGCGAATCCAGCCATGTGAGATTGGTCAAGTCGGTCGTGTCCAGGGCGCCCGTTATCAGTGTTTCTAGGACGTCCAACCGAGACATGGCCAAGTCCAATTGGCCCTTGTTGACGACTTCGTCGCAATGCGATAGGCCGACCATGACGCCGTGTAGTTGGTCGACGGCATCTGTCAGCTTGCCCAGATTCTCTCGTCGCTGCCTCTTCTCGACAATCTTCAGCCCCCCAACGGCCATCTGCTGGTCCAAGCGGCGCAAGTCTTGCCGGAGCCCTTTGATGCGAGCCACCGACTCAGAGGCCTCCGTCTGGAGCTGCCGCAGGGAACCCAGAGCTGCGAAAAACGACGTCGAAGCCGTGGAGATGGCGG
>Ga0182214_1000088_pt1 | contig 11701 bp, 4 predicted proteins | sample G5R1MG_23_FD_128380 | JGI IMG/M metagenome (GOLD analysis project Ga0182214, IMG submission 128380) | Switchgrass phyllosphere microbial communities from Michigan, USA - G5R1_NF_03OCT2016_LD1 MG | ecosystem: Host-associated > Plants > Phyllosphere > Phylloplane/Leaf | place: USA: Michigan...
CCATGTTCACCTCGCGGAATTTGGGTGAGCCCGGCCATCGCGAGGTGAACATGGCGCACCGTCAAGTAGGCGTTACGCAGCGGCCCTTCCTGATCGCCTGATACCGAGCAGCCAAACACGTCGGCCAACCCGAAGTCGGCGCGTCGACGGCCGTTCTCATCGAACAGGGAGGTCTGATGCGTGGCGATCACGCTGCCGCCACGCGATACGAAAGCGCGCACCTGGTCGCATTGCGCGTCGGACAGAACCGCCGCGTTCGCGAGGATCAGCGTCTTGAATCGCGCGAGATGTTTTTCATCCAGGAAGCCATCGTCGATCAGGTCGAAGGGGACGTGCGATTCCAGCAAGGCTTGGTAGAAGCCTCGCCCATGGCCTTCGAGCGCATGGCGGTCCTTCCATCCGCCTAGATAAGGCGGTGTGCGCGTGGAGAGAACCAGCCCGACCTGGGCGAGATTGGCGGTGTTGCGCAAGTAACGCTCGTTCTGGTGGTGCCACCCGTAGATGTCGCGGACCACGTCCATCCATCGAGTGTCCAGCGGTTTGGCGTTGAACTTGGTGATCCACGGCCGCGCGCCTTGCGCGATGGCGCCGGCTGCCCAGATGCGGATTTCAGCCGGGCTCTGGACCGAGTCTTTCCAACGATTGCTTTCCTCAACGCCTACTGAGATGATGTGCCCGACCGGCTTGTCGATCATGTAAGCGCGCAACTCACGAGTATAACGGCCGGCGCCCCACGCCTCGGGACCGGGCGCCCAGACAGTCTCCTCCGTCGAGCGCGCCTGCCTGTCGCAGAAGACCAGCGGCAAGCGACGCGATAGCTGCGGCCCATCCAGATCGACCAGGCCGCGTCGTTCGCTACCGGGAATGAAAAATGCCGATGGGCGATGAACACGCGCCGCAGCGTTCCACACGTCGATCAGAGTGAAGAGCCGGCTCTCCATCCAATGCGCGTAGCTCCGCCCCTCGGGCGTGGACGGATCGGGGTTGAGCGGGATCTCTCCGCCCGTCGCCTTCCGGTACAGGGTGCGGCAACTTTGGCAGTAGCAGGTGCCGCTGCCATTCCAGCGATTGCCGAAAAACCCATCGACGGGGTAGTTGCGCGCGATCTCCTCGATGACGCGCGGCATGAAGTCGAAGTTGTAGGGGCCGAGCGCGCATGTCAGCGTCAGGTCGGGCGCGCTGGGGTGCCGCTTGATCTGCCCGTCCGGACCTGTGAGCGCCCACTCCGGGTGCGCAGCCGCGGCCGCAGCATTCATCGCTTGAGGATCGATCCGGGCGAGTACGCGAAGGCCCAGCGTCTTGCTGGCGGAGACCATCGTGCCGAACGGATCATTTTGCGAACTTACCCCAGCTACCATCCCGTGAAAGGGGACAGTCGTGGGATAGAAGGCGATCCCACCCCCCGCGCTCAGGCACACGCCATCAACGTGAATGGCTTGAAAGTACCGGATCCAGAACGAAGGATCGAAGCGTCCGACGTCATCCTCGGTGAAAGCCAGTTGAAACCAGCGCATGGGCTGCGCAGCCCAGGCCTTTTCATGGGCTGGCCCAATCGTACGCGCGAGACCGGGTCTTGCGGCAACCAGCGCCCCACCAAGTGCCAGTGCCGTTCTGCGATCAAGTGGAAAGCTGGAGGCCATCATCGGCTTTCTGAACGTAGCAGAGTGCCGCAGCCATCTGTCACCAGTGGAAGCATGCGCCACGGGGGAGGGCAATCCCGTCCGCCCGGGGCTAGCGGCGTTACCAGCTGAACCGCAAGGTCGCACCAATCTCACGCGGTGCGCTGATCTGCGCCGTGCGATAACCGGAATCAAACGGGATAGACCCGAATGCTTCCAGACCTGGCAGTGATCCTGTCGCGATTTGCCCGCGGCCTTGCGAGACACGAGTAGCCCGCGTCTGGTTCAGGACGTTCTTGACGAAGACGTTGAGTTCCCACTTATCCTCGAGCCGCAGACCGGCGAAAAGATCGGCCTTGGTAAAATCGCGATAACGGTAGGCACTCGCCTTGGAATTGTACCCAGGACGATAGGAGAGAAGTCCGCGGATAAACGGCGTCAACGACCCTGATCCGAACCGAACCTCGCCATTGGTCGAGAGGCTGAACTTGGGAACGTCGGCGATGCGATCGTTACGTGTGCACAGCGCGATTTGCTGAGTGCCGGGGACACTCGGCCTGCCATCGGAATCCTGCACCCCGTCGCCGTTGTAGTCGTTACAATACACTTGGGCATTGTCGTAGTGTGCGTCGGCATACGTGGCATTGATGTTCAAATCGACGCGATCGGACGGCCGAATGCCGAGTTGCACCTCAACACCCTTGCTGACGGCATCACCGAAGGTCGGCAGCGGTGCTGTCGCCGTATCGACATTGCCGGGGATACGAGAAGAGTTGGTGGTAAGCGCGGGCGCGAAGTCCACGTAATTCTTGAACTTCTGGTAGAACGCCGCAACGTTCAACGTAACCTTGCGATCGAACAGGCTGCTCTTCACGCCCACTTCGAAGCCATCGGATGTTTCATCCGGCGTCTGCAACAGTGCAGGGTCAAGCGGTGTGGAAACTCCTGTCGCGGCAACGCCAGCCCGAAAGGACCGGCCATAGTTGGCGTAAAGGTTGAGATCACGATTGACCTCCCAACTGATCGCCGCGCCGCCGGTCAATGCCTCCGGCTTCAGCACGCTGCGGGTCGTCACGTCGGTGCCGATGGCCGGGATGATCAGTCGCTGCGCGCGACGGATATTGTTCCAGGTCTGGCGAAGGCCACCGGTGATCGTCAGGCCGTCGACGACTTCGTACCCCAAGAGCCCCGATACGGCATACGATTTCGAGACGATGGGGAGAATAACCGAGACGTCCACCGGGAAGACGAAGATCTGCGGCGGGACCGGCCCGGGCGCGGTCATGCCCGGGAAGACGCCGCCGATCGGATCCGTGAAGAACGCGTCGTTCCGCTGGGTCACCTCGACGTTGTTCTTGCCGTAATCGTAGTTGGCGGCGAGCGCCCAGTTCAGGCGTGAGTTGTTGGGCGATTGCAGCCGGACTTCCAACGTTACCAGGTCGTATGGCGTGCTGATGCGCTGGGGAAGTTGGTAGCCGGGAACGGCATTGGTACCGTCCTGATCGCGAGTCTGAATGAGCGATGTTTTCTGGTAACCACCGTTGAACACCAACTGGCCCCAGTCGAAGTCGTAGTTCGAATTGAGCGTGACCAGATGGGTCTCGTTGGTGAAACGGAACGCGCCTTCCACCACGGCGCGGCGATCCTTCAGGCTGAGTGCCGGTCCGCTACGCAAAGGAAAGAAGCTGTTGGGGCTTGGCTGATTGCCAGGACCAAACACGGCCTGGAACGGCTGCACGTCGGTCCAGAGGTATTGGTACACGAGATCGGCATGAAACCGTGAGGACGGCTCCCAGGCAACAGAGAAACGGCCGCTCAACGTTTCATTGTAGGCTTTGCGACCGTCGATGTTCTTGATCTGGCCAGCGCGGTTGCGGTCGTACAGCATGGCGCCTCGAACGGCCAAGCTGTCTTGCACGATCGGTATGGATGCGGCGACCTGAAAGTTGCGTGAGCTGCGGTCGCTGCCCGCTGCCTGCGCGTATCCGGTCGGCGTAGTCAGATTAGGACGTGCGGAACTGATAACGATCGAACCGGCGGGTGATACCTTGCCACGGAACAGACCCTGCGGGCCGCGCAGCACCTGAATCTGGCCGATGTCGTAGATCGCTGCGAAGAACGTGTTCGCATCGACATCGATCTCGTTGAAGTAGACCTGCACCGCGTCGCTCGATCCGCTGTCCGGATTGAACGAGATGCCGCGCAAGGTCGCGATGTTGCTTCTGCCGTCGCCATTCTCCAGCGTGAGGCCTGGCACGATGTTCTGTATTTCTTTGACATCGAACAAATTGAGCCGGGCAACATCCTGTCCCGATACGAGGTCGACGGCCAATGGCGTCTCTTGCAGCGTCTCGGCGCGACGCGTGGCGGTTACGACGATTTCTGATGTGCTGGGCTGGAGCGCCCCCTGCTCAACCTGCTGCGCCTGTGCGCTGGCGGCGATTGCGGACCCGCAGACGCAGCTCAGCAACGCAATCACACGATGTTTGTGCGACATCCTCTGTTTCCCCCTGTTTTGCGCCTATTCTCGTAGCGCTGCCGCAGCCTAAACTGCGACGCTCGGAGCTGGAAGTGTGATTCCACGATGCGGAACAAATAATGGTGAGAAAGTGTGAAGTTTGCCGAGGAGGCCCACGCACGATCAACATGCTGCCACTCTTCAAGGAGTTGCGATCTTTGAAACTGTTCAGGAGGTCAAGGAGCGTACGTGGCTGGCGCCATTTGCCTGCGATCGTCCATTTCTCACATCCAGATGACGAGCGTGGAAATGCATCGCAATAGCAAAGAGAGCTTACGACGGCGACGTCACGATTGGACCGCCTCGGTATGCCTTCCCACACAGGCATGACAGCTGCCTCACCTATCGGCTGCCATCCGCCCGAGCCCTCGCAGGCGCCGCTTGAAACGGACGCGATGAGCTGGCTAGGTAAGCGGTCGACGCAATAGTCATTTGCGTTATGTTGTTGATCGTATAGACTGCAATGATACGAAGTCGCGGCCACGTAGCCGTGATTCACGTCGAGTGGGCAGAAGTTGCGTTACGCGGCGAACATGAGAGAGGGAGGGCATCGGCCAACGGCCAATCCATTTGATGCGGCTCAAATTGCACACCAACTTAAAAGGGATCGGCAGCTTCTTCTGCTAAGTCGCATCCGCGTGCATTGCTGGTTGGCGCGTCGGGAGCGCCTCAACACAAATAAAGACAATTAGATTGCAACGATAACAAGTTTTTGGAGGGAAGATGATGCAAACGATGAAAAGGCCCGCAGTTGCGTTATTGCTGGCCGGGACTGCGATCGCGGCAGTTGCTACGCCCGCCGCCGCACAGACGCAGCCCATATCACCGGCACCGACCCCGACCGCCGCGTCTGAGCAGGTCAACTCCATCAACGACATCGTCGTGACAGCCAACCGCCGTGAAGAGCGCTCGCAGGACGTGCCGATCGTGATCAGCGCGTTCTCGGCAACGCGCCTGCAGCAGCTCAACATCACCGAACCGCAAAAGCTTTATGGCAACGTGCCTTCGTTGGTCGTAGGCACCCAAGGGCAGGCCAGTCGCGACGTACAGACTTTCTCGATCCGCGGTCAGTCGACCGGCTTTCTTGCCCTGCCTTCGGTAGCGACCTATCTGAACGAAGTGCCTCTCGTGGCGTCGATCAGCCTCAGCCTGCAGGGTGGTCCCGGTCTGTTCGTAGATCTGGAGAACGTCCAAGTACTGTCCGGGCCACAGGGCACGCTTTTCGGTCGTAACACCACCGGCGGCGCCGTCCTTCTGACTGCGCACAAGCCCAGCACGGATCACGCGGAAGGCTACCTCCAAGGCTCCTACGGCAACTACGATCTGGTCAACCTGGAAGGCGCGCTCAACGTGCCCCTGGTCCCGGACAAACTAGCCGTGCGGGTGGCTGGAGCGTATTACGATCGGACTGGATACACGCGCGACATAGTTTGGAACCGTGATCGCGACAATCAGCACTGGTACACCGGCCGCGTGAGCGTGCTGTTCACTCCGACCGACCGGATCAGCAACAACCTGATGGTTTATGGGTCGAGGTCGCGCAACAACGGCGCTGGTTACATCAACCGCGGCTTCGCGCCAGGATCGGTGGCTGCCCCTTGCTCGGACGCTCCTGGTACGCCCACTATCGCGTCGTGCGCCGTATATCGTCGTCAAACTGAGTTATCCCAGCAGATCGGCCCGCGACGCACGCGTAACGACGTCGACAGCTATGGCAACATCGACGCCTGGGGCGCGATTAATACCACTGACGTGGAACTGAGCGACACGCTGAAGCTGCGCAACATCGTCAGCTTCCAAAAGCTTAAATCGGACTACGGCAACGACAACGACGGTACGCCGCTGCAGGCCTATCAGACAAGTCAGAGCGCTAACTTCCCAAACTTCCCGGTGGCGGGTTTGAGCGACGAGTTCGGCATCGCGCCCAACGGTTATGGCAATACGATCAAGCTCGATCGTCCACGTGACTACCTCAAGCAGGTGACGGAGGAATTGCAGCTACAGGGTAACGCCCTAGACAATCATCTGACATACGCAGTTGGCGGTTTCTATATCAATACCACACCTGCAAGCCTCTGGAAGGGATCGGCCGTTCAATTCTGTTCCCCCGCGAACACCGGTAACCCTTTCACGTGTCTTCCTAACTTGTCGCAAAGCGGAGTGACCAACCGCTCCAAAGCTGTCTATGCGCAAGGCACGCTAGACTTTGGCGCATTCTCGCCCTCACTCGACAGCTTGCGGCTAACCGCCGGGTATCGGTACACTTGGGATACCGTGAAGGGCTTCTCGGCAGGCTGGATACCTTTGCCGATCGGCGGTGTGCTATGCACCGTTCTCGGCGATATTCGCGCGCAAGGCTCAGACTGCCGCTTCGATGCGAATTTGAAGACCAAGGCTCCCACCTGGACGGTCGGGCTTGACTACAAGCCGCTGCGCAATCTGCTTATTTACGGCAAAATCACGAGGGGCTACAAGGCGGGCGGCTTCAACTCCGTCGCGGTCAACGATGCTTTCAGAACATTCCAACCTGAAAAGCTGACGAGCTACGAAGCTGGTTTCAAGTCCGACTGGCACGTGGGAACGGTACCAGGTCGCCTAAATGTGACGTACTTCTACTCTGACTACAAGAATATCCAGCGTCCGGGTGGTGACTTCAACTTGGTGACGGGAGCGGGCGGCGCGAAGATCCTGGCAGCCAGCGCTACGATCCAAGGCGTCGAGGCGGAGGCATCGTTCCGACCGTTCGATGGGCTGGAGATCGGCGGCACGGCGAGCCATACCGACGCTGACTACAAGACGTACCAGTTCACCTCGCTCGGCGCGGATCGCACTTGCGTCGCCGGGGGCGGCTTTGCCATTGCTCCCTTCGGAACTACAGTGGACGCCAGCTGCTTCCCGTTCCAGTTCGTGACACCATGGATTTACAATATTCATGCCACGGCCACTATTCCGGTGGGCGAGAACATGGGCGACCTGTCGTATTACGTGGGTTACTCGCACTTCTCGAAGCAACCCACGGCACCCGCAGGTGATCCATCCTTCGAACCTGGCTCTGTGCTTGAAGCCTATGGGCTGCTGAACATGTCCCTCGACTGGCGCAATATCGCGCAAAGTGGCTTTGATGCGAGCTTGTTCGTCACCAATGCGACGAACAAGTTGTACCGGGTCAGCAATTCGAACACGTTCGCCAGCCTTGGCCTCTGGGCGTCGCTTTATGGCGAGCCACGTATGTATGGCCTGAAGCTGCGCTATAGCTTCGGCACTCGTTGACCGCCTGCAGCCGACATGGAAAAGAGCCGCTCCGTCCTGGGCCGGCCCTCTCATGTCGGCATGCAACGGCCGGTTTAGAACGGGCGAAGGGATAAGCGGCCGCTCGTTCAGGGGGGGAGGGTAGCAGTCTAAGCGCCTGCCGTTGAGATCGAGTGACATGGCGCCGCGTGCCGCACCGGCATGCGGCCATCCACCGCCTTCAGCACTCGATCGCGCAAATCTTGCAAGAAGCTTTGACCTGACAGCCAACTCATGCCGCCTCCTTCGTGAGGCGTCCTATGGGTCACTCGATGATCGCCCTCGGAATCCCTCTCTTCGATTCCGCTCATCATGGCACTGCTCTAGCACCGGCTTCTACCCACGAGCCGCTGGGGAGCTCTTTGCCCGATGCAGGCCGCCGCTATGGATACACTCCTCTTGAAAGCTGCCGGCGATAAGATGAAGGAATGGGCAAGTTCGGTCACGGGGCAAAGGGTCCGAGGCCAATGCTCGGTCCAGGCCGCCAGTATGCCGTTCAAGTGGCGCGCTGTTGGGCGAGCTCGTCAACATCGCCACCTCAGCGGCGTAGACCGGGCTTTACGAGTACATCCAGACTGGCCACAAGAGGCACAAACCAACAGACAGGATGCGGATCGTGCTCAAGCGATAGGGTGGTGCGACGGGTCAAAGCCATGTTCGCCTCGAGCCGGTGGAGACTGCGCGCTGTCCTTGAACGTCCGCGCTCACAAGTAGACGCGCATTGCTTGTGATTCTTGTCCTATGCTGTCGCGCGGTTCACGAGGATCAATGATATGAAAAGTTTGCTGATGGCTATGCTGGTTGCCGTTGCCTCGACCGGCGTTGGAGCAGAGGCGCGACCGGTCCTCGATTGCCCATTGAGCGACGTGTCATTTTCGACAAATCTGCCGCTCATCGACATACTCGGCAGCCCTCGCGCGAAAGCCGTGGTCGATAGTCGAGCGCCTGGCCTGCTGAAGGGCTTGCCGCCAGCCATGTTCGGCCCTGTCGCGCCCAGCTTCTCCGCTATCATAAGCCTGCGCGGACTAGCGGGCTTCAAGGGCAAGCAGCCTGATAGCGTGGCCTTCCTTGATGCACCTTTGGCTGCCGTGCCAATTTCCGCAGCAGATCGTGCGGCTCGTTGCGCGCGGTATGATGATGAGCGACTGAAGGTTAAGCTTCCGTCCGGTCGGCCGCGCATCCTTCTGTTCGAGAAAATCAACGGCTTCCGTGACGCGCCATCAGTCGATGCTGCGCATGCCGCCTTGCTGAGCATGGCACAGGAGAGGGGCTGGGCAATGCTCGCAACGGACAAGGGCGGTGCGATGACCCCCGCTACCCTCTCGAAGTTCGATCTGGTAATCTGGAACAACATCAGCGGCGATGTTCTCACTCTCAAACAAAGATCGGCATTCAGGAAGTACATTGAGAACGGCGGCGGCTTCATAGGTTTGCACGGCTCGGCCGGCGATCCGATCACCTTTTGGGACTGGTACGTCGACACCTTGATCGGCGCTCGCTTTGCCGGGCATCCGATTGCAAAGCACTTCCAGAATGCGCGCGTTGTGGTCGAGAACGCGTCCTTACCGCTTACCCGCGGTCTGCCATCCGAATGGGTGATGAAGGATGAATGGTACTCCTTCACCAACAACCCGCGCGCCAGCGGCTCAACCATCATCGCCACACTTGATGAGAACACCTATGACCCCTCCGGGATGCGAGGGCAAAACCTCCGCATGGGCGATCATCCGATTGCATGGACGCGATGCGTCGGAAGGGGGCGGGTTTTCTACTCGGCCATTGGGCATCTTCCCGAAACATATTCCGATCCGCGCTACAAGACGCTGCTCCAAAACGCGGTCGACTGGACGGCGATGGCGCGCGAGCAAGGCTGCAGCCTTGCGAAAAAAAAGATGTAATCTCGACAGGGCGTCTGCGCCTGCGGTGTGAGCTGCTCTACGAGTGCGGGCGTTGGCCGAGCAGCGATGAACATGCTGCAGGCCAGCAGCCCACCATGGCCGCCAATTCAGCATCCCCACCTCCGCTGATTTAGCTTTCATCGAAATCCACGGGTCTGTAGCGTTGTGCCTTAACGTTGGTGGGCAGGGGTCGCCATGGGTCTTGTAGTGGAAAGCTCCGGCTGCATTGACACACGGAACGTGTGACGATGGCGAAGACGAGCGCGGTCGCGCTGGCGGACAATGGAGCAGCTTCCGGGCCACGATGGCTTCGGGCGCGGCTGTTCGTTATGATGGCGCTACAGATGGCAGTCTGGGGTGCTTGGGCGCCCAAGCTGTTTCCTTACATGACCATGCTTGGCTTTAGCGCCAGTCGTCAGGCGCTGGTCGGCAGTTGCTGGGGTGTGGCGTCGATCCTGGGGATATTCTTCTCCAACCAGTTTGCAGATCGGTATTTCGCAGCCGAACGAATGCTGGCGTTCAGCCATGCCATCGGGGGTGTTTGCCTGCTTGGCGCCGCCTTCTCGAGTGCGTTTACCCCCTTCTTCCTGTTCTTTTTGGGCTACAGTCTCTTCTATGTGCCGACGTTGTCGGTCGCCAATACGATCAGCTTCGCAAACTTGCATGATCCGGCTCGCGATTTCGGAAAGGTGCGCATGGGCGGTACCGTAGGTTGGGTTATTGCCAGTTGGCCGTTTATCTTTCTGTTGAGCGCCCATGCCGATGCAACGCAGGTGCGGTTGATCCTGGTCGTTTCGGCGATCGCTTCATTCGCGATGGCGATGTTCTCCTTGACGCTGCCGCATACGCCGCCATGCCGGAACCGTCAGTCAGATGCGCTCGCATGGCGAGAAACGTTCGGCTTACTACGGCAACCAGCAATACTGGTCTTGTTCATCGTCACCTTCATCGACTCTGTTGTCCATAATGGCTATTTCGTCGTCTCTGACGCTTTTCTGACCAACCGGGTCGGTATTGCCGGCAATCTTTCGATGGTCGTGCTGAGCCTCGGCCAAATTGCCGAAGTGGTGACGATGGGCGTTCTGGGAGCCGTACTTGCCCGATATGGCTGGCGTACCACCATGATCGTCGGCATTCTGGGCCATGCTGCGCGCTTCAGTGTCTTTGCTTTGTTCCCTGACAGCGTAGGGGCGATTGTTGCGGTTCAGCTGTTACATGGCGTTTGCTACGCGTTCTTTTTCGCAACCGTCTACATCTTCGTCGATGATGCCTTTCCAAAGGACGTGCGGGTCAGCGCGCAGGGGCTCTTCAACCTCTTGATCCTGGGCATCGGCAATGTGGTTGCCAGCTTCCTGTTTCCGATGCTGGTTGCGCGGTTCACCATCCGTCCCGGCACCGCGGCGATTGCGGCCGATGTCGATTACTCGTCCTTATTCATGGTTCCGACCGGGCTTGCCTTGTTTGGTGCGCTGCTGCTGGCGATAGCCTTTCGGCCGGATCAGCATGGCCCTTCATCGGTCAGGCACTCTGAATGATGCCTTCAGAGATAGTGTGCCTTGACTGGCTTGCCGATCTGTAAGCGCGCAGTTCACAAGTATGTCGGCCGGCGCTCTCGCCTCCTGCTCGGTGCCCCCAAACCGCGCCGTAGATCGAACACGCTTGCTGGTCGCAGAAAACCGGCGGCGCGTGTCGTAATGATCGAGCGCCATCCAATCCGACCGGCCTACGAGGTTCGCTGCACTGGATGAAGAATGGTGATGGGCGATGAACACGCGCGGCACCGTTGCCTAAATTCGCGAGAGTTAAGCTCCGGCTCTCCTCCAATGCGCGCAGCGCTGCCGATCAGGTTTGGAGCCGCCGGATAGAGCGGGATCTACCCGCTTGTCGCTTTGCGTTGGAGCCCTTGATAACGCTAGGAAGCGTTTCTCCAGACGGCACCTTCGGCACAGGCCTTCAAGACTTCGCCTGAGCCGCACCATCGCCTGCCATCCCATCCACATGACGAGCGTGCAAAATGCATACGAACGCGAGTACGCGCTTTCGTACGCGAGCTTGCCATCAGGACGCCGGACTATGCCTTTCCTTGATCGGCATGATCGCTGCCGCGCCTACCAGTACGAAGGCAGAGGCAGCCAGGAAAACGGCCGTGTAGTTGCCGCCGTGCACGGCGCCGATCGCCAGAAAGGCCGGCGCGATGATCGGTGCAAGGGACTGTGGCAGGGTATTGGCGATCTGGAAGATGCCCATGTCCTTCGCGCCGTTCTCCGAGTCGGGCAGCACGGCCGCCACCAGGGCAAGATCGACCGCGTAGTAGACGCTCATGCCGACGCTCGCCACGGCAGATCCGATCAGGAAGTGCGTGACTGTTTGCGCCATGC
>Ga0182214_1000089_pt1 | contig 11675 bp, 16 predicted proteins | sample G5R1MG_23_FD_128380 | JGI IMG/M metagenome (GOLD analysis project Ga0182214, IMG submission 128380) | Switchgrass phyllosphere microbial communities from Michigan, USA - G5R1_NF_03OCT2016_LD1 MG | ecosystem: Host-associated > Plants > Phyllosphere > Phylloplane/Leaf | place: USA: Michigan...
ACCACCACGAAACAAGGAACCGACATGAAGGAAATCATTGGCGCTCGCAAATATCTCGAGTGCAGTTCCCTCACCGGCGATGGCGTCGACGATGTCTTCGAAGCTGCCACACGTGCTGCTCTCCTTTCTGTCGACAAAAAAGAGAGCGGCTCAGGCTGTTGCGTTATCTTGTAACCTTTCAGCCCGTCCATCTCTTTTCTCACACTCCTACTGCATTGGGCGGCGTCGCTTTATTTTCCCTTTTTTTTTCGTGAAGTAACACCTTTTTTGTGGAGTTCATCTATCCTTGCCCTTACTTTTTGGAGGCGTTTTGAGCGCTTACCGCATTCTTCCCACTGAGAAAGTAAAAGTCCTGGAAGAGAATTGGTGAGGCATATATATTGATTGGACTTGTGGCTGGACCTACCCTGGACTTTGCGGGGCTAATGACTGCGATGATGCTTTATCATCTTTCCCCTCATTTTTATGCTTTATTTCTGCTTTTGATTGTGCATAAACTGGGTTGGAAGGGGTGGTCAATCCAGCGGTAAGGAGAATTGGTAGGGGTGATGGTTTGTGTATGCTCACACTCCACGTGAGCGCGTTGTGTCATACAATTGTAGCTTGTGTTGCACACATCGTCTTTGAACCACTGACATCTGAGCTTGCATGTATGTGGTGATGGTGATAGTAGTGGCGCCTCCATATCACCACTATGGGCAGATAGACTCCCGTGGCTACCTATATCTACAACACTATACATACACACACACGCGCGGCCGCACGTCTATTTCAGCTCCTTGTCCAAGCATGATTCCACCCCTCTCTCGGCGGAAAATGCGTCTGCAACCTCCCATACTCCACCGGCACACTGCCCCACACCCCCCTCTTCAACATAGCACTCCGATACAGACGCCCCACCTCCCTCCCCTTGATCCCCAGCTGACTCGGATCTGGGCCCTGCCCACCCGCCTCGTGCTCCGGCACACGATTGCCATTCCCATCAAGCAGCCGCAGATGCTCGCACGCAGCGCGCATACTCATGTACTGCCGTTCCAGCTCGCGCTCCTCGGCCCAGCGACGCTTACGCAAGAAGAGCATCCACGCGCGGTGAATGGTCCAGTGGCGGAGGAAGCGCGTGCGGGAGAAGTGAAGGGGCCGCGGTGTCAGCGCGTGCGAGAGGTGGTAGCGTATCGAGGCTGCGGCCGGTTAGCGCTGGCGAGCTGGAGTCGGACGGCGAAGGTGGCCGTACTGATTCGGGGATCGATGCCGCCTGGTCCGCCCTTTTTGGCCCGTTTTTGCATCCGCGATGTCGAGGAGAAGGGCGTTTGGTAGGCTGGGGTTTGCTGGAGGCATTGTGTCGAGCGGGAGAGGACGTTTTGCGGCCGGGAAATAGGCAAGTGGAAGGGCCGGAAGACGGGGCGGAAGCTAGCAAGGTTCATGGCGGGCGGCGGGGTGGGCGGTGTTGATGTGGTGGTGCAGCTTTGTAGGTTGGTGGTTTTGGAAATTCGACATGGATGGATGCATCCTGGTTTGCCAAGGCGGCGCTAGTTACCTACTTGGGAGAGCTGGACGACATGGGCGTTGTTGGTGTATTGTTGGACCGCGTTGACGAGAGGGCTCCAATGATCTTCTATGTGCTAGTACCGCCTTTTTTTTTAGTTTGTGTTGGTGTTCATTCAATCGGAAGTGAGATGAATCCATACGCTCATGCTAGCCATAGATTAGTTGGCCCACAAGCCAATTATGAAAGCGGTTTAACGATGGTGACATCCAGGCACATGCCATTGTGCTGAAAGAGAGAACCAGGAAACGAGAGGAACAATCGTCGTACCGTACCACCCTCCGCGATATGGAATGGTAACTGTATACCACACTCATTACCTCGCCTTACTGAATCCTAAACACTTCTCGCATTCCATGTGTGGCTCTACCTAGGTTCTATGGACTTGGGGTCAAGGACAGTATTACTCTGTCCATGATAGACATTAATGAGAACACAGTCAGTCTCATACTAGTCTCGTTTTCTGGTAAGTTCAACTTTTCGAATTTACGTAAATTGCTGCTATCTAACCATCACACATTTGTGACCGTTCCTCTTATCGTGACGCCACGTGTGCCACGGTCCGTCGCAGCGGTGACGTCCAATCTCAGTTCGAGCTTTTTTTCCCTCAAAACATCTACGGTACCCACGGAAACAACAGCAACATTTGAACCCCTTGGTTTCATGCATACACTCGTAATACCCCGCAACATGAGGCTCTTTACCTATGTCTTCGCCGCCCTGGCACTTCAAGCTCTCGCCGTTGTAGCCATTCCTGGCCGCCTCTCCAGTAAGACCTGCGCTGCCAACTGCGATCAAGAAGGCGAAGAACAATGCGTCTATACCTATATTCGGACGTGTACCGATGGCTGCTGGGTGTTTAATTGGAACTACCCCCAGCGCTGCTGAGCATCTGTGCTACCACTAGCCAATCAAACGAATACGTAAGAAAAGGGGAAGAGACTAAATTGATCCTGGACGACTGCTAATCATGGTCCAGCGAGACACTTTATGCAGATTGCATACTTTTGGCTTTGCTATATCCTATTCTACGGGTCGACTTGGACATGACAGAGCCAGTGATGGGTAACAATAACCGACTTGGCTTTCTGCAGGTCGGTAATCATGCCATGTGGCATGAAAAAGCGATTGTATCCCTCAACTTAACACTGAGGTATGCTCTAGGGATCCGTGGCTCAAACCCAGTTGTAATCTTATCTCTTGATAATGCTCGTGGTTCAGAAACGCAATTCAGTATTGACACAACTCTCCTTCATTCTTTGAGTCGTGGCCACTCCAATTTTGATAGGTGATTTGTCGAGGAAGGCACAGAATAGGTGTACCGTCTATGGACTTGAAAGAGCTTCTATTAATATGGCCAGATCATTTTGCATCAGCTTTCTTACTTCAATCATCAGGGGAAGTAGGAGCCCACCATTCTTCATCCGCACATTCATGTATCACAGACTCCAATATACTTGTGCAGTTTCCATTAACACTTATATCACCCCTCAGCACTACCGCGGATTACATCCATCCCAATTTTCCCTTCATGCGTATCCTCACGCTCCACAAATATCGCAGAGACTTGTGTCTCTTGATACTGTTTCCGTTCCTCGCCGGTAGTCTGGTCACCGCTTTGTATAGACCCTACCGTTCATGCGCTATTTCTCAGCCAGAGATGCGGTGACGACATGTTTGTACCCTTGAAATAAAATTGCGACAAACGGTGACCTGATTATACAACACGCACATCTTTTAAACTGCGCACCTTACCTTCCCCCTCCACCGCACCTTGACACCATCATCATTATTCACGAGCCAAGCCCCAATCTGCACGGCACTCTGCCTTCCGTTACCAAGATGCTGCTTGCCAACCACATTCTTGCCATGCTGGCCTTCTTCAACATCACACCTCTGGTCTTTGCGAAGAACGAGGGAGGATACAGCCAGTGCAAGGGCATGCAGAACTGCGACAAGGAAGGCGAACTGCGCTGCGAGCAGTTCGAGAACGGCCGTTGGATTTCCCACTGCAACAAGGGCTGTCGTATGTTTCTTGAATGGAGCGATGACTGCGACACACGCACCAAGGCTCTCGCGTGATGAGGCGGTATCGTAGAGGTAGTCTTGATGGTGTGCTGTTGGCCTTGGAAGTTATGGTGAGTCAGGTTTATTTTTGGGTGCTTGTCGGACCGTGTAGAGCTGACTGGTTCAGGATCCAAGGTACGAGGGCACATACGGCAAACATGATTAGTTTGGCGTCTTGCGGGTATGTATACAGGACTCTGGGAGCCAGTCGGACAAGCTGCTAACGCGGTCATGCAGTGAACAACGTGTGGCATGTCTCTTGGATACAAGAATTCTCTGATATAACTATTCGGTAGAGGCGTAGACGCGTTGGTCCAGCCGCCTGTTAATCTCACCATCCCTCAATTTGGAACTCGAACTTTCGATCTCCGTGTCCTTGGGGGATTGGTCTCGCCTCTCCATCGAATAGCGTTCTCTCAAAATAAAACAATCTCCCTTCCGTATTCACCAGCACGATGATACTCTTTTGTGTGCCATAGCACCCGCTTGTTGCATCTGCCGCTTTCTGTTTGACTACATCGCCCACTTCATGAGCAGGCATGTTGTGCTCTTCCAAGTGGTCCCGGCCGATAGCGGGGATGAAGATACTGTGGCGGAGTTGATTGAGATACATGTCCCAGTCCTCGTTTTCCTTTTTGCGTGGCATGGTATCTGTCCTCAGGACGGCGAGGAGACGGTCGACAAGTTGATCGCGCGTGTCGTTGGCAGCGACGGAGGCTTGGATAGCGTCCTGGGTCCAGACTTCCCCGTTGAGGACTTTGGGCCAGGTTCGGTCGGCATACGCTGCGTTACTGAGGGCGTGTGTCTCTCCACCGCCCGTCAGGAGTCGCACCACGCCCGACACATCTGGTGTTCGGTTGCTAATAATCGCTAGGCCTTTGGCCTTGGCACGACCGCTCGTGACAACGTCCTGGACGAACCCGTAGCATAACGAGAAGCTGCCCACGCCCTGCACACCATCATGCTCGATCATGCGTCTGGCGAATTGCTCGGTCGACTCTTGCACTGCGGGATCTGACTTGAGCCACGCATTTGGAATCAGGCCGCGGCTGCGTGCGCCTTCGACAACGCTAGCGTCTTGCTCGCGATAGTTGGTCAGTACGGCGATGCGGCCCTGGCGTGTCACGCCTAGCCACGTGCCATGTGCTGGGCGGTGAAGGTCGTAGCCGCCAAGCACTTGTGTGTCTGGTTCGGCCCACCAGGTTGCTTCTGCTGTTGGACGATGGAGATATTCCTGCCGCATTGTCAGGATTGCGGTTGCAGTTTCGGTGGGGATGAATGGCGCACATCTCGGTTGTTCAGCAGTATGAAGGGGTAGTCCGGATGCGCGCTCGTCAGGATGGCGATGCACATGGCGAGGGAGTAACAGATACCGGCACTAGGATTTTGGCTGTAGCAAAATAATACTTTCGGAGCAAGGCAGGATTCTGAGAAGGTGAAGGCGACCGCTGGCGTACGTAGTTCAGTCGAGGCGGTGAAAAGGCCAACGATGCTTTAAGACCACCTTCAACGTGGTTCCAACGAGGAAATGCGTGGAGTGACGTGGAATGACACATGTTGGCACGGGAGGTGCAGCATTTTCGAGCCGGTGGCGCTCTCGGAAGGTGATACGGAGCCTCGGGGCTAGCGAAAATGTGGTGTATCTTCCAGGAGACGGACACGGAGTCGCGCACCCTTGGGTTGAATGTTGGTAGATACCTTGGGATGCCAGTGATCGCCCTCTCCACCCCGCCCGTGTCTGCCGCCTCGGCTCCACCTTCCCTCCCCCCGTAGCCCAGCTAGACCTCCGTCTACAACCACCGCCATAGGTAATCCCCACACATCACAGCGCACCTTCGCCATCACACCATCTCCCCAAGCCATGGCCGCAAACTTCGCCCCCTACCAAGACGCTCCCGAGGCTTCGCGCGCCCTCTCTCCCCTCTCCTCCCCACGCACATCCCTCGACCGCAGCCGCGTCATACTATCGCCCTCGACGCGCGCATACGCACAACACGACTACTTCCAGGGCGAGCTGCACGACCAAGACGAGCCCGATGTCGAGCGCGTAGCATGGACGGCTGCATCCCCGACGCGGGGCTTTGGCCGCCCGCGCGAAGACGTGGACGTGTTTACCACGAGCCTGGGCTGGCGGCTCGACTACGAGGCCTGTCTTGCGTATCTGCTGCTGCCGCCGGCGGGAGGCGTGCTGTTGTTGGTGTTGGAGCACAAGAGCGATTATGTGCGGTTCCATGCGTGGCAGAGCAGTCTGCTGTTTGCGTTTGCGTTTTTGATTCACATCATCTTCAGCTGGAGTTGGTGGATTAGTTGGGCGTTGTTTTGGGGAGATTTGCTGGGCATCGTGTGGTTGGTGAGGAGAGCGTGGGTGGACGGTGAGTTTTGTGACAACGCAGATGCGAGGCCGTAAAGGCTAATGATGAATAGCTGCCACGCTTGACCGATATGAAGTACCGTTTTTCGGGCCGCTGGCGAGCTCAATACTAGATGATGAATAATTAGCCACGTGGGAATAGTAGGACACGCGGTGCATTTATGCTTCTCACCAGCGAATCCAGCTCACATCAAGCAAGGCGTTCTGGGAGTTCTCATCTGGGCGTCATGGTCTCTTTTTATCCATTGTAATAGACTCCCTGCGCTTTTCCCAATCATCCAAACCGTTCTCGAGCAATCTGCTTCAAGAACTCCATCGTCTTGCTTTCCTTCTCTCTCCTCGCAGCAAGCGCCTCGTTCCTCTCTGCCTCCCTAGCCCTCGCAATCTCCTCCCTTCTGATCTCTCGTTCGTTCTTCTGCCTCTCATTATCTCTCTTCTGCCTTTTCAGCTGATCAATGCCATCGTCACCCATCAAATCCGACTCGGCAACCTCGACATCGCCGCTCTCTTTGGCATCGCGGAACGATTGCAATGTGCTCGTAGTTTCGCGCTTCTTCTCCAACTGCCGTTCACGCGACCCCGGATCGGCGCGAGGCACGAGCTCTTCCAGACGCTCTTTTTGCGATTTGCGATCCTTCTTGCGCTCGTGGCGGAGATCTTCGGCGTACTCCATGCGGTCGCGTGAGTGGTCCTCGTTGCGCAACGCATTGCGGTAGGTCAAATCGTCGAGTCTGGGTATGGTAGGCCCGTGGCCTGCGTGCCGTACTAGGTCTGCAGGCGGCGCAGGCCCGAAATCATCGTCATTCTCCTGCTCTGTGTCTGACAGCGCTTCGTAGTGTGGTGAAGCGCGCTTTGTGGATGCTCGGGGCGACGATGCGTGGTAGGACTGAACAGTTTCTTGCGCCGTCTTTAGCATGGATGGGTCATACCAGCTGCGAGCGAGGTCTCCACGATTCCTGGACTGTCAGCATAGATTTGAATCTTCATTGGAGGCACTCCGTACCATCGGCTGATGAAACCTTTCCAGCGGCCCTTGGCCTCTCGCTCATCCAAATCATCCAACTGTAATTGCTTCTGTATATCCAAGTAGGACTGGAATAGCGGCCGGTAGTCATCGAAATGGCGCCGGGAAAGCTTCTTTGCGTTGTACGGTAGAGCTACAGCTTTCGCTGGGGGCGAGCGCGTGCGCCGTCTCTTGTGTCGATGTTGGCTATGGTTGCCGTGTGGGGAGCGTGAGCGGCGCGAATCGTGATCCCTTCCATGAGCCCGTGAAGCGCGTGTTGCTTCTTTTTCACGACGCTCGGGGCTGCGGCTTCGAGGCATTCTTTTAGGGTTATAGTTGGGCGTTTATGTGAACAGTGTCTTCATGCCGATTAACCCAAGGTTTGATACTGCAAGGATGCGGGCCGACGAATTGTTTCTGAGCCAATGAAACCCCAAGTGCAAGAAGTGGAGTATCGCGGGTTCATATTTGCCCATGGGGTGGTGGCCTGTGCGGTGCAACATCTTTTCCACCGGATACATAGACCTAATCCCTGGGCCTGGCATGTTTGGTGTTTGTGTCTTTGCTTCTTGCTATGGTAATTTTGACTCCTATGAATTGCTTGGATAGTGGGACGCCTTTGGAAATATTAATAAATACCGCATTCTGAAGTTTTCCGACAATCAATTTTGCAAGGCTTTGTATATGCCGACTTCCTGCAGTTATCATAGAGAGATATAGATATTATGGTAGTTTCCAGCTAGGGACAGATCACTTTACAGCTGAACACTTGATTTTATTAGCCAGGCCTATCTGCCTATCTCTTACCTTAACATCTCATAGTGATACTACTTACCTACTAGTCTTTTATAGAGAGCCTTGGGAGACAAGGTTGCAAGAGTAATATAGGTCTCGAATCCTTGTTTTTCACTCTCCGGTCAGCTAAAGTTTGTTCGAGTCTACTGTTTTTGTTAATACTTGACAGTATGTCCTTACTCTTATTAACAAGATATCAATATGTTATTATTTGTAGATTTGCTGTGTAGTCTAATAACCCTGTACTGTTTGCAATATACCTGGTTGCGCGTTTGCCTAATAGTGCCTATCAACAATATATACCATAGAGGTAAAAACCATCTAGAAGTTCATATATACACTAGAGATTATCCAAGCTATTATAATAGCAGAACTAGTCTGTTAGTATTCATACAACTTACTCCAGTATTCGCCTTTATAACAACTAGAATAGGTTGTTTCTGACAATGTAATTCTCCTTCACCTACAATCGTGAGCGCGTCCGAGCTTTAGAACTCACCTGATTGTCAACGCAATAAAGGGTTTCTACTTCTCAAAACGCGTCTCTGAACACACTCTTAACTGTCTCTCCCATTCAACGTTTACTGTCTCTCGACGAAGCTCTTCTATAGCAACTCTACCCACTCGCCACTTACAAGTCAGGTCCCTAGCCAACTCGACTTCACGATGTGTATCATTTTTTTCACGACTGCAGCCACCTGTGAGCACAAGCACTTTCTTGGCTCTTACCATTGCGGCTACCCAGGGTGCTCCATCGAGAGCCAACATCTATTTCCCATTGAAGACAGCGGCTACAATTGCGAAACATGCACGCTTCTGGACGGCTCGTCCCAGCTGAGTCTCAGGAACTTTCCTGTCAAGATGACCCCAACTACACCCTACATAGAGACGATGCTGAAGAAGGAGCCCGGAATGTGGTTTCCGAAAGTAGTCGTAGTCTCTGAAGTCAAAGTAGATGATGGTGAGGATACTGGAGACTGGTGCAGCAACGGCGGTCTGTCGGACGTTGACAGCGTGACAAGTCATTGGCGCTTGGACAAGACAGAAAACATGGAAAAAGAGGAGGAAGGAATCGAGGATAAGAAAAAAGAAACTCCTGCGCTTGCAACAGCCTCCGACGTTCGCGCGTCAGAAGTCATGCCGCCTCCTGGTTTCAAGGCTGGGCAAAACAAGTTTGCGCCGCCCCCAACACCAGACGCGTCTCCAGACACGGCAAAACACCGCAATCTCGTGCTGGGCCAGCTCGCCAACCTGCCTGGGCCATTCCCTCCTCACAACATGCCCACCCCGGCCTTCCAGCCAACGCTGCCCGCAGGACTCCCCAAGTACCCGCTGCCGCCACCAGGCCTGTCGGCCTACCCGGTATACCTGCCAGCAACGGGTGGCAACCAACCGACCTTTCTTCAGGCCATTCCTGGGCGTGCGATGCAGCACCAGTGTGACAACCAGCCTAGGATGTCGGGGTTCGCGTTCAATCCAAGGGCGCCGGAGTGGCAGGGCTCGCGTTCAATCCGCAGGCGCATGGAGTGGCAGGCAGAGGTGAATGATTTGCACCGGCAGAGGGAGGCTTGGGAGGCTGGACAACGAAATGGCAGGGGGCTATCAGGGTTTTGAGTGGGCAGACGGTGTTGGAGACATGGGATGATTTGGATCGAGTGTGGGGCGAGGGCTGGTTGCGTTTCCAGACTAGATTGGGTACTTCTGTGGTTGAGATGCGAAGGATGCGGTGTCTGATGCGAAGTCTGATGAGGTAATGCGAGGTAGTCTTGGCATTGGCACACTGCGGAGGTGACGTCCTCTTCCGCACGCTTTGGGCCCCGACTTCACCCACACGCTGTTCACGTGCCACACTGTTTGCCCCCTTCACACCCGCTCATACTTACTACTGTCGTTCTGGCCACACAACTCATATTGCCGTCACATCACTGCCACATCACCGCCATATCGCCCTCACGCCGCCCTCACGCCGCCATGGCGTCGCTCCCGCCCCAACGCCCGGCGTCGCACCGCAGAGCCTCGCCGCCTGCAGAACCGTCGTCGCCACAGCAGGAGCCCCACGCGCGGACCAACAGTTTCTCCGCGCAGTCGGTTGACTCTCAGACACTCTTTCTCAACTCGCCGCTACCAGCGCACGCCCCACCCCCCGCGCATGACCAGCACGCAGCGGCCGCTCAGCAGACCGCCGCACCCTCGGTAGAAGAGGACGACATCAAGAGATGCTGGATCTGCTTCAACGACGAGACCGAAGATGATGAGTCGAGCTCCGAGTGGCGGTCGCCGTGCTCGTGTTCATTGGTTGCGCATGAGATGTGCCTACTGGACTGGATCGCCGACATGGAGGCGCCGAACTCGAGACGCAAGGCTGGTAAACGTGCGGCAAAGGTCCTGTGTCCGCAGTGCAAGAGCGAGATTGTCATTGCCCGGCCAAAAAGTTTTGTCGTCGAGGCTGTGCGCGCCGTGGAGCGCTTTACAAGCTCGCTGTTAGTCCCGGGCTTTGTCTTGGTCACAGGAACTGCCCTGTACTCGACGTTGACGCTGTCGGGAACACACACAATATATCAGATATTCGGCACTCAAGACGCGCTGCAGATTCTGAGGCCGTTATATCAGACGCCAAATCCCAGCATTAAATCTGCGGCGGTACGGTTATTGCTGCAACTGAGGCAGCACTGGAGACTTCATCTAGGCCTGCCACTCATCCCTACGGTTCTTGTAGCCAGTAGGACGACTTTTGCCGACTCTTTCCTCCCATTTCTACCTCTCATCTTCTTTGTTAGCTCCGGACGACCAGGAGATGATATGCTACAGTTGCAGTGGCCGCCCAGTGCAGCATTTTCTTTTGCCGTGCTACCTTACTTTCGAGGATTTTATAACGCATACTACGACCGCGTATGGCTACCACGAGAGCAAAATTGGCTCAAAGAAATCCAGCCCCGAGCCGGTGAAGATGCATCCGCAGCCGCCGAGCAAGATCATGACCACGACCACGACCATGGACATCAAAATCACAACCAAAATCTTGGCCCCGGTGGCGAAGGCGAAGTGATTAATCAAGTAGAAATAGAAGTCGACTTTGACATCTTCGCTGACTGGAATAACCGCGGTGCACAAGAAAACCACGACGCCCTCATTGCCCACGCACGCGCCCATGAGGCAATTGCACCCGCGCAACAAAATATCCACCGCCAAGACGTAGCGCCCGTCCCCAATATACCCCCCCAACCCGTCGCCCCGAATCGTCAGCGCGTCATCCGCCGCCCAAATCTCACATACTCTACCTCCAATCTTGCAGACACCATTCTCGGCGCCCTCATCTTCCCCAGCATTGCAGCCGCCATGGGCCAACTGCTCAAATACACGCTACCATCTGCATGGGTAACACCACCATCTGGTACACCCGCGACCTCGTGGCTGGGGGGCTGGGTGAACACGAGCGGGCGGGCGGATAAAGCAACGGGCTTTCTACAGACGAGGTGGGGACGCAGTATCGTCGGGGGGTGTCTTTTTGTGGGACTCAAGGACGCAGTATTGCTGTATGTGCGTTGGAAGATGGCACAGAATCATCGGAGAAGGAGGATCGTAGATTTTGACCGCAAAGCCAAAGGGACAGGGAATGGGAGCCGTGGCGCGGCAAGCGCATGAGGAAGAAGTTTCGTCAACTGGGCATGCACGTGATTGGGTGCATAATGGGCGGCGATGATCATGTCTGCTGAAACGAGTTCTTGCATAGAGTTTGATTTGGCAGCACCATGTACGTATTTGGCTTGTTGTCATGGCCTGAAGCATACCCATGATTGTGTATAGTATTCCCCATTGGTTTAAATTCTGGCGGTTTGCGCGATTCCGCTGCGTCGTCTGGAATTGCATAGCCGGAATGGTAGCTTTGCTTCTTTGTA
>Ga0182214_1000093_pt1 | contig 11465 bp, 11 predicted proteins | sample G5R1MG_23_FD_128380 | JGI IMG/M metagenome (GOLD analysis project Ga0182214, IMG submission 128380) | Switchgrass phyllosphere microbial communities from Michigan, USA - G5R1_NF_03OCT2016_LD1 MG | ecosystem: Host-associated > Plants > Phyllosphere > Phylloplane/Leaf | place: USA: Michigan...
GCAGCAGATGACGCAGGAGCAGGCGCAGGCGCAGCGTATGCAGGCGTTTCAGACAGCTATGACCAGCTTTGGCGGTGATCCTAGCGACGGAAACCTTGCCAAAATCGCGTTGCAGTTCCCGGAACAGGTCGATACGCTCAAGAAGCAGAAGCAGCTTCTGGATGCGCCTGTGCTTAACGCGCACAAGACGTATTTCTCGGGCCTTGAGCGTGTTGCGGGTGCGGGCAACACCAAGCTTGTGACGCAGCAGCTTCAGTCGATGATTACGGCTGAGAAGGCGGCGGGGCATGATACAGCTGAAGCCGAGGATATGCTTTCGGCTATCAACGCAAACGAACCTTCCGCGCTCAAGCAGGTGCAGGCGTTTGCCAAGGGTCAGCTGTATGTGATTGATCCTGAGTATGCCGCGGCGATCGACAAAGCGCAGGGCGAGAATGCCAAGCATTTTGCGTCGACCGGCGATAGCACGATTTATGATGAACGTACTGGTGAGGTTGTACGGCAGGCCGCTTCCAAGGTCGAGTACAAGACCATCAAGAACGCAGACGGTTCTGAATCCATTGTTCAAGTGGGAGGAGGTGATCCAAGATCTATCGCTAGCGGGACGGCGGCACCCTCGAATGGAAGCGGGAGTGCAGCCGCCCCGTCTGGCCGAACTACGGGCGGATGGACGCCGCGCACCCGCAACGGTGGCGACAATCCAGACACCGCGGTTGACAACAAGATCAGTGGCGCAGCCAAGTTCCTTGGTGTTGGCCCTACCGATGACATTTCCAAGCTGTCGCCGCGGAAAATTGCGGAAGCAATGACGCTTAGCGAGGGCGGTAAGGGTTCGCTTGCAGATCGCAACAACAACCCTGGGAATATCCGAAACAGCGACAAGAGCTATAAAAGATTTGAAACCAAAGAAGCTGGCTTGAACGCAGCGGCTGCACTGGTCGCACGTAAATTGCGTAATGGTCAGACGACCGTACAGACTTTGATTGAGGGCCTACCGGTCAAGGGCGGTGCTCCCGCAACGCCGCAAGCCAAGTTCAATGGTGATGGTACCAAGGTTCTCTACACATCGAAGGGCAACCCTAATGGGGCGCAGGGCAATGCACCGTCTGGCTACAGGTTTAAGCGCGATGGAACGCTTGAGGCGATCCCCGGTGGTCCTGCTGACACTCAGAAGCTTGGGCAAGACGCGATTGACACGATGGCTGAGCAATACCTCTCTGGCGATAAGAGCGTCATGCAAGGTCTGGGCCGTGGTGCGCAAGGTAGCCAGACGATCGCGCAAGTCCGTGCAGCGATAGCGCGCAAGGCGAAAGCTGCTGGCATGTCCGGGCGCGATATTGCCGCGCAGATGGCTGACTTTAGCGGCGTGATGGCAAGCGAGCGATCTATTGGTACACGCATTGCGGCGATTGAGGCGGCTTCTACTGAGGCCCAGAAACTGGCACCACTTGCTTTGCAGGCTTCTGACGCCATTCCGAGAGCAGGATGGGTGCCATTTGCCAAGGCAGAACAGTACGTGCAAAAGGGTACGAACGATCCGCGTATTCGTCGTTTCGTAACCGCCAATAACGGCTTGGTAAACACCTATGCACGGGCTGTTAGCCCCTCTGGCGCGCCTACCGTTAGCGACAAGGAACACGCACGCGAGCTATTGAATACGGCTTTTGATCAAAAATCGTACCGTGCAGTGGTTGATCAGATGATGAAAGAAATCGATGCTGCCAAAGCAGCGCCGCGTCAGGTTCGTAATGAGTTGCGCCAAAATGTCGGTGGTAACTACCGTGGTGGCGGGGGCGCTATTCCGCGTACCGCTACCAATCCAAAGACCGGACAGAAAATGATCCTTCAGGGCAACCGTTGGGTACCGATGCAGTGAGTTTCCGTGGACCACCCCCGCCCGATGGTTTTGTTCTTGACGATCATCCTGAAGACGCTCCTGCGCAGGATATGCCGCAGGATGCGGCCGGTGATGTGCCGCCTCCCCCGCCTGGGTTTGAGGCTGATCCAGTAGCTAACGAAGTGTCTGCGCCCGTGCAGGGTGGGTTCGCGGATCAATTGCCCGTGCAGCCGTTGTCGCGCTTGTCTACCGAGGACGAAGCAACGTTGCAGGGTCTGTACCGCACCGCGGACGCTAACACGATCAAGAGTTTCATGGCCAGCAAGGGGCTGGCCCCTACACGTAGCATGGAAGAGTACGTGGCAGCGCGTGACAATGCGCTAAAGACTGGGCAGCCGTTTTCGACTGACATTACCTATGCCATGCCCAAGGCTATGGAAACCGATGCGGGCACGGCGTTTCTTGACGGTGCCTCACAAGGCGCATTTCTTGGCACAAGTGATGAAATTCACGGGTTTCTGAACGGCGTTGGCGCGCTGATGGATGGTAAGAGCTATACCCAAGAATATGCGCGCACAGTAGATCAGGATCGCGCGCAATTAGGCGCGGATCAGCAGGACCATCCTTATGCTTCTTTTGCTGGCAACCTTGCTGGGGGCATTGCTCTCCCTGTCGGTCTTGCGAAAACTGGCCTTACAGCGGGTATGGAAGCAATTGCACTCCGCGCAGGACAAGAAGCCATTGCATCTGGTGCCACAGCAGAACAGGCGCAGCTTATCGCAGCTCGTGCCGTCACGCAGCGCCTTGCAACCGAAGGTGCGGCATACGGTGGCGCATATGGCGCAGGTTCGGCAGATGGTGACGCCAGCCAACGACTGGTAGGCGCTGCCACCGGAGCTGCTGCGGGCGCGGCATTGCCGCTTGGTGCACGCGCATTGGCTCCTGTTGTTGCACCTGTTCTCCGTGGTGCTGTAAACGGCCTAAATACGGTCGCTGATGGCGTGCGCGGGGTAGTTGGTTCCATTACCAATGAAGGCGCAAAGGACGGCGCTGCTGGGCTTCTGCGTGGCGCTGTGTCGGGTTCCACAGATGACGTTCTGCGTTCCATCGAAAGCGCTGCCCCGCCCGTTAGTGGAGCGCGACCGACACTTGCAGAAGTTGCAAACGATCCTGGCATTGCAGGTTTTCAGCGCGGTCAGGCAAATACTGATCTGGCGACTGCTTCGGCTATTGGTGATCGCAACTCTGAAAATGCGCTTATCCGCACTAGGGCAGCGTCTGAGGTTATGGGCCGCGGTGAGGCGCAGTCCGCACAGGATTACGCGGCTCAGGAACTTGCCAAAGCCGAAGGGTTGACCGGCGCACAACGTGCCATGCGCGAAGCGGCGATTAACGACCGTTTGCGGTTGGAAACTACGCAGGCTCAGACTGCGCGACAAGCAGCGGAAACCAGCGTGAACGATGCGCGTTCGGCGCTTGGCCCTGTGGCGGATCGTAACGCTACTGGATCGGCTGCGCGCGAGGCGTTTGATACGGCATATAGTGCTGCAAAGACTCGCTCTAACGAGGCATATTCGGCACCAATTCTAAAGGCTGCACAGCCTATTAATATTGGCCCGGATGTGGCTGCGCGACTGAAGCAATCGGCTGATAATTTCTATGGCGATGGCGGCGGGTATATTCCCGGACCGTTGCAAGAAATCATTAACGACGCTTTTGCGCCGGGTGCAACCACGCGCACGCTGACCAACATTGATCGTCGTCTTGCTGACTTTGCAGGCGAAGCACGTATGGCAGGCCGTGGGCAAGAGGCTGCATTTTCTGATAGCTTCCGTCGCCAATTGGTAGACGTTGCACAGCGGGAAGCACCCAAGGAATACCGAGACGCCTTGGCGGCTGCAAAAGCCGTGCGTGCGGATCAGGGCAAGCGGTTTGAAACTGGCGATATTGCCAAGGCATTCGCGCGTGACCAGTACCGCAATCCTGTTGTTGGCGATAACACTCTGCCAACGCGTCTTGCGCGCCCTGGCGCTGCTGGCGGCGATACCGCAGAAGGTTTGATTGCTGCAATCGGACCGGACGCTTCAGAAGGCGTTATTCGTCAAGAGATTCGCCGCCTAGCTGACGAAGGCAATGTGCAAACGGAAGCGCAAGCACGGTCGCTTGCCACCAAATACAACGAGGCAGCGCGGCGTTTCCCGGCTGTACAGTCAGACTTGCAGGCGCTCCAGCAGCGCGCAGCAGGCCTTGATGTTGCACGACAGGGTGAGACGTCTGCGCTTCGCGGTGGTCCTACGGCTGAAGAAACTGCAAGCCTGAAAGAGCGCAGCGCGTTGCATGACCAGATTTTGAGTTCGCCGCTTGGCAAGCTTGCAGACCCGGAAGTTGATCCTACTGCGTTTGTAGCTGGGCTTATCCGCCGCGATGATGGCGGACGACGCTTGAAAGCATTGGCCGGGCAAGTTCAGGGCAACGAGAATGCGCAGAACGGTTTGCGCCGCGCGCTTGGTGATTTCATTGTCACCGCGGGCACGGGTCCTAACAATACGGCATCGGGTTCGCGCATTCCGTCTATCAACAAGACGCGCGAGGCCATCAGCAAGGTTCTAACGCGCGGTGGCGATCTGCTTACGCCGCAGCAAAAGCTTGTGTTGCGTGCGGTTGGCAAGGAATTGGAGTCGGCAAACTTCGCGGCTACCATGTCCAAGCCTGCAGGTTCCGAAACTGCGCTTAATCGCACGTTTGCAGACATGATGGAGTTCGTGCCTGCTACGGGGCCGACCACTGCTGCGGCAAAGATCATTAACAAGGTGGTCAAGATTCTTGGAAATGGGGATGAGGTAAAGCGTCTTATTACTCAGTCCATCCTTGATCCTGATTTTGCCGCTACGTTGCTCAAGCGTCCGACACAAAAGCACTGGATTGAGATCCAGGACAATATGCTTGGCCGTAAGGCAACAGCGGCTTCTGCACTGATTACGCAGCCTCGTTTGTCTGCTGCTGTGCAGTCTTTACCGAACAGGCTTGCCGCACAGGAAAGCCAAGGTAATATTGCCGTAGCTAATGGGAACGGCGGACAACAGCAGCCCGAACAGCAGGGGGTTTATCCATGATCGCACGCAAGCAGGGTAGCGCAAAATGACGAAACTTACTAACCCGGTTCCGTTATTTCTGGATGGTCGCGGCAATCCTATGGACGGCGGCTATCTGTACGTTGGCGCTGCGAACAGTGACCCGCAGGTAAATCCTATTCAGGTTTATTGGGACGCTGCATTCTCTATCCCTGCACAACAGCCCCTGCGCACCGTAGGCGGGTTGATCGTCAACGGTTATACGCCGTCAAGCGTGTATTTCCCGGACTCGGATTATGCCTTGCGTGTGCTTGATCCGACGATGGCGCTTGTGTCGTATTCGCCTTCGCTGTTTGCAGCAGGCTCTACCTTCCAGCCGTTGGACGGCGACCTGACGACTATCTCCGCGCAGAACAACGCTGCCTTTGGCATGTCGCTGCTGACGCTGACGAATGCGGCAGGACTAGCGGCAGCTACGGGCGTTCCCGAAAGCATCCCGAAGACGGGCGGCACGGTTACGGGCAATATCGTGCGGTCTGGCGGCGGCGCGCACTTCTACGGAAGCGACCCCGCTATGACGGGTGCCAAGATCTACCCACCCTTGCCGATTGGCAGTGCAAACCCTGCAACGGGTCCGGGTAGCATCCAGGGCTTTTATTGATGCCGGATCTATACCAGAATGACGTGGACAACACGTCCCGACAGATCAAAAAGCTTACGCAGGTCGACAACGACGGCACTGTGCGCGAGCTGGCGCAGCTATGGCAGAACGATGCCAGCGGCACACCACGGCTGATCTACGCGGCCTTTAGTGGAGCAAGCGGTGTCACTGTGACGCCGTCCTATTCCTATGGTCGCGTCAATAGCAAGGCATCGCCACGGATTACCACTAGCAGCGTCTCCAGCAGCGTTACAGGCGGGGTTGGGCCGTATACTTACCACTGGCAATTCTCGCAGCTGGGTTGGGAAGCTTTGCAGCCGGGATTGTCCAGTACGACGTTCCGCTCTCCAGCGGTGCCGCCAGGGCAGGAATACACCACCGAGGCAAACGTACAGGTTACAGACTCGCGTGGCATGATTGCCACATCGCCCAATTTCACAATCACAGCAACTAACGACGGGTTCTTTTGATGGCATATTACACTGATATCGTCGTTGACCAGTTCGGGGTGCCGAAAGCTGGGGTGTCGATTACGCCGCTGGATACGAGCGGCAACATTGCTGTAGTGCGGGACAATAACGGCAATCTGCTTAATCTCCCGCTGCTGACAGATGCCAACGGGGTATTTTCGTTCAACGCTACGGATGGCGTGTACCGGCTGGAATACCGCTATGGCGGGCGTGTGGCGCGTGAAGACGATGTGATTGTTGGCGTGCCCCCTGCGTTCGTTGGCCCCGCTGGACCCAGCGCAAACGTGCTGGATGCGCTTGGCACGTCTACCAGCTCTGCGGCGTCACAGCGCGCTGTTACGGATGGTCTTGCTGGCAAGGCAAGCATCACCGGACCTTTCGCGGGCAATGCCAACACCGCATCCCAGCTGTCTGCATCGCGCCTCTTGGCTTCGACCGGCGATGTTACGTGGAGTGTGAACTTCAACGGCGCAGGCAATGTTAGCGGTGCTGCAACGATCGCAGGCAAGGCCGTCACCAATGCCAAGATGGCAGATATGGCCGCTGGCACCATCAAGGGCGCTAGTACTGCTGGCACCCCTGCGGATCTTTCCCCTACCGCTGCAAAGACAATCCTTGCCCTTGATAATGTTGAGAACAAGTCGGCAGCGCAGATCACTACGTTTGATCGCGGTACGACGTATCCGACCGGCAGCCTCGGGCTGAAGGCGTCTGAAACGATCAGCATCACGGACTCGCCTTATAACGCCTCGCCAAACGCCATCTTTGATAGCACCGCAGCCTTCCAGGCAGCAATTGCGGCAGCCAGCGTTGCGGGTAAGGCTGTGCATATCCCCGCGGGCACGTGGTACATTTCCGATGTGCTGAACCTCACCCAGACGGTGCGGCTGACAGGCGAAGGACGGTTTGCGTCCTCCATCATTCAGAAGACCACGAGCAAGGGCATTCTGAACGTGTCGGGCAATTTCTGCATGATCGACCAGATCGGCTTGCTGTATTCCGGCACGCCTGTTTCTGGTGGAACTGCAATCCGTAGCACCGGCAATTACACAACGGTCGATTATGTTGCTATTCGTAGTTCTTACGTTGGTGTGGATTTTGATACCGGCGTGGGGTCTACGTTAAGCAACTTCCTCATTTTCGATTACGAAGACATTGGCCTGTGGGTTCGCAACCTTAACGACCTGTTCGTAACAAACTTCATCATGAATGCAGGCAACACTGTCAAGGGGCGGCGAGGCGGCATCCGTATGGAGGGCAAGGTCGAAGCGTTGGTAGTGTCCAACGGAGATATCCTGCTTGGTGTGACGTCGCATACCACAAGCGTTACGACCTATGGGATGAATACCCGCCCGGCCTACAACAACTTCACCAACGTGTTTTTCGATAGCGGTAAGCAATCTGCAACCTTCGATCGCATGGTCGAAACAGAATTTGTATCGTGCTGGTGGTCGGGTGCGCGCGAGACGGTTAGCGCTGGTTTGACCATCTCCGAATGCCGCAGCTTGCGCTTCACTAACTGCCGCTTTTTCAACAACGGCGGGCATGGCGTTCTGGTACAGCCGAGCTGCACCGACATCAATTTTGTGAACTGCAAAGCTGAAAGCAACTCTGCTGCCGCTGCCAATGGTACGTATCACGGGTTTGCCTTTGGTGCGGGCTGCACGCAGTTCTCACTGATTGGCTGCACGGCTTCGAATGGTCTGTTTACCGGGCAACAGGGCGTCGGTGTATTTATCGATTCCGGGTGCAATGATTTTAACGTGGAAAGCTGCAACCTGCTGGGCAACTTCACAGGTCCGCTTATCGACGGCACGGGCAGTACCGCTCGAAAGACCATTCGCGCAAACAAGGGGTATACAACCCAGAACAAGGGCACGGCGACCATTGCGTCTGGTGCTACGTCTGTGGTGGTAACGCACGGGTTGTCTGGCACGGTGCTGCAGCAGGACGTTGTGCTGACGCGTGGTGGGACCAATGCAGGCTCTACGGATCTATTTGCAGATACGTTTACTGCGTCCACCTTCACCATTCGTACCGCCGCTGCCCCTACGGCTGCTTTGCCTGTTGTATGGCAAGCCCGGATTGCGGGTGCGTAATTAGGGTGGTATTGTACGGACTTCCACAACAGGAGCTACTAATGAAGAAGCCTACCCCACATCGCCCTGATAACGGCGAAGATCCGACTGTGACGCCGAAGCCTGCAAAGGCTTACACCACGGCTGACAGCGGCGGCAACAGCCCCACGCCGCCGAAGCCGCCGACGCGCCCGACGCCGGGGGATTGATTTGTGACGCTGTTGCTCGCTTTGTTGATAGCCGCTACGGCACTTGCGCTGTTGGCTGGTGATGCATCTGCGCGGGCAACAGCGTTAGTTCTGTTGGGGAATTGGTGCATTAACACGGCATTTGTATCCGCTTGCGCAGAGCCTGACGCATGGGCTGCTTTCCTGGTTGTTGACTACCTTTCCGCGCTGCTGCTAATTGCATTTTATCAAACGACCGTCGTCAGGATCGTCTGCATTGCCTATGCTCTCCAGTGTGTCGCGCACGGGGCTTATGGCTATGTAACAATGAGCGACGTTAACCCATTGGCTACATACATTTATTGGTGGTTGCTGTACTGTCTTGCGATGGCACAGATTGCTATTGTCGGAGGGATGGTTGCTTACCAGCGCGTTGGGGATTGGAGCGGCGCTGGGGGCAGCGTATCATTTGGCAAATCTGGCCTTCATCAAGGTAAGAGCGAAGGCAGTAGCCGGTGAAAAACCAACCATTGAAGGGCCTGTTATTGTGGGCAGCGTAGCGTCTGAGATAATCGCCAAGGGTACCACTAGCGGGTGGACCTTGTGCGTTATTGCCCTCATTTCATTTGGCACATACCTCATCCGCCAGCGCCCCAAAATGCGCGAGCTGGATATTGGGCAGGATGGCGAAATCCGCGCTTTCTTTGCCACACAGATTGAAGGCCTGCGCTCCGAGATTCTGGCGCTTCGCGAAGAAAACACCGCTTTGCGTTCTGAAATCCGCAGCCTGCATGGCGTCATTGACGGAATGCGGCGCGAGAACCTGCAAATCGGTATCAGCACACAGCGCGCTGTGGTACAATCGCTCCCGGTGGATTTCGTGCCGGATGGTTTGAAAGCTGCGCTGGATAGGATTGAGCCTGTTAGGAAGGATGGCGTGGAATGAACATCACCGATGTTATAAACGGCGTTCTTCGCGCTGAAGGCGGTTACGTCAATGATCCTGCCGATCGAGGCGGCGAAACCAATTTTGGCATTACCAAGGGTGTGGCTGTGCAAAACGGCTACACAGGCGACATGCGTAGCTTCCCGGTTAATCTCGCCTATGACATCTATTACAAGCAGTATGTCAAGGCACCAAAGTTCGATCAAGTAGGAACGCTGTCTGTTCCGATCGCAGCTGAGATGATCGATACGGGTGTCAATATGGGACCTCGGCAAGCTACGCTGATGCTACAGCGGGCCTTGAATGCTTTGAACAACCAAGGCGCAGACTATCCTGACATGGCCGTAGATGGCTTGCTTGGACCAGGCACGCTGGGTTCGCTCAAGACATTCTTGGCCAAACGCGGTGCAGAAGGAGAGAAGCGTTTGTTGGCGCTGCTAAACGCCTTGCAAGGCGAACGCTACGTTTCGTTGTGCGAAGGTCGTAGCCCCAATGAAAAGTTTATGTACGGCTGGCTAGCTAGGATTTTATGAGGTGAACGTGCGCGAACAGCTTATCGCATATCTGGCAACTCTTGCGGCGCTGGTATTAACTCTGCTTGGCGCGATGCTGATTGCCGCTTTCGTGCCTGCTGTGATGGATAAGATTTCCGACTTCGCGCTTGGAACGGTGTTCGGTGGTTTGATCGGTGTGCTGACCCGTCCTGCTGCGCGCTCGCCTACAGCCACAACCGATAGCGGCGATGTAACGGTACAAGCAGAGAGCAAGCAGTGATTGATAGCCTCGCCTGTAACCTATCCTCACGGGTAAGGTCAGCTGCGATCTGGTGGGTATCGCAAAGGCGTACGTCCAAGCGAGGCTTGCAGATTTTTCTGCTTAGGATTTTTAGCACATGATCTGGATTCTAGCAAACTGGAAAACCGCACTTGGCATTGCCGGTACCGCTGTCTTTGCCGCATTGTTGCTCATCACCACCGTTGACCGCAATCAATGGCGTGCAGCCGCTCGCAAAGCCAACGACACGCTTGCGCTCGTCAAGCCAGCGCAGGAACTGGCGCTAGCCAAGGCACAAGCCGCTATCGCCGCCAAGGAAGCTTATTATAAGGAACAAGCAAATGCCGCTGACCAGAATTACGCCACGGCTGTGGATGATGCTCGTAGTGCTACTGATCGCTACATTGCCGCTCATCGGGTGCCAGCATGCCCCGCTAGTGGTGCAGCCAGCGCAACCCCTGCCAGCCCCCAAGGTAACAGCGCCCAAGGTTCTGACGGACCCGGTACAGCGCCCTACATGGTTGCAGTCAGCCCCGAAGACGTAAGCATCTGCACCAGCAACACGCTGCGCCTGGAAGCTGGCAAAGTGTGGGCAGCAGGCCTATGAACCGCATAGCCTGCCAGTCCGCGGCATTGTTCGCGCACCCGTGGTCGATTGTGATATTTCCGTTCCTGTGCGTGGCATGGGAGCTCGCAGGGTGGGGCGAACTGGCGTTGACGTTGGCGTTGTCGATCCTGGCAATTAGCACCACGCAGCTAGTTTTGGCAGCGCAGGAGAAAGACACCCGTGCCATTCATATCAAGCTGGATGCGTTGATTGCTGGTACGGATGCTGATGATGGTGTTGCGGGGGTTGAGAAAGAGTAGCACACGCCCGGCTGCGGGTCAGGTGGGGCGGAGGGGGGCGTCACTCAATGATGTCCTGCCCGTTAAACTTACACGGTTCGTCATGCTCGGTCCCCTTGGCGAAGATCACCGTGTCAACCGGGTCGATATCGCGAACTGCTCGTCGATCCCAAACGCGGTGAAAGAAGTTCGGCTTTCCCCAGACGCGCACAGCACTGACGTACTCGTCGCCACGAAAGCCGACGAAGTGCACGGCTGGTATGACGTCCACAATCTCTCTCCCGTTCAATCAACGATACCCCCGCGCGTGAAGGGGTGGGGGTTAGGGGGTGGCTCTGGCGATTACGCGGGCAAGCCGGTCCTCATCGAACCACGCCTTGGTCTTTCCGTGTCGCGTTGTCTCTCCGCACGCTGAGCAAAACTGTTCGCTGCCCCGGGTGACGATCGAATGTGGCCCTTCGTTGTTGGCATCGCAGCCAGCGCCAAGCAAACTGCGTAGGGCGATATTTTCGGCGGCAAGGCGCTTCATCTCTTCCGTCACATCGTCTCTCCCTGTTGGATTGCCCCGCGCACCATTAAAACGCCCCGTCAACATACGCCTGCATAGCGGCAACA